>Ga0123335_1001824_pt1 | contig 33509 bp, 30 predicted proteins | sample BiotimSIPDNA_2_FD_89707 | JGI IMG/M metagenome (GOLD analysis project Ga0123335, IMG submission 89707) | Anaerobic biogas reactor microbial communites from Washington, USA - Biogas_R2 time_0 SIP DNA | ecosystem: Engineered > Bioreactor > Anaerobic > Unclassified | place: Washington, USA... | reverse complement strand
TCGCTGCTTTTCAGCGCAGTCATGAATCCGTCGATTGCGGTTGATTGTATATCACCTGCGATAACGCTCTGCCCGAAAACTATTATGTCAGCGACTATATTTTTTTCTCCGGACCTATAGTTGAGAACACTGTAAGAATAGCGGACAGCTGCCATCCCCCCATAGTCTTCAAGCGGATATCCCTGTTTTTTCTGCAAGTTTAGATAATCGGCGTATACACCCGTGAACTCCCTCGGAATGACAACTTCCTGAGTTTCAATCGGCTCTTCGTCCACTACCCAACCGAGAGAATTGAGATATGCGACTCTGTCCTCGTTGGTTTTGATCGAACCTTGCCCCGTCGAGGCTTGCGCACCGGCGCGGATTGCAACAAGTATCAAGACCAGCGCAAGCACGATTACCAGTACAGACGCGATAAGTGTCAGCACCTTTTTTCTGTTGATTTTAGCGGTAAGAATGAACATAAACTCCACCTCCGTTTATTGATAATTTATTCAGCAAATCACCGGAAGATTACTGAAAGGAGAATGTCACATTGCCATTAATGCGCCTTGATAAACTTCTATCTCAGCTTGGCCTGGCCACGAGAAGCGAATCGCGGGCAATATGCATGTCCGGCAGAGTCAGAGTAAACGGCTCTCCGCCGCGTACATACAGTGAAAAGGTTAATACCGATCTGGATAGCATAACTCTCGACGGAAAGACGCTTATTTATAAACAGACCCGCGTATTTATGATGAATAAACCCGAAGGCGTTGTATCCGCCAGGACAGACGGACGCGATTTAACGGCCCTGGATATAATGGACGAAACATGTCGACGGCTTGGTCTTTTCCCGGCAGGAAGACTGGATAAACGTACTACAGGCCTTTTGCTGATGACCAATGACGGAGATTTAACACATAATATCATAATGCCTTCATCCGGAATCGTTAAAAAGTACTCGGCGAAACTATTGTCACCGCTGCCGATAAATGCGGAGCGCTTATTTGCCGAAGGTATCGTATTGAGCGACGGAACCAGGTTTAAGCCGGCTTTAGCCGAAGCTGCTGACAGCACCCGGATGAATGTATATGTATCTGTAACAGAGGGGAAATACCATCAGGTGCGCCGCATGCTCAAGTCCGTAGGAAGTCCCGTGGCAGACCTTAAAAGGCTATCTATAGGAGGTTTGGTTCTCGATCCTGCGCTTTCTCCGGGAGAGTACAGAGAATTGGATGAGCAAGAGATCTCGCGCATTTTCGAGAAGTGAAAATTGTCAATATATACAAACTGAAAAAGAAAGTTTGTGCCTTTAGTTTATATACATACGAGGCCTCTTGTGTTAAACTTAATCAAGTTATTAAGGGCTTTAATCACCGCGCAATTACATATATGGAGGTAAAATATGTCAAGTGTAACGCTGAAAGGGATTTACAAGAAATATGCGGGCGGTGTAACCGCAGTTTCGGACTTTAATCTTGATGTTGAGGACAAAGAGTTTATTATTCTTGTCGGTCCTTCCGGCTGCGGAAAATCAACTACTCTCAGAATGATTGCAGGCCTTGAAGAGATAACGATGGGCGAACTCTACATAGACGGAAAGCTTGTCAATGATATACCGCCCAAGGATAGGGATATCGCGATGGTTTTCCAAAACTATGCACTTTATCCTCATATGACAGTATTTGAGAATATGTCATTCGGCCTCAAGATAAGAAAAATGCCAAAGGATGAGATTAAGCGGCGTGTCGATGAAGCTGCCCAGATCCTCGAAATAGAGCATCTTCTTGACAGGAAACCCGCAGCCCTTTCCGGCGGTCAAAGACAGCGCGTGGCGCTCGGTCGAGCCATAGTACGCAATCCGAAAGTCTTTCTTCTTGACGAACCTCTTTCAAACCTTGACGCCAAATTAAGAACAGCAATGCGCTCGGAACTCGCTAAACTTCACCTTCGTCTCGCTACTACATTTATTTATGTTACACATGACCAGACAGAAGCAATGACGATGGGAACAAGGATAGTAGTATTGAAGGACGGTTTTATTCAGCAAATAGCCGCACCCCAATACCTATATGAGAATCCCGCAAATCTCTTTGTGGCAACATTTATCGGTACTCCCCAAATGAATACTTGTGAAGGCTTGCTTTCAGATGAAAACGGAGTAACATACCTTACTTTTGGCGACGGCTGCAAAGTATCCTTACCGGAAAGCAAGGGCAGGAAGCCTGAGGTCCTTGCATATGCCGGCAAAAAGGTCATATTCGGAATTCGCCCGAATGATATTCACGCAGAAGAGGCCTACCTTACTCAATTCCCCGATCGTACGGTTAACGTCCATGTAGAAATGTCGGAGCTGCTCGGCGCAGACACAAACTTGTATCTGTCAAGCGGAGACATACAGTTTACCGCTGTTGTAGCCACCGGCACAACAAACTGCAAGATGGACGACGACATAAAGGTAACCTTTGATACCAGAAAATTGCACCTGTTCGATTATGAGACCGAAAAAACAATAACGAACTGATTTCATCGTTATTATTGGGCGGAGCCGCATATGCGGCTCCGCCTTTGAAATTGTTCTCTTATTATTCACAATAAAATATAAATAACATCTTGCAAAAAGTGATGAAAAAAGCTATGATATGGGAGTTGATAAAATTATGTCAACGGCCTGTTGCCAATTTGTAATTATTCCGCGGAACTTTTCTGAAAGGGTGATGTCTTAATGTCCGGAAGGATATTCCAAAGCGTCATAGTACAGATGAAAGAAGCCACGGACAGAATCATAGGCGTTATTGACAGCGACGGCGGAATAGTCGCCTGCAATGAGTTGTCGATGGTTGGTTCGCGTTTTGGACGAGCTTTTGCCGAAATCAGTGAGGCAAGCGAACCTGTAACTGTTATTGATGGAAGAACCTTTAAAACGCTCGGCGGAATGAACGCCGAGTACGATTATGCAGTTTTCGTCGAGGGTGAGGACGAGAAAGCAAGATGCATTTGTCTTTTGGCAGCCATCGCTTTCAATGAGGCAAAGGTATACTACGAAGAAAAATTTGATAAGTCGTCCTTTATAAAAAACATCATATCGGATAATACGTTGTTGGTTGATATGTTCGCCAGAGCAAAGGAATTAAGATTTGACCTAAATGCACCCAGGGGAGTTTTTCTGGTGCGTCAGGTTGATAAGGTTGATTCCGCAACGATAGAAGTTTTGCAGGGGTTATTCCCTGATCGACAGAAAGATTTTATTTTCAGCGTTAGTGATACCGATGTTGTATTAATTAAAGAATTGTCCCCATCAACGGAAAGCAAGGATCTGGGCCGTATTGCCGCACAGATAAACGGTACGCTTTCTTCCGAGCTTTTCGTAAAGTCCGTAATAGGCGTGGGAAGCATTGCCAAGCATTTACGAGAGCTTGCCGAGCGCTATAAGGAAGCCCAAGTCGCCATTGAGGTTGGGAAAGTTTTCGATGACGGCAAGAATGTGATACATTATGATAACCTCGGCATCGGCAGAATTATTTACCAGCTCCCCACAACACTCTGCGAAATGTTCTTATCTGAGGTATTTAAAAAAAGTCCGATAGACTCGCTTGACCAAGAGACTCTATATACAATAAATAAGTTCTTTGAGAACAACCTGAATGTTTCCGAGACCTCGAGAAAGCTGTTTGTACACAGAAATACTCTGGTCTATAGGCTTGAGAAGATAAAGAAGCTATCAGGACTGGATCTCAGGGAATTCGATGACGCTATTGTGTTTAAAGTCGCACTGATGGTAAAAAAATACCTGAACTCTCAAAATCACACCTGAATGTTACGCATAAAACCCGGAGGTACCTCGCGATGATATCCATGTATGAGGTTTATAAATCCTATGAAAACGGCACAAGCGCCATAAGGGGCATAAACCTTACTATTGAAGACGGTGAGTTCGCTTTTCTTGTCGGTCCTTCGGGCAGCGGAAAAACGACAATCATAAAGATGATTACGGGTGAGGTATATCCTACATCCGGAGTAGTATCTGTTAACGGCTTTGACTTGAGCCGCATAAAGCGCCGGCAGACTCCAAAACTGCGCAGGACGCTCGGCGTTATATTCCAGGATTTTCGTTTGATTGATAAAAAGACCGTATACGAAAACGTAGCATTCGCTATGTACGTTTTAGGTAAGTCCAATAAGGAGATAAAGCAGCGGGTTCCCTATGTGTTGCAGCTCGTCGGTCTGGAAAGCCGGATGTCATGCCTGCCGGCAGAGCTTTCAGGCGGCGAACAGCAAAGAGTGGCCATTGCCAGGGCCCTTGTTAACAACCCGCAGGTCATTATCGCGGACGAACCGACGGGAAATATCGATCCGGCGAGGAGTCTTGAGATCATGATGCTTCTTGAAAAGATAAACGAGCTGGGCACCACCGTTCTTGTGGTAACTCACGAAAGGGAGCTTGTAAACAGGTTTTCCAAACGCGTTATCGCAATAGACGCCGGAAGGCTTATCAGCGACGGAATGGGTGGGTATTACGAATATGATGAGGAATAGACTGGGCTATTACATCAAGGAAGGTTTCACCGGTATATTCAAACACGGCTTCATGTCGTTCGCAACAATATGCGTTATTACCGCCTGCCTGATAATAATGGGTACATTCGCGCTGTTGGCGATCAACATACAAGCTATAATATCAAATCTTGAATCACAAAACCAAATCGTTGCATACATAGACGAAAACCTTCCCGATAACGAGGCGGCTGGTATTGAAAATGAGATACGAAGGATTGAGAATATTTCGACGGTTCGCTTTGTAACCCGAGAAGAGGCTTTCTCAAATTTTCTTGCAAAGTATGAAAACAACTCTCTTTTCAGTGATCTCGACGCTTCTGTGCTAAAAGACCGTTATGTGATTACGCTTAAAGACATTGCCGAGATGGAAATGACTCGCGACCAGCTGATTTCAATCCCCGGGATTGTCAAAGTTAATGCGCATCTTGAGATATCTAAGGGTTTTGTTACACTAAGAAATATTGCCGGATTAGTCTCAATCGCACTTGTTCTGATGCTGCTGCTTGTTTCGGTTTTTATTATGGCCAACACGATCAAACTCGCTACTTTCAGCCGCAGAGAAGAGATTGCAATAATGAAAATTGTGGGGGCGACGAACTGGTTTATAAGATTTCCCTTTATACTTCAAGGCATGATGCTCGGCATAGCCGGGTCGATGTTTGCTTATCTGATAGAGTGGGGCCTTTATTATTTAGTCGCCGGCAGGCTGGCTGTATCGAACACGTTTTCATTTATCACTCTTGTTCCTTTTGATATGATAACATTGCCGCTGCTCATATCTTTCGGAGTTCTCGGTCTTTTGGTAGGAGTATTCGGCAGCACCTCGGCAATTAAAAATTACCTGTATATTTAAAGTGGTGAGCTAAATGAAAAAAAGCAAAGCAATTACAGCGACAGTGGCGATTGTTCTCGCTGCACTTTTAATTCTAACCTTATTTATTTCCGTTATATCGGCTTTTGCCACATCGCGGGATGATCTGGATGAACTGCAGGACCAGGCGAGTGAACTTGCCGCAAAACAGGATCTCCTGGAAAAGAACATACAGTCAATGCGAAACGAGCAAAACGCAGTACTCGCGCAAAAGCAGCTCCTTGATGAGAGAATTAGCCTGACACAGCAGGAGATTGAAAACCTCAATGCGCAGATAACGCTTCTTGACAACCGGATAACCGTAAAAGAAAAAGAATATGCAGCTTGCCAGGAAGAGGAAGTCAGGCAATACGAGCTTTTTAAAAATCGGGTTCGCGCTATGGAGGAAAACGGAGCCATTTCTTATTATTCCGTAATCTTTGATGCGGCAAATTTTTCGGATCTTTTATCGCGTCTTGATGATATCAGGGAGATCATGGAGTACGATGAGCAAGTCGTAGTCGGTCTTGAAAGAGCAAAAGAAGCAACAGAACTGGCACGTATCGATCTTGTTGATGCAAAGTCGGAACAAGAATCTTCAAAGGTTCAGCAGGAAGCCAAGCAGGCAGCACTGCAGCTCCAAGTTGCCGAAGCAGTAGAACTGATAGACAAACTGCAAGACAACGAGGAGGCATATCGTCTCGCTTATGAGGAAAATGAAGAACTTGAGCTTCAGCTTGAGAAGGAAATACAGGAACTGGAGGCAAAAATAGCCGAGGAAGAAGCTGCAGCAGCCGCAGCAGCTGCGGCAGCCGCTGCTGCGAATCAGAACAGCGGCGGATCCGCGGGAGGATATGGCAGCATTGAATCCACGGGTACATATGTATGGCCTTCGGCAGCCAGCCGCTATGTTACCTCTCCTTTCGGATCGAGATTACATCCCATATTGAATTACTGGAGAGTTCACAACGGTATCGACATAGGTGCCGCATACGGAACCAATATTCTTGCTGCGGACAGCGGCGTCGTAGTTACAGCCACATACAGCAGTTCTTACGGGAATTATGTTATGATCTACCACGGCAACAACAGATACACTCTATATGCGCATATGAGTTCCTTCGCCGTTTCAGTGGACGACAACGTATCACAGGGGCAGGTTATAGGATACATAGGTTCCACCGGATATTCTACCGGTCCTCATGTACACTTTGAAATCAGAATAAACGGTTCATATGTGGATCCTTTAAATTATTTTTCTAACTATATAAAGTTCTGGGATTAACTGTGTCCTATCGGGTGACAATACAGTAAAAAACGGAGGCAGGAATTGAAAAGATATATACGCTTGTCAACAATGCTCTTTTCACTGCTGCTTGCAGTAATCTTTACCTCCGGTATAACATACTTTATTGTCGACGGTTATTATCTTGGGCGTAAACAAAACAGCAGCGGTAAAGCAATATCAATTAGTAACAAGGTTAATGAAGTTATTTCGGTAATAGACGATTATTTCATCGGCTCTTACGACACCGAAGCTGTTGCCGACAGTGCCGCATCCGGTATGATTGACGGACTTGGAGACAAGTGGTCTTACTATATGACGGCCGATGAATATGCACAATATATCCAAGCGACAAACAACAACTACTCCGGCATCGGCATTGTAATTGAAAAAAACGATAGCGGCGGTATATTGATTGTTTCGGTATATGAAATCTCACCGGCTTCAAAAGCGGGTGTGTCAGCCGGAAGTGTGATATACGGTGTAGACGGAACGGATATAACCGATTATACGCTTACCCAAGCGAAGACAATAATCCTGGAAGGTATCAATTCCGGGTCGGTTGAACTGACGTTACTACAGCCGGACGGAGCAGAAAGAACCGTCAAGCTTATGCCCGGAACAGTGGAAACAAACCCCGTGAGTTATCAAATGCTTACCGGCAACATAGGTCTTGTCACCGTCAGCAACTTTGAGGCAAAATGCGCCCGGCAATTCATAGATGCTGTTGACGATTTGATTACCAAAGGCGCCGAAGGGTTGATTTTTGATATGAGAGTTAACCCCGGCGGGCGGTTGGATGAACTTCTGGAAGTGCTTGACTATCTGCTTCCCGAAGGAGTTCTCTTCACCTATAACAGCAAAGGCGAAAAGCCTTATTCATATACCTCCGGGGCTTCATGCGTCGATTTACCCATGGCGGTACTCGTTAACGCTGAAACATACAGCGCCGCTGAGTTTTTCGCGGCAGCGCTTCAGGAATACGGCTGGGCACAGATTGTCGGTGAACAGACAACAGGCAAGGGCTACGCACAGATAACAAGAGTTCTTTCCGATGGCAGCGCTATACACATCTCATCAAAAGAGTATTTTACACCCGGCGGAGTTTCACTGGCGCAAACCGGCGTGACTCCGGACAAAGAGATCATACTGGACCCTCAGGCAAACGCACTTCTTTATTACGGCAGGCTCTCCCATGCAGACGACCTCCAGCTTCAGGCAGCTCTCAGTCTTGTCCAGGAACTCTTTGAGTAAGATACTCATCGTATACCGCGGGCTTTGCCTTTTTTAGGCTCGGCCCGCATATATTTGTTGATACGGGAGACACCGGAATGTTGATCTGCCAACCCTTGACAGACTACAAATATTTTAATATAATTTAACATCTATATGGTTATATCAGGCTTATGCCGGAGGTGTATTTATGCCTAAGTACAGAATGAGCGAGAAACGTCTGAACGAACTTAAGGATGAGCTGTCATATCTGCAGACGGTCAGAGAAAAAGAAGTATCCGAGCTTATCAAGGAGGCACGGTCTTTCGGGGATCTATCGGAAAACAGTGAATACGACGAAGCGAAAACAGAGCAGGGAAAACTGTATTCTAAGATAGCCGAGATAAAAAACCTGATTGAAAATGCCGAAATCGTTGAGCACAGCCAGGAACAAGGCAAAGTGGTTCTTGGCGCTACAGTTGTACTTCTTAATCTCGATGATAACACTGAAGAATGCTACAGGATTGTCGGTTCGCAGGAAGCTAATCCTCTCAACGGTTTGATTTCAGAGGAGGCTCCTCTTGGCGGTTCTCTTATCGGATTGCGTGAAGGAGATGAGATACACCTTGAACCTCCGAAGGTCCCCGCGGGCAAGTTGAACTATCGTATAATCAGTATTAAAACAACACATTGAGGAGCGCAAATAGTATGCCTGACGAAAGAGAAGACCTGCCCCAAACCGAGGATTTGGCTGAAATACTCCGTATTCGCCGCGCAAAACTCAGTAAGCTGCAGGAAGAAGGACGGGATCCCTTTTCCGAGACCCGTTTCGTACGCACGGCATTGACACGTGATATAAAAGAAAATTTCGAAGCGGCTGAAAACAATGTCTATTCAATGGCCGGGCGCATCATGAGCAAGCGCGATATGGGAAAAGCTTTCTTTGCTGACTTGCAGGACGGAAGCGGAAGGCTTCAGCTGTATGTTCGTATAAATGACTTAGGTGAAGAGCAGTTCGCCGAATTTAAAAAGTGGGATATCGGGGACCTAATCGGGGTAACCGGTTTTGCTTTTCGCACAAAAAGAGGAGAAATTTCTCTTCACTGTCAGAATATTAAGCTTCTTTCGAAATCTCTGCGCCCGCTTCCCGAGAAATACCATGGTCTGACTGATGTTGAAACAAAGTACCGCCAGCGGTATGTTGATCTTATTGTGAACCCGGAAACCCGCCGTGCTTTTGAAATACGAAGCCGATTCATAAGCTATGTCCGTGAATTCCTTAATAAACGCGGATATATGGAGGTCGAAACACCTGTTTTAAATTTGATCTCGGGCGGAGCTTCCGCGCGCCCATTTATAACTCATCATAACACCCTCGATATTAATATGTATCTGCGAATTGCGCTTGAACTCAACCTAAAACGTTTAATTGTCGGAGGTCTGGAACGAGTATACGAAATAGGACGAGTTTTTCGAAATGAAGGCATGGATACAAAGCACAATCCTGAGTTTACGATGATTGAGCTCTATGAGTCTTACGCCGATTACAATGATATGATGGACCTTTTTGAGGAGCTCTTGTCATCCGCCGCCATCGAGATACTCGGGAGTTCAAAGGTGGAGTGGATGGGCGAGCAGATAGACCTTTCGCCCGGCTGGGAACGCATTACTATGGCAGAGGCCGTAAAAAGGCATCTCGGCATAGATTTTATGTCATTCAATACCGATTCGGAAGCAGAAGCCGCGGCAAAATCCGTTGGAGTAGTGTTGAAAGAATCAAATATAAGGAAGCCTACCTGGGGGAATCTGCTCTATGAGTGCTTCGACCAAAAGGTTGAGGCAAAGCTTATTCAGCCTACCTTTATCACAATGCATCCGGTAGATATATCACCTCTTGCAAAACGCAGCGCTGATGACCCCAGGCTTACCGAACGATTCGAGCTGTTTATATGTCACAATGAAATGGGTAATGCTTTTTCTGAGCTCAATGACCCCATTGATCAGAAGCAGCGTTTCATAAATCAGGTCGAAATGAGAAACGCAGGCGACGAAGAAGCTGCAATGATGGATGAAGATTATATACTTGCGCTTGAGTACGGCCTGCCGCCTACAGGCGGTCTTGGTATTGGTATCGACAGATGTGTTATGCTGTTTACAGGCAGTGATTCCATAAGAGATGTTATTTTGTTTCCAACAATGAAACCATATGAAAACTAACCCTGTTTAAGGGAGGGGCTCGTATTTGGAGAACGAAAATAAAGGTTTCCGTTACTGGTTCATCAATATTTTCTGGTATCATTACGGGAAACTTGCACTTGTACTGTTAGCGGCGCTTATAGTAATTACTATTTTTGCGGTTGACAGCATCAGAAATAAGGTTGAATATGACTTCAACATGGCGATATGTGTTGAAGGCGCGATATCTTACAATGAAACTTTTGAACTGCAAAATATAGTGTCAAAGGCTGTCGGTGATCTGAATGGAGACGGAAAATCACAAATCAACCTGCAGATAATTGATCTTGCCGATCCGAGTAACGCGGAAGCAAACGGCTACAGACTGCAGCTTCTTATGTCACAGCCTGAAAATACGCTATTTATCTTTGATGAAAGATACAGTACCACATTCTGCTCCAAAGAGGATTATTTCGATGATCTTTCAGAGTACGGCCTTCCATATGATGAGCGATTAAATAACAGAGTTAATATAACTAATACGGGCGCAGTGCGCAGCATTGGCTCTGATATCGAATTCTATGCCTGTCTTTGCGACTGGACAAAGGTCGGAAAAGGAAAAGCAGAGTTGACAGATGCCGCGGTCCGGGCTATTTCCGCTATTCTTGATTCATGATATTAATGGCTGACCGGCAATGTCGGTCAGCCTTATGCTGTATCGTAAGGTGTTTATATGGATACGATTATTTCAAGAAAAAATAAAATAGTACAATATCTGCGCCGCCTGGCAGTTGATAAAGCTTTTCGCTGCCAATCAAACGAGTTTCTATGCCAAGGCAGCAAGCTGTTGAATGAAGCCCTGCTCAGCGGTGCTGAAATCGGAACTGTTCTTTATAGCGGCGATAAGCCGGCTCTTTCTTCGGGTATAACCGCATATCAAGTAAAAAAAGACATAATTGACTATATATCGCCTATGAACAATCCGCCGGAAGTTATTTTTTCTTGCTCTTTGCCAAAATCCGCCGGTTTTTTTAACGATGGCTCTGTTATAGTACTTGAGAATATTCAGGATCCGGGAAATGTGGGTACTATTATGAGAACCGCTGCTGCTTTCGGAGCCGTCGGCATAGTTCTAATCGGTGCATGTGCTGACCCTTACGGACCTAAAGCGGTTAGAGCTTCTATGGGAGCTGTTTTCCGGCTTCCGGTGTTTGAAACTAATGTATCGGGGCTTATTACTTATGTTAAAGAAAACAATTTTACACTATATACCGCGTCTCTCCGTGACAATGCGGTTGATATCCGCGATGTAGAATTGCCGAAACGCTGTGCTGTAGCGGTAGGCAATGAAGGGCACGGACTCTCTGAAGAGCTGCTTGCTGCAGGCATTTTATCAATTAAAATCCCAATTACAGAGACCTGCGAATCGCTTAATGCCGCCGCCGCCGCCGCTATTATTTTGTGGGAGATGTCAGGCAGAGGGAGGCGGGGATATGGATGAAACCCTGTTATGGATCTGGCTGACTGAGAGAAAAGGCATCGGAGCCGTTACCGCGCAAAAATATCTCAGGGCATTTCCCACGGTAACCGCTATCTATCATGCTGCAGAGTCAGAACTCTCGGATGTTCCCGGTTGTTTAACAACGGAAATAAAGTCGCTGGCTGATAAAAACACTGACAGCGCAGAAAAAATCATAAAAACCTGCAAAGATAAAGAGATATCGATTATACCAATAGATGACCATGCCTACCCTAACCTGCTGTCACAAATATACGATCCGCCTTTGGTTCTATTCGTTCGCGGAACGCTGCCTGATACCGACAGGACACTAACAATTGGAGTTGTGGGCACACGCAGGACAAGCTCCTACGGTATACAAGCGGCAGAATACTTCGGTTCTGAACTGGCTTCCTTTGGCGTTGTAGTAGTAAGCGGACTCGCCGAAGGCGTTGACAGTGCAGCGGCTTACGCGGCTATCAGAGCAGGCGGGAAAACTATCGGCGTTTTAGGAACAGGTGCTGATATTGTATACCCGTCATGGAACGGACCACTCTTCAGAGCGACAATTACGGATGGTGCTCTCATTAGCGAGTATCCCCCGGGGACAAGGGGAACTGCCGGTAATTTCCCGGCAAGAAACAGAATTATATCAGGTCTTTGCAGAGGCGTGACGATAATTGAAGCACCTTTAAAAAGCGGCTCTCTTATCACTGCCTCCAGAGCCGCGGAGCAGGGCAGAGACGTTTTCGTAGTGCCCGGCGGTATCGACACCAGGCAATACCGGGGTTCACATGCTCTGATACGCGACGGTGCCGTGCTTGTTACAAGCGCTAAAGATATAATTGAGGAATATGCGGGCAGTTTTACCGAAGATTCTACAGGTAAGAATATAAATAACGAGCCTGAATGTGCACAGATAAGGATTAATCCACGGAACGGCACAAACAAATTAGTGGTTGACAACACAAATACCGTAGAATATATTGGCTTAATAGAGCAGCTGAGCAACCTCCCGGAAACGGAGACCGTAATAATAAAAGCACTCAAAGATAACCCGGCTTCGACCGATGAACTGATGGAGCGAACAGGTCTTACAGCCGCTGAAGTTCTTTCCGCTTTGACAATGCTTGAGCTCAAGGGTTATCTTCGAATTAGTGAAAACGGATTCTGTGAACTGACAATATTTATATCGGAAGAGTAGGAAAGGATCAATAATGGCGAATGAAGAGACTAGTCTGGTGATTGTTGAATCGCCCGCGAAAGCTAAGACGATCGGAAAATATCTGGGCAATCAATATAGAGTTAAGGCTTCAAGGGGCCATTTGCGCGACCTGCCTAAAAGCACGATAGGTGTTGATATACAAGGCGGATTCATACCTGATTACCGACCGATCCCCGGCAGGGAAGATACAATAAATCAACTGGTCGAAGAAGCCCGGAATAGCCAAAGGGTATATCTTGCAACCGACCCCGATCGTGAGGGTGAGGCTATATCCTGGCATCTTAAAGAGCTATTGAACTTGCCGGACAGCAAAGCTTTGAGAGTCACCTTTAATGAAATAACAAAAAGTGTCGTCACGGAGAGCCTTAAAAATCCCAGAGCAATAGACATGGATCTTGTAGACGCGCAACAGGCACGAAGGATTTTAGACCGGATAGTCGGCTATAAACTCAGCCCGCTGTTATGGACTAAGATTCGCAAGGGACTCTCTGCCGGGCGCGTACAGTCGGTCGCGACACGCATGGTCGTGGACCGCGAAAACCAGATACGTGAATTTATCCCGGAGGAATACTGGCTTCTTGATGCAATACTTAAATGCGAAGATGAAAAAGGCTTCTTCACTGCAAGATTTTACGGCACAACCGACAGTAAGCTTGAACTGGGAAGTCTTGAAGACGTTGAAATGATTATTAAGGCTGTATCCGATTCACCTTTCACAATTACCGGCGTGAAGCGAACGGATAAACCGCGCAGTCCATCAGCTCCTTTTATCACATCTACGCTCCAGCAGGAAGCATCACGAAAATTAAATATGACACCGCGGAGAACAATGTCAATAGCACAGCAGCTTTACGAGGGCATTGAAATTTCCGGAAAAGGATCGGTAGGACTGATAACCTATATGAGAACCGATTCTCTTCGAGTTTCCGCAGAAGCCCAGGATGCGGCCAGAAACCTGATAGTCAGCACCTACGGAAATACTTACTGCCCATTACAGCCGAGAATATACAAGACAAGATCCGGTGCTCAGGACGCTCACGAAGCAATAAGACCAAGCGATGTAACCCTGAAACCGGATGATATTAAAAGTGATCTTACCAATGAACAATACAGACTGTATAAGCTCATTTGGAGCCGTTTTATAGCCAGCCAAATGTCCAACGCAGTATATGATACAATAAACATTGAGGTCTCTTCAGCCGGTTATATCTTTAAAACCACACATTCGACGATGAAGTTTCCGGGGTTCAGTGTCTTATACGACAATTCCCGGGATGATGAGCCCGAAGACAAGGAAAGTCTTCCCGTATTGTATGAAGGGGAATCCGTTTCTTTAAAAGAGCTGAAGAAAGAACAGAAGTTTACTAAACCTCCCTCCAGATATACCGAAGACACTTTGATCAGAGCAATGGAGGAAAAGGGCATAGGAAGACCCAGCACATATGCCCCCACAATGTCAACAATTATAGACAGGGAATATGTGGTTAAAGAAGGCAAGTCCCTTAAGCCGACAGCCCTCGGCGAGGCTGTAACCGCACTTATTACCGAACGGTTCCACGATATCGTTGATTTGAAGTTTACAGCTAGGATGGAGGATTCGCTTGACGAAATCGAGGATGGGAAGCGCGAATGGAAAAGTGTTTTATCAGAATTTTACACGGATTTTGACAGAGCGCTAAAGGATGCCGAAAATGCACTGCAGGGGGTCAGGATAAAAGTACCTGACGAAGAAACTGATGAGATTTGCGAGAAATGCGGCAAAAAAATGGTTATCAAATCAGGGCGATTCGGCAAGTTTCTTGCCTGTCCCGGATATCCAAGCTGCAACAATACCAAACCTCTGGTTATTGAAATGCCCGGAAAATGCCCTAAATGCAGCGGAAGAATACTTAAAAGAATGTCTAAGAAGGGATATGTCTACTATGCCTGTGAGCGCGGGATGGACTGCGGATTCATGACATGGGATGTACCTGTTAAGGAGAACTGTCCGGAGTGCGGCTTGACAATGTTCAAGAAGTCCGGAAGGGGTTACAATAAGCCTTTTTGCACTAACGAAGTTTGCGTAAATTTCCTTCCTGAAGATAAGCGAGGTTACAAACGCAAGACAAACTCTTCAATTTCGGAAGAATCGGATAAAACTGTGAGCGTTCACCCTTCGGAAGACAAGAAAACGGCCAAAAAATCCGGGACCGCGTCAAAACATTCGGCAACCGGAAAAACCTCACACAAAAGAACAGATGGATAATGTAACTGTTATCGGAGCGGGACTTGCTGGCTGTGAATCAGCATGGCAGTTGGCGCGTCGTGGAATTAAGGTTCGCCTTATTGAAATGAAGCCGCTCAAGCGAACACCTGCTCATATTTCCGACAATTTTGCCGAGCTTGTTTGCAGCAATTCACTTCGCAGCGACGACCCGATAAACGCTGTCGGTCTCCTAAAGGAAGAACTGCGCCTGCTCGGAAGCCTGATTATGGAATGTGCAGACGCAACGCGCGTTAAAGCCGGGAAAGCTCTCGCGGTCGACAGGATCGCTTTCTCCCGGCTGGTTACCGAAAAAATACGATCCAGTATCAATATTAATATTGAATGCAGCGAAGCCATATCGATACCGGACGGGATCGTTATAATCGCCACCGGCCCTTTAACTTCAGACGCACTGAGCAGTAAAATAACCGAATTAATCCCGAACGCTTCATTACTGCATTTCTTTGATGCCGCCGCACCGATAGTAACGCATGAAAGTATTGATCTGACATCGGCATATTACGCGTCGCGTTATGACAGAGGAGACGCGGATTATATTAACTGTCCTATGGACAAAGAACAATACATAGCTTTCCGCAGCGAGCTTATGCGTGCTGATCAAGCGGAAATACACGGCTTTGAGGATAATGAAGTATTCGAAGGATGTGTTCCGATAGAAGTGCTTGCCCGACGAGCGGAAGATACCATGCGTTACGGTCCGCTTAAGCCTGTCGGACTTCGCGACCCATTAACAGGCAGACAGCCATATGCGGTCGTTCAGCTCAGACGCGATAATTCAGAGGGAAGCCTTTACAATTTGGTTGGTTTCCAAACGCATCTGACATTTCCGGAACAAAGGCGCGTGTTTTCGATGATACCCGCGCTGAGAAACGCTGAATTTGTTCGTTTCGGGGTTATGCACAGAAACACATATCTCAATTCGCCGGGATTATTAGATGAAGCTTATCGCCTTATAACTAATCCTCGTATACGTTTCTCCGGACAGATCACCGGAGTTGAGGGTTATGTCGAATCTACCGCTTCGGGGCTGCTGTGTGCCTTGCAGACAGCCCGGGAGTTGTCCGGCAAAAAACTGCTTGATTTCACTCGAAAAACTGCAATCGGTGCTCTTGCAGGATATATAAGCAATGAAACGATCACCAACTTTCAGCCAATGAACGTCAACTTCGGTATAGTCGAGACCTTGGATCACAAAGTCAGCGGTAAAAAGAACAGGAACTCCGAGCTGTCTGCACGTGCGCTCGGGATAATAAAGGCTTTGCTTGACCGTGAGAAGGAAGTGTAGAATATGAAGATCGTTGTAGACGCCATGGGCGGCGATAAAGCTCCGATGGAGATAGTAAAAGGCTCGTTACTTGCGGTAAAAAAATTCAATACCGACGTTATACTTGTCGGCAGCGGCGAGGATATCCTTCGTTGTATTCAAAGTATGGGCATGACTAATTTGCCAAAGGGTATAGAGATTGCGCATACATCTGAAATCATAACGATGGAGGATGATCCCAGATCAGTTGTCAAAGGCAAAAAGGACTCGTCTATGTCTGTAGCTCTCGGTCTTTTAAAGGACAGCGTAGGAGACGCTCTGGTTTCCGCCGGGAGCACCGGCGCTTTGCTTTCAGGCGCGACACTGATTGTAAAGCGAATAAAGGGAATAAGACGCGCGGCGCTCGCGCCATTGCTTCCCTCCGACAACGGCGGATGTATAGTCATTGATAGCGGCGCGAATACTGATTGTACACCTGAATATCTGATACAGTTTGCATATATGGGCGCGAGCTATGCCAAACATCTTCTGGGCAAAAGTGATCCGAAGGTAGCTCTGCTGAATATAGGTGAGGAGGAATCCAAGGGACTTCAACTTCAAAGAGATGTATACGCCTATTTAAATTCTGCAAAGAATGAAGGAAAAATCAACTTCATAGGTAACATTGAAGCCCGGGATACGCTGACCGGAAAAGCCGATGTAATTGTATGTGACGGATTTTCAGGCAATATAATGCTCAAATCGCTCGAGGGCGTAGGTATCTTTATAATAAAGGAGCTGAAAACCGCCTTTAAAAAGAGCATATTGACACGGCTCGCTTATGTACTGGTCAAAAAAAATATAGGACAACTAAGAAGAAAATTAGACTATACAGAGGTCGGCGGAAGTATACTGCTTGGAGTCTCGAAGCCTGTTATTAAGGCTCACGGATCGTCGGATGCTCACGCAATATGCAACGCAATAGGACAAGCAATAAGACTTGCCTCATCCGGTATGATAGAAGAAATCTCAGCCCATATTGAAGACATGACTTTCTCAAAAGAAAAATAAAAAACAAGTTGACAAATGACTGACTTATGAATACGATATGCATAGATGAACAGATAAATCGCAGCTGCTTTTGTTCCTGATACTGCTGAAGTTTTGCGAGTAAAAGACGTTATCACAGCATTTGGTTCATTTACATTAGGCAAATCTGGTGAATTATTAAGCTCATGGAGGTTTTTATGATTTTTGACAGACTGAAAAAACTGCTTGCAGAGCAATTTGTTGTTGATGAGGACACAATAACTCTTGAAACATCTTTCGTTGATGATCTCGGTGCCGATTCACTGGATATTGTAGAAATCGTTATGGCAATCGAAGAAGAATTTGATATACCGGAGGTCGCCGAAGATGAGCTTCCAAAGCTTTTAACCGTAGGTGACGTTGTTAATTATATATCCAACGCTGTTTATTGACCGTCTTCGGTAGGGCAGGTAGCGATACCTGCCCTTATTATAGCCACTGACATTTCATGTGAGTTAATGACGCCGGCAGTCGTCAATCCGGAGTGATAATATTTATGACTGACCTTGAGATAGTGATCGGTTACAAGTTTAAAGACCTTTCGCTGCTTGAAAGAGCCTTAACTCATAGCTCTTACGCAAACGAAAACGGCCTGGCCCGATTCGATTGCAACGAGAGACTTGAGTTTTTAGGTGATTCGGTGCTGGGTTTTTTTGTTGCCGAACATTTATATAAAGAGTACCCAAAGTATCCCGAAGGTGAAATGACTAAAATGCGGGCGGAGCTTGTTTGTGAGCAGAGTCTTTTTGCTATTGCCGAAAGTCTGTTTCTCGGCTCTTATCTGAGGCTCGGGCGAGGAGAAGAGCAGGGCGGCGGCCGCTCACGCCCTTCAATACTTGCCGATGCTCTCGAAGCGCTGCTTGCAGCCATTTATCTTGATGGCGGACCGTCGGTTGCGTTGAAATTCTTTAAAGATCATATACTGACTGATACTGCGGGTTTTTCCGGGCGTGACTACAAGACGGCACTTCAGGAACTTGTTCAGCAGGGAGGCGGAGAGTCTCCGTCATATATTCCGGTCAAAGAGAGCGGACCGGACCACAATAAAATATTTGAAGCAGAAGTATTAATAAACGGCAAGCCTTCCGGACGCGGCATCGGAAGGACAAAAAAAGAGTCCGAGCAGGAGGCCGCAAAGAATGCGCTGAAGGAGCTTTGTAAGTGACCCCTAAAAAACATATAATACCTGTGTTCGTACCTCATCTGGGCTGCCCGAACAGTTGTGTGTTCTGTAACCAGAGAAAAATATCCGGGAGACTGTCTCCTGCATGCGGTGATGATGTGCGCCGGGCAATCGCAAATTATACGGCGGTCAACCCGAAAGGGGAGGCCGCCGAATTGGCGTTTTATGGCGGCAGTTTTACTGCGGTTTCAATTCACGCACAAAAAGAACTTCTTGAAGCTGCCGCACCCTATCTTGAGGGTGGCTGTATCTCTTCTATCAGGGTATCGACAAGACCGGATGCAATCGAAAGAACCGTTCTTGACTTCTTATCGGAATACGGGGTAAAGACCATTGAACTGGGCGCGCAGTCGATGGATGACGAAGTCCTGGTTTTATCTAAACGCGGGCACTTATCAGATGATACAAAAGCAGCTGCACGGCTTATTAAGAGTATGGATTTCTCACTCATAATGCAAATGATGACCGGACTTCCCGGTGATACGCGCGATAAATCATTAAATACCGCGCGGCTTATTGCCGAATTGAAGCCGGATGGAGTACGTATATACCCTACTGTAATAATAAAAGAAACCGAGCTGTTTGAGATGTGGAAATGCGGAACATACTCTGAGCATACAGTTGAGGCGGCTGTATCGTTGTGTGCTGATATATATACGATATTCGAAGACGCACATATTCCTGTGATACGCCTTGGACTTAACCCAACCGATGACTTATCCGGCGGAGATGCTGCGGGGGGGGCATACCATCCTGCTTTCGGCGAGCTTGTCTATTCACATGTTTTACTCGATAAAGCCTCAAATCTGATATCTCAATTATCTTTGCGAGACAGTATCATACTGGGCGTCAGTCCCTCGTGTGTTTCAAAAATGACAGGACAAAAGCGCTGCAACATCGACTTGCTGAAAGAACGGTTCTCGCTTCGGGAGCTTAAGATTAAAATAACCGATGTTCCCGAAGGAACAGTAACTATTTTGTAGGGATGATTGCATTAACACTATATATATGGTATCATATTTAATTATTGAGTAGATATTGTGGAGTGCAAAGATGTACCTTAAAGCTCTCGAAATACAAGGATTCAAGTCCTTTCCGGAAAAAGTGACTCTTTCATTTGAAAAAAATCTGACCGCCATTGTCGGCCCTAACGGCAGCGGTAAATCTAACATATCCGATGCCATAACCTGGGTCATGGGAGAACAGCGTACTCGCACTTTACGCGGAAGCAAAATGGAGGACGTTATTTTCGGAGGCAGCGAACTGCGCAATCAGCTCAGCTTCGCTCAGGTAACTCTGATTATTGATAACAGTGACAAAATCTTTGACATAGACACATCTGACCTGATGATTACGCGCCGCTATTACAGAAGCGGTGAATCAGAATATTACATTAACAAAAAATTAGTACGCCTAAAGGATATTTATGAAATTCTGATGGATACAGGTCTGGGACGCGACGGATATTCTATTATCGGGCAGGGACGTGTTGAAGAAATCATATCCTCAAAAGGTACCGAACGAAGAGAGATTTTTGAGGAGGCTGCAGGAATATCTAAATTCAGGCATAGGAAAGAGGAAGCAGAGCGAAAACTTGAAAAGACCGACGCTGATATCATTCGCGTAGGTGACAAAATAGCAGAGCTTGAGATACAGGTTGAGCCTCTTCATAAGCAAGCTGAAACCGCAAAAAAATATCTGATACTTCGGGACGAGCTTCGAGGGCTGGAAATCAGCCTTTGGATGGATAGTTTGGACCGCCTGGCAGCAAGAAACCTTGAGATATCTTCTGAATACAGCGAAGCTAAGCAAAGATTGGAGCTTTTAAAATCTGATCTTGAGCTGCTCTATTTAAACTCCTCTGAATACTCGGGAGAAATCCGTCAGAAGGATATTGATTGCGAGAATATTCGTACCGACATCGCCGCTGTTGAAGCACTGATTTCCGAATCTGAAAGCGCTGTCGCTGTTATGCGCGCAAACCGTGAAGGCGCATTAGAATCTATAAGCAGGATAGAAAACGAGCTCGCTGACATCCGCATCAGAACTTCTGCCATTTCAGAGCAGATTGATCAAAAAAGATCGCGCATTTTACAAATAGACAAACTCAATGAAGCTCTTACCGAGAGAATTGCCGCTGTGAGACTTCAAAACGATGAAACCTCCGCGGGTACAAATGAAGCGGAGCAACGCATAACTCAATTACTTTCCATGGCCGCATCCTACGAGAGCAGTCTGAAAGCCGCACAGGCGAGAATTGCTGCTATTGACGCTTCACAGGATGATCTGGCGATCAGATATAAAACTCAGCTTGAAGCTCTTACCGACTCAACGAACAAACTCAAAGCTGCTTATGAAAATCAGAAAAGCAAGAAAGCTTCTCTCGATAACGCTCGCGATACACATTTATCGTTAAACAACGTTATCCGAGGACTTGATTTAAAAAGCGAAAGCAAAAAGATTAAAGCGGATAAGTTAAACCATGAATTAGCAGAACTCAGACTTAAACGGAGCGCAGCGCGGTCACAAATATCACTGCTAAACGAGATGGAAAAGGAATACGAAGGATTTTCAAAAGCAGTACAAATGGTAATGCGGGAGAGTCAACGCGGGTCTTTAAAAAATATAGACGGAACGGTTGCCGATCTGATCAGTACAAATGACGAGTATACAGTAGCTATAGAAACAGCATTGGGCAACTCACTTCAGAGTATAGTCGTCGCCCGTGAGGAAGACGGAAAAGCAGCTATCAATATGCTCAGGCGCAATGACGCGGGAAGAGCTACATTTCTGCCGCTTACTGCAATAAAAGGCAACGTTATTCAGGAAAAGGCAATAAAAAGTGAGCCGGGGGTTCATGATGTTGCCTATAATCTCGTTCGATTTGACAGTAAATATGACGGGATATTTGCAAACCTGCTTGGCAGAACTATTGTTTCGGAAGATCTTGATTCAGCGATTCTTTTATCAAGAAAACATTCCGGAAAATACAGGATTGTAACGCTGGATGGCCAAATTATAAATGCCGGAGGTTCAATGACCGGAGGCAGCTCAGCAAGAAACGTCGGAATACTTTCCAGAGCGAATGAGTTAAAACGTCTTATTGATGAAGAAGCAAATTATGAAAAGTCACAATCAGAACTGGAACGAAAACATTCCGATGCGGAGCGTGAGCTATCGGCGATTCTTTTTGAAGCCGAGACCGCAAAGACGGAGAGCCGCCTTATTTCCGATGAGATACTGCGCCTTGAAACCGAAATAAAACAAGGCGAAATGCTGATTAAAACTATGGAGGATAACCGCAAGTCTCTCGAGGACTCCGTTGTTAATACGAAAAAAATGCTCGACATCGGAAAGGAAGAGAGAACTTCCTGTGAACAGCAATCGCTGGAATATGAAAGGCTCGCTGCCGAAAAACGCTCTGACGCCGAAAAAGAAGCCGAAGGTCAGCGGGGACTGAGAAGTCTTCTGGATGATATCTCTGCCAAAATGTCCGATATGATTTCTGAGAGATCCTCCTTGCTGGCGGAGAAGGAGGCGACAGAACGAGCTATAGAAGAATTTCAAAATCTTATTAACGGTTTTAACGTTGATTTTGATGATAAAGCAACTCATCTGGCAGCTCTGCGCACTCAAATCGGCACGATTGATGATGAAATCAGAATCGCTGCCGAAAAGCTGAACGAATATCGAATATCAGCCTCGTTAAACCGCGAAAAATTGTCTGCGGCTCTTTCCGAAAAGCTTGAATACGAGAGTAAGCGAGAGCGCTGTGAGAAAAGCGCTCAGGAGAAAAGCAGGACTCTTATGGAAATGGAGCGGTCCATATCTCTGCTTGAACAAAAAAAGCTTTCCGCAGAGCTGGAAGAACGGCAGATAATCGATAAACTATGGGATAATTATGAGCTTTCACGCACCGCTGCTCAGAAGCTGCGCCGCGAAAATGAAAACTCCGCAAAGGCTCAAAAACGCTTAGCGGAGATACGCCGCGAAATGTCCGGGCTGGGGACACCCAATCTGGGCGCAATTGAGGAGTTTGAGCGTGTTAACTCAAGATATCTTTTCCTGACCGATCAGCGAGATGACATAACCCGATCAAAAAAAGAACTTGAAAGCATAATCCGAGATATTACATCTCAAATGAAAGAGATTTTTAGCCGTGAGTTTACAGCAATAAACACAGCATTCGCAGAGACCTTTTCCGAACTATTCGGGGGCGGAAAAGCAGAATTAGTGCTTGAGGACGAAGATGATGTGCTCGGCAGCAATATAGAGATTAGAGCTCAACCACCGGGCAAAACCACCAAAACCCTTACACTTTTATCGGGCGGAGAACGGGCCTTCGTTGCTATAGCGCTCTATTTCGCTATACTGCGAGTTCGCCCGGCCCCTTTCTGTGTGCTCGATGAGATCGATACCGCTTTGGACGAAAAGAACGTTGAACGCTTTGCCTCCTATCTGCGCTCGATATCTGATAAAACGCAATTTTTAGTTATTACGCACAGACGCGGAACAATGGAAGAAGCGGATGTTCTGTTCGGCGTCACCATGCAGGGAGGAGTATCCAAGATACTGTCAATAGATCTTGAGGAAGCACTGAAAAAATTATAGGAGCGCTTACAATGGGATTTTTTGAAAAGATAAAACAAGGACTATCTAAAACACGCGGAAATATTACTGTTCATCTGCACAGCATTTTCGATTCTTTTACCGGAGCAAATGAAGACTTTTTTAACGAACTTGAAGAGACTCTTATACTGGCCGATGTAGGCGTTGAGCTCGCAGCCGATACCGTTGAAACCCTGCGCAAAAAGGTTCGTGAAAAGGGTTTGCGCGGCGGATCCCAGCTTAAAGACGAACTCGCCTCCATACTCATCGCCGGGTTGAGCTATGAGCAAGTTCAACCTAGACCGGATACAAAACCTTCTGTGATACTTGTTATCGGAGTAAACGGCGTCGGAAAAACGACGACAATAGGAAAACTAGCTTCACATTACTGTTCTGAAGGTAAAAAAGTACTTCTATGCGCCGGTGATACTTTTCGTGCCGCCGCAGCGGAACAGCTTACTATATGGGCGCAACGATCCGGAGCCGATATTGTGCGGCACGAGGAAGGCTCTGATCCCGGAGCGGTTATATACGACGGCATTTCAGCCGCAAAAGCGCGAGGTTCGGACATAATAATTTGTGACACGGCAGGCAGGCTGCACAATAAAACAAATCTTATGAACGAGCTTGCTAAAATCAACAGGATAATCGATAGAGAACTGCCCGGTGCCCAACGGGAGAATTTACTTGTGATAGACGCTACAACGGGGCAGAACGGGCTCATACAGGCCAGACAGTTTAAGGAATACTGCGGCGTAACGGGCATCGTTCTGACAAAACTGGATGGTACCGCCAGGGGCGGGATTGTTTTCGCCGTTACACATGAGTTGGGAATTCCCGTAAGATATGTAGGAGTAGGAGAAAAGGCTGATGATCTATTGCCTTTTAATGCGGCAGACTTTGTGGAGGCACTGTTACAGTGATTAGAACCTTCGTGATTGCAACTAACAACGCGGGGAAGCTCGCCGAAATGAGGGCTATTCTGAAATCATTAGAGATATGCCTTGTTTCATTGAAAGATGCAGGAATAAATTCCGAACCCGATGAAACGGGAACTACATTTAAAGAAAACGCAATAATAAAGGCACGCTGTGCGATGGAATCCTCGGGACTCCCGGCGATAGCTGATGATTCCGGTCTGGTTGTGGACTCGCTGGGCGGCGAGCCGGGTATAAACAGCGCAAGATACGGCGGAATTTTAAACAAAAGCGATACCGATAGAGTTAATTTTTTACTTACTAATATGTATGAGTCGGAACTTAGAAGTGCAAGATTCGTCTCTTGTATAGCCTGCGTTTTTCCCGAAGGCGATATTATTACAGCCGAAGGTGTCTGCGAGGGAACCATTACACGCCACCCGATAGGTGATTGCGGATTCGGATACGATCCTGTCTTTGTGCCGGACGGCTTTAATTTAACCTTTGCACAAATGCCATTCGAAATTAAAAACAGAATATCACACCGTGCAATGGCTGTTAATGAGTTCAAAAAAAAGCTCGAACTGCGGATGAAGGAGAATACTTATGCTCAACAGTAAACATAGAGCCGCGCTGCGCGCATTGGCAAACGGTGAAGAAACCATCGTCTTTATAGGCAAGGGTGGAATTACGGATAATGTCGTACATCAGGCAGCGGATGCGCTGAAAGCCAGAGAACTGATTAAATGCCGCGTACTTGAAAACTCATTGCTGTCGGCTCGTGAAGCTTGTAATGAGCTTTCATTGAAGACCGGCGCAGAGCAGGTTCAGGTAATCGGAAGCAGATTTGTACTATATCTGCATAATCCCGAGAAAAAAGACGGAATTAAACTTTGACGATGAAAAGGGTAGGATTATTCGGAGGAAGTTTTAACCCGCCTCATCTCGGGCACACGCACTCAGCCGCGGAAGCCGCGCGTCAGCTTGGGCTTGACATGCTTATATTCATGCCCACAGGCAAACCGCCGCATAAAGACATCGCCAATGATTCTCCAGCGTCGGAGACCCGTTTGGAATTAGTGCGGTTAGCAACATGTCATATTAAAGGCGCGGCAGTCATGGACTATGAAATAAAGCGAAACCAGGTAAGCTATACCTACGATACCGTTAGGGAACTCATGAGTATTTACCCCGGCTGTGAGCTGTGGATTCTGATGGGAAGCGACATGTTTTTATATTTTCCCAATTGGTACAGAGCAGACTGGCTGCTGAAGAATACCTCTCTTGCCGTTTTCCCCCGGACTGATGATTTAAAAGAGATTTTAACTTATGCGGAAAAGCTTCAGTCTGAAGGTGCCAATGTACGCATTATAAATGAACAGCCACTGGTGATATCTTCCACCAGTATCAGAATGCTTCTTGCGCAGAGAAAGGGCAGAGAATATCTGTCTGATATTGTTTATTCCTATATTATAAAAAACAGATTGTACGGAGCTCTGCCGGACTTTGATTGGCTTCGGCGTAAAGTTGATATGATGATGGAACCGGACAGACGTGCCCATGTCCGCGGCACAGAGAATACTGCAGCGGAGCTCGCTGTACGCTGGGGTGTATCCGAGGAAGACGCAAGAACGGCGGCTATTCTTCACGATTGCACAAAGCGCCGCGGTCGTTCGGAGCAGTTGAATATACTGAAAAAGTATGGTACAATGTCGAATATTTCGAAAATGACGGAGAATGTACTGCTTCACTCCGAGACCGCAGCATGTATAGCCGCTTCACGATTCGGAGTTTCAAACGAAATCGCAGACGCCATCAGATATCACACCACAGGCAGAGCCGGCATGAAAGTTCTTGAAAAGGTCATATACATTGCTGACTATATAGAACCGGCAAGGCAATTTCCCGGAGTTCAAACCGTTCGTGACCTGGCTTTCTACGATTTGGACGCAGCGATGATTCAAGCTCTTGAAAATACCTTGTCTGAGATTAAAAAAAGGGGTATTGAGCCTGATAAACGTACAGAGGATGCACTTGCCGACCTGAGAAGAGGACATGTATTATGAAATTGTTTGGCAACAGTAAAAAGAAGCGAACACGCACACATATAAAATCGCGGACCGGGACTAAAAACAGCAGTGAAGATTTGTTTAGCACAAAAGAAAAAGATGTTCATCAAAATCACTATACGGATAAAGCTCCCGTCCCGGTTAAAACCGTGATATATGATGATAATCCCGGGGAGGCGGAAACCCAACGTACTCCCGAGGAATTAGCTGAAATAGACAAGATGATCGCAGCCTATCAGAAGAAGAAAATGATAAGGCGTATAGTGCTTCTCTCCGTCCTTATAGTAATCGTTATAGGCGCGGTTGTTTTTGTTAAAGCCTTTGTTAAAGCCCCCGAAATCAATCAGGGCGGCATAGCCACACCCAAGCCCGCTTCAAGCTCGAAACCGGGCCAAAATACCGCACTTCCTTCTGAATCCGCTTCATTATCGCCGTCGCCATCATTATCACCGGAACCAGTATCCGCGAGAAAAGAAGGCGTTTATACATTTATCCTTATCGGAATGGATCAGGGCAACGGCAACTCAGACACAATGATAATCGGTATGCTTGATACCGTGAATTCTAAGTTAAATTTCGTAAGTATTCCCCGCGATACTCTGGTAAATGTCCCGTGGGGCAACAAGAAAGTCAATTCAATATATGCTTTCGGCGATGATTACGATATGGGTGACACCGCCGAGGAAGCTCTCAAAAGAGGTATAAGGGATCTTACGGGGTTCACTGTTGACAGTTATATAGTTGTAGATCTGGAGGCCTTTACTGCTACGGTAGATCTGATAGGCGGAGTAAATTTCTATGTTCCCTATAACATGGATTATGATGATCCGAAAGCGAATTTGCATATACATCTTTCAAAAGGAAATCAATACCTAAACGGGACTCAGGCAGTAGGTTTAATGCGTTGGAGACAGAATAACGACGGTACCAACTACGGCGACATAGTGAGAATCAACAATCAGCAGGCATTCATTAAAACATGCGCGGAACAAGCTCTCTCACTGGGAAATTACGACAAGGTACGCGAGTTTGCCGAGATATTCAAACAATATGTAAAAACCGACCTGACCGTAGGCAATATCGTTTGGTATGGCGACCAGTTCTTAAAGCTTGAATCCGATGACATAAGTTTCTTCACCGTACCTGAAAATTATAACGACAGCGTCCGCGGCGGCTCATACTGCACTATTCTGGTCGATGAATGGGTCAGAATGATAAATGAAACAATTAACCCGTATAAAACCGAGATAACCGCCGCAAATCTTAATATTCTGACAAAAGACTCAAACGGAAATCTATATTCGACCAGTGGTGAGATTTCAGGCGGTTACGATTCATTCCTGAACTATAATGAACTAAACGCGAACGCATCCTCGACTTCCGGGCAAAACAATACCGACGGCTCTGAGAAAACCGATGTTCCCCAACAAACGGACGGTACCGGACAGACTAATGAACCAAACTCATCCGAAACACCTTCTGAAACTGACTCTTCAACCGATACGTCCTACCCGGGCGAATCCGAAATACCAGCTGATACCGATATACCGGCACAGACCGATCCTCCGGTATATACCGATCCTCCGGCAGACAACGCTTAGGGTGATAACTGACATCAAGAAAGGTGATTTTACATGTTGAATTCTCGCCAGGTCATGGAACTTGCGATTAAAGCTCTGGACTCAAAAAAAGCCAGAAATATAAAAGTTCTACGGACCTCGGCTTTGACTATCCTGGCAGACTATTTTATTATTTGCACAGCTACCTCCACGCCCCATATACGAACGCTGTCAGACGAGGCAAGCAAGATTTTGACCGAGGCCGGCGAACCGGTCCCACGCATCGAGGGCTATCGCGGCGGCGGTTGGGTTCTTATGGACTTCGGAAGTGTAATAATACACCTATTCCTTAATGATATACGAAAGTTTTATGATATCGAAGGGCTCTGGAGCGATGCTGCAGAAGTTGACATCGCCTCTTTGTTAACGCAAGACTGAGGATGTGACCATATGAAATACGACTTTACCGCCATTGAGAGAAAATGGCAGAATATCTGGGATGAAAATAAGTGCTTTTCGGCTTTAAACGACAGCAATAAGACTAAGTATTACGCTCTTATTGAGTTTCCTTATCCATCCGGCGAGGGGCTGCACGTTGGCCATCCTCGTCCCTATACGGCTATGGATATCATTGCACGCAAACGCAGGATGCAGGGATATAACGTTCTTTTCCCCATAGGTTTCGACGCTTTTGGTCTCCCCACGGAAAATTACGCAATTAAAAATCATATCCACCCGAAAATAGTTACAAAACAGAATATTAAGCGTTTCACCGAACAGCTCAAGATGCTTGGTTTCAGCTTTGACTGGAGCAGGACAGTAGATACGACAGATCCGGATTACTATAAATGGACACAATGGATATTTTTGAAACTTTTTAAAAACGGTCTTGCCTATAAATCAAAGATACCGGTGAACTGGTGCACTTCATGCAAATGCGTTCTGGCTAACGAAGAGGTAGTCGGGGGAGTATGCGAACGCTGCGGAGCTCAGGTTATCCGGAGGGAGAAAAGTCAGTGGATGCTCCGAATAACAGATTACGCCCAACGTTTAATAGATGATCTCGAGGGACTCGACTATGTCGAACGCATTAAAATCCAGCAGAAGAATTGGATAGGCCGAAGCGAAGGTGCCGAAGTTAATTTCGCAACAACTGCCGGAGACATCATTAAAGTATTTACAACAAGGCCCGACACACTTTTCGGGGCAACATATATGGTCATGTCTCCCGAGCATAAATTAGTTGAAAAATGGATGCCGCTCTATAAGAACCAAGATAAGATTATACTTTACAAAGAGGACGCTTCTAAAAAATCGGATTTTGAACGAACCGAACTTGTAAAGGAGAAGACAGGCGTTTGCCTTGAAGGGGTTATGGCAGTTAACCCGGTAACCGGCGGACAGATACCGATATATATATCCGATTATGTGCTCGCAAGTTATGGCACAGGATGCATTATGGCTGTTCCCGGACACGATGAGAGAGACTGGGAATTCGCAAGAGCTTTCAACCTGCCGATACTTGAGGTTGTTTCGGGAGGTAATGTTAACGAGGCGGCATACACAGATTGCGACACGGGCACGATGGTTAATTCGGGATTCCTCGACGGGCTGTCTGTTGATCAGGCAAAGCTTAAAATAGTTGAATGGCTTAAAGCAAGAGGACTCGGAGACCCTAAGGTAAACTTCAAACTTCGTGACTGGGTTTTTTCCCGCCAGCGTTATTGGGGAGAACCGATACCGCTTGTTTTTTGCGAAAAATGCGGCTGGGTTCCAATACCTGAAGAGCAGCTACCGGTTTTACTTCCGGATGTGGAAAGCTATGAAACGACTGAAGACGGCGAATCTCCTCTTTCCCTTATAACTGATTGGGTATCAGCAGTATGTCCGAATTGCGGCGGAGCTGCAAAACGCGAAACGGACACAATGCCTCAGTGGGCCGGTTCGAGCTGGTATTTTCTCCGATACATGGATCCTGATAACACGAAAGCTCCCGTATCAAGAGAAGCAGCCGATTACTGGGGAATGGTGGATTGGTATAACGGGGGAATGGAACACACAACTTTGCATCTTCTTTATTCACGCTTTTGGCATAAGTTTCTATATGATATCGGAGTCGTTCCGTTTCCGGAGCCTTATGCGAAGAGGACAAGCCACGGTATGATACTCGGAAACACCGGTGAAAAGATGTCCAAATCCAGAGGAAACGTTGTAAATCCCAACGATGTGGTTAATGAGTATGGAGCCGATACTCTCAGACTTTATATCATGTTCATAGGTGACTTTGAAAAGGCCGCACCATGGTCTGATACCGCAGTTAAAGGCTGTAAGCGATTTCTTGATAAGGTCTGGAATCTTTGTGAAGCTCCTTCGCATGGAAAATCTTACTCGGCGGAACACGATCCGATAATGAACAGAACAATAAAAAAGGTCGGGGATGACATAGAAAATATTAAGTTCAATACTGCTATTGCAGCTATGATGACTCTGGTAAACGAATTATCCGAAACCGGTGCAAACAAGGCTGAAGTTAAAACGCTTTTAACAATTCTTTCACCCTTCGCTCCTCACATATGCGAGGAACTCTGGGAAATGAATTCATTTCAGGGTCTTTGCTGTCAGGCTGACTGGCCTTCATACGATGAGAAGCGGATGCATGAAATGGAAAAGCAAATTGCAGTACAGGTCAACGGAAAACTCAGAACGACTGTAACCGTTCCATCAGATGCGGATGATGATACTATGTTGGATGCGACTTTACGAGACGATAAAATCCGGAAGGTGCTTGAGAGTTTTAATTTGATTAAAACAATCAGCGTAAAAGGCAGGCTTGTCAACCTTATCGTTAAGCCGAAATAACTTGACATTTAAAGCCGTGCAGTTTATAATACACGCGATACAGTTTGCAGGGCCCTATTCGTCCAGGTGGACGCAGGAGGGAGGGAAATAAATGTCGGAAGTCAGAATCAAGGAAAACGAGTCTCTGGACAGCGCGCTTAAAAGATTCAAAAGGAATTGCGCAAAAGCGGGCGTCCTTTCTGATCTCAGGAAGAAAGAATATTACCAGAGCCCCAGCGTGAAGCGCCGCAAAAAGTCAGAAGCTGCAAGAAAGAACAAAAACAAAAGATATTAATGATCTCTTGATCCGGGCTGCACAAGCAGTCCGGATTTTAACATTCAATCTTTGATCCGCACTGTCCGGCCGGGCAGCTAGTATATATCGACCGAATTCACTTTTCACACTTCTTACCGGAATGATAGATTTTCATTAAAGAACTCCTTATATGGACATGCTTGCCGCAATATGCTATACTTCTCCTGCTGAAATCTTTTATGTTCAGATAAATTCTACGGTATTTCCAATAAGTTTATTTAGGTGGATATCATGAACAATATTACAAAAATAAAGAACGCTCTTTCCGACCGCGGTCTTGACGCTATAATGCTTACAAATGAAACAAACAGGCGTTATGCGATTGGTTTTTCTTCTACTGCCGGTTTAGCTCTGATAACAAAAAAGGACTCTTATTTCTTTGTTGATTCGCGGTATATTGAGGCAGCGAGAAATACTGTAGAAGACGCTATTGTGGAGATGACGGACGTCTCGTCATCATATATTGATAAAGTCAACACAATTATTGAGACAAACGGTATTAAAGAACTGGGGTTCGAGGACGAGTCGGAAAGTTATAGTCAATACCTCCGATACGCAGAGAAGCTGAAAGTCGAGCTTGTGCCGGCTCAAAGCATTCTTAAAAGCCTTCGCGCTGTCAAAGACGAGTGGGAGATAGACTCGCTTAAAAGAGCTCAGAAGCTTGCTGAGAAGGCTTATGAAGGGGTACTGGAAATAATCAGGCCGGGGATTACCGAATGTGATATTGCAGCGGAGCTTACTTACAGGATGCTAAAGCTCGGCGCTGAAAATATCTCGTTTGAGCCCATTGTTGTCAGTGGATATAAAAGCAGTATGCCTCACGGTGTACCCGGCAATAAAAAGATCGAATACGGCGATTTTTTAACCATGGACTTCGGATGTAAACTCGGAGGTTATTGTTCCGATATGACCCGAACGATTGCGATAGGAAAGGCAACCGATGAAATGCGCCGGGTTTATTCTGTTGTCCTTGAGGCACAACTTGCGGGTATCAACGCAGTTAAAGCCGGCGTCGCCGGATGCGAGGTCGATAAGACCGCAAGGGACATAATATCCGCAGCCGGTTACGGCGCTTATTTCGGGCACGGATTCGGCCATAGTCTTGGCCTTGATATACATGAAGAGCCAAACGCGTCCGCGTCCAATGAAAATCCGCTGCCTTCAGGCGCAGTTATATCCGCAGAACCCGGAATTTATTTGCCGGGCAGATTTGGTGTCAGAATTGAAGATGTAGTTATTGTACGTGAAGACGGCTGCGAAAATATTACCGTAACTCCTAAAGAACTCCTTATCATCTGATACATTTTTGTTGCATTAAGCAGAATAATATTATAAAATAACCTGACAAGATTTATTTCGGGAGGAGACTCTTTTATGATTTCTGCCGGTGATTTCAGAAACGGCGTTACATTTGAAATGGACGGAAACGTTATGCAGGTTATTGAGTTCCAGCATGTTAAACCGGGTAAAGGTGCAGCATTTGTACGCACTAAAATGAGGAATGTTATAACCGGCGCTGTGACCGAAACGACTTTCAATCCTAATGACAAGTTCGAAAACGCTTATGTTGAAAGAAAGGACATGGAGTACAGCTATAATGACGGTGAGCTTTATTACTTCATGGACTTGGAAACCTTTGATTTAACGCCTGTGGACAGTAAAAATATTCCTGACTCCTTCCGCTTTGTAAAAGATAACATGATCTGCAAGGTAATGTCATACAAAGGCATTGTTTTCGGCGTTGAAGCGCCAAACTTTGTTGAGCTTGAAATTACCGAAACCGACCCCGGTTTTAGGGGTGATACAGCAACTAATGTCACTAAGCCCGCCGTACTCGAAACCGGGGCCGAGGTCAAGGTACCCTTGTTCATAAATCAAGGAGATAAGATAAAGATAGATACACGCACCGGTGAGTATCTGGAACGCGCAAAGTCATAATAGTATCGAAAGGAGAACGATATGACTATTAGTGAAAAAGTCGCATATCTCAAAGGTCTTTGCGAAGGCATGGGAATCAATACCTCAGGGGGAGAGGGAAAACTGCTGGCAGCAATCATTGATACACTCGCAGATATAGCGGCTGAGATCGATAACCTTGGTGAAAATGCATTGGATCTTGGCGAAGAGATTGACGCAATCAGTGATGATCTCGCGGATGTTGAGGAGCTCCTCTTCGGCGACGATGACGATGATGATGACGATGAATGCTGTTGCAGCGACGATGATGATGACTGTTGCTGTTCTGATGATTTTTATGAAATCAAGTGTCCTTCATGTAACGGTGAGTTCACTATCGATTCAGATGTTTACGATCTTGGTAATATTACCTGTCCCAATTGCGGCGAAAACCTTGAGTTTGACTCCGATGAAGATATTTATGAGGATTCTGACAGCAACGAATAGTTAATGCACAGAAAAGGGGCTGTAGCAAAACAGCCTGAAAAAAAGCAGAGACGAAGTGACCTGCGAAAGCAGACACTTCGTCTCTGTTTTGGTATACTTAATTTGTGAAAAAGAAATATAACCATCAGAATTATGGCACAGGAAAACGAAATATTCAACTAAAAATAGACGAGGTTTTTGCCGAAAGGGAAATTCCGGCGAACGACAGTGTGCGGCTCTTAGATGAAATAATGG
>Ga0123335_1001820_pt1 | contig 33521 bp, 31 predicted proteins | sample BiotimSIPDNA_2_FD_89707 | JGI IMG/M metagenome (GOLD analysis project Ga0123335, IMG submission 89707) | Anaerobic biogas reactor microbial communites from Washington, USA - Biogas_R2 time_0 SIP DNA | ecosystem: Engineered > Bioreactor > Anaerobic > Unclassified | place: Washington, USA... | reverse complement strand
TGCGACGCGGTCATCTGCGCCAACGACGTCGTGGCCATCGCCCTGATCCGCCAGCTTGAAGAGCGCGGCATCGGTGTCCCGCGGGATTTGCTGCTGGCCAGCTTCGGCGGCACCTTGCTGGGCCGGCTGAACCGGATCCCGCTGACAACCGCCTCGCTCGACCATAACGAGCTTGGCCGGCAGGCTTTCGCCGCCTGCCAGTACCTGGAAGACAACCCGTCCGTGCTGTCCGTCTCGGTCAAAGTTGGCTGCCAGCTGGTCATCCGCGCCTCAACCGGCGATCTTACGCCTCAGACCGGTGACGGCAGCTTTGGACAGTCGGAGACGCTAACGGTCGCGCCGATCGACTTTTACGACGATCCGGATGTCCAGGATATCCTGGCCATGGAAAGCTTCATCGGCCGCTGTGACGAGCTGGATCTGCAAATCCTGGAAGGATTGCTGCGCCATCAAACCTACGCCGCGCTCGCCGAGCACCTTTTCCTGGCGGAAAACGCTTTGAAGTACCGGCTGCGCCGGATGCTTGACTGGCTGGGGCTTGCCAACAGGCAGATGCTGCTCGAGCACCTGTCTGCCTACCTGTCAGCCGCGTCGCTCCAGGAAGCCGTTCGAATCAAGCTGGGCGAGCGCAGCTGAGGAGGCCTTTATGCACGAAGATCCGTTTATCCGCACGGCATGGCTCCTGGGGGCTGATGCGATGCAAAAGCTCAAAGCCAGCCGCGTCATTGTCGTCGGCATCGGCGGCGTCGGCGCCTATGCCGTCGAAGCGCTGGCCCGCTCAGGCGTCGGGCACCTGGTCTTGGTCGACCCTGACCGGGTGGAGGTGAGCAACCTCAACCGCCAGCTGCCGGCCACCCGCGCGACGCTGGGCCAGCTGAAGGTCGACGTGATGCGTGAGCGCGTGCTGGCGATCAATCCTGAAGCGGCGGTCGAGGTCCGCGCCTGCTTTTTCACCCCGGGCGACCCGGACGGCCTGATCACGCCCGACCTGGATTACGTGGTCGACGCCATCGACACGGTCACGTCCAAAGTCGGCCTGATCGCAAAAGCCAAGGAACTGGGCCTTCGTGTGATCAGCTGCATGGGCGCGGGCAACAAGCTGGACCCCACCCGCTTTGAAGTCGCGGACATCAGCCAGACCTCCGTCTGTCCGCTCAGCAAGGCCGTTCGGCAGCAGTTGCGCAAACAGGGCATCGAATCGGTTAAGGTCGTCTATTCCCGTGAAAAGCCGTTCAAACCGCGCGAGGGCGGCCGCAGCCCCGGCAGCGTCGCATTTGTGCCCTCGGTCGCCGGCCTGATCATGGCCGGAGAGGTCATCAAGGACATCACTGGCATACGCGCGCAGCCGGATTGACACAGCTTGCCTTTTTTGTTCTATCTGTTATACTTGCAGTATAACAGATAGCCAGGAGGTGGCAGCGTGATCATCCAAATCGATTTCGCCGGCGATCTGCCGCTCTACAGCCAGCTGCGCGACCAGATTGTGATCGGCATCGCGGCCGGCTTGCTCAAGCCCGGCGAAGCGCTGCCGTCGGTCCGTCGCCTGGCGGCAGACATCGGCATCAACATCCACACGGTCAACAAGGCCTACGCGTTGCTGCGCGACGAAGGCTACATCGTCATGGACCGCCGGTCCGGGGCCGCTGTGGCCCCGCGTCCGCTGGACAGCCGCGGCTTTTTTGAACACCTGGCCGACCTGCTGCGCCCGATCGCGGCCGAAGCGATCTGCCACGAGCTGGACGCGGAGCAGTTTGGCCGCTTCTGCGCCGACCTGCACCGCCAGGTACGCACGGTCCAAGACATCCGGGAGGAACACCCATGAGCGCTTTACAAAACTTGTTCTTCGCGATCAACCTGCTGCTCGTCCTGACGATGGGCGTCATGCTGACCGTTTTGCCCCTGATCACGCGCAAGAGCCTGCTGTTCGGCGTCCGCATCCCCGAGCCGGCCCTGGACCATCCCGAAGTTCGCCAGCTCAAAGCGATCTATCTTGTTGTGCTGGCCGTCTTGTCCGTTCTGACGCTGGCCGCGGCGCTTGCGATCCACCTGGTCCGGCCCGCCTTCAACCTGATCGGATCACTTTACCTGCCATGGCCGCTCCTGATCGGCCAGTTTCTGACCACCGTCGCGCTTTGGCGCCAGGCCAAACGCCTCAAGGCGCGGGAAAACTGGCAGGTCGCCCACCTCGGTACAGCCGAAACGCGCTCGTCGCTTGCGCGCACCCGCTTTGGCGGCCTGCCCTGGGCCTGGTACCTGGGCAGCCTGGCCCTGATCGTCCTGGCCGCGCTCGTTTCGCTGGCGGTCTACCCCTCGATGCCGCAGACGATCGTCACCCACTGGAACGCGGCGATGGAGCCCGACGCCTGGGCGGATAAGTCGTTGATCCACGTTCTGATCACGCCGATCATCGCCCTGGTTATGCTCCTGATCATGCTGCTCAGCAACCTCGCCGTCTACCGGACCAAACTCCAGGTTAGCCTGGAGAACCCGGCCCTGTCCTATGCACAGCACCGCGTCTACCGCCTTTGGATGAGCCACATGCTGGGGTTCATCACGGTGGTCATGACCATGATGTTCCTGGCCTTCCAGCCGATGATCCTCAACCTGTGGGTGCCAAGCAGCGCCCTGATGATCCTGATCATCCTGGTCACGAGCACGCTCATGATCGTGCCGGCAATTGTGGTATCGGTCAAGGCCGGCCAGGGCGGCACGCGCCTGAAGCCCGCGATCACGGACGCAGATATCGCGGCAGCCGGTCTTGCGGATGCGCTTCGTCCGGCGTCACGCAGCGGGCGCGGTGACGACCGGTTCTGGAAGCTGGGCATGTTCTATGTCAATCCGGAGGATCCCGCCCTGTTCGTCGAAGACAGGTTGGGCAACAACGGCGGCCTCAACTACGCCAGGCCGCTGGCCTGGGTTTTGGTCGTCGTGTTGCTGGTCCTTGTGATCGCGACATACGCGCTGTCGACCGGTCTGCTGCTCGACCTGGTTTAGATGCAGGTGAAACAGCCGTCGATGACCAGGTTGGCACCCGACGTGTAAGTCGAGGCGTCGCTGATCAGGTAGATGACGGCGCCGACCAGTTCCTCCGGCGTCCCCATGCGCTTGAACGGGATCAAATCTTCCCACCAGGCAACCCAGTCCTGGCGTACGCTGCCGGTCATGTCGGTGCGGATATACCCCGGGCTGATGCAGTTGACCCGGATGTTATGGGACGCCCACTCGACGGCCAGCGACTTGGTCAGGTGGATGACGGCACTCTTGGAGGTGTTATAGGACGCCTGCCGCTGCGGAATGTTGACGATCAGGCCGGACATTGAGGCCGTATTGACGATCGAGCCGGCCTTTTTCTCATCCATGAAACAGCGTGCGGCAGCCTGGGCGACATAGAAGACGCCGTTCAGGTTGACATCGATCACCTTTTTCCATTCTTCCGGGCTGAGCGCCTCAGCTTCCTTGAAGTAGGTGATGCCGGCGTTGTTGAAAACGCCGTCCAGCGTGCCGAAGCGGGCGGTAAAATCGGCAAAGGTCCGGCTGACCGCCTCCGGATCGGTCACGTCGCAGCCGAAGGCCACGCAGGCGCCGCCTGTTTTCGCGGCCAGAGCCGCAGCGGTCTCCTCCGCCTGGCCGGCGTTGATGTCAACCAGGCCGACCTGGGCGCCGGCATCCAGCAGATGCTCGGCGACGGTCCTGCCGATGCCGCGCGCGCCGCCGGTCACCAGAATCTTCTTGTCCTTGATTGAAAACAAATCCTTCATGTCCGTCCCCTCCCTTTTGTCAGATATCGCCAACGCCCATCTTGCGGCCGAACAGCGAGTCGTTGAGCAAAACGCCGCGCCCGGCCAGCTGTTCCTGAAGCGCCGCATGGCCGGGCCGCCGGCCGTCCCTTGCCTGCAGGGCACCGGCCAGCCCCGCCGCCTCGCCGGTTACAGCGCAGCTCGGAATCACCCGGGTCAAATCCCAGCCGCTTTTGTCCGCACAGGTGCAGCGGCCGGCCGCGTACAGGTTCTGCACGTTCGGCGCGCACAGCGTGCGGTAGGGCAGCGAATAGCGGCAGCCGCGCTTCTTCCAGTTGCCGATCATGCCGATGGCATCCTCGAACCAGACGCCCTCATGCAGATCCTCGCTGAACGCGAACACCCCGTCCAGGCGCCGTGTCATGCGCAGGCCGTGAAACGCCGGGATCAGAAGCGGATAGGCGTCCGGATCCTGCCGGGCGCGCATCGCTTCGCTGTGCGTTCGGATCATCCGGTGCATGTCGATGCAATGCTGGCTGATATCTTCGATGTCTGTCCCGGAGTATAGCCGGCTTCCGGCCGGGATCTCCGAATAGATCGGATCGGTTTGCTGGTGCAGGCGGACATCGCGGCCGTTGTAGCTGAAATACCAGCCTGTCCGCCGGTTGGTCGGGTCGTCAAAGGTCTTTTCGCCGGCGAAAAAGAGCAGGTCGGCATCGCCGCTGGCGTCGACAAAGGCACGCCCCGGCAACACCCGTTTGCCCTGCTTGGTCTCGATGACAACCGCCTCAATCCGGTCCCCTGCCAGCCGCGCCCCTGAAACCTGGGCGCTGTAGAGCAGGTCGACACCGGCCTCGAGCAGCGCCTCCTCGGCGGAGAGCATGAACGGCGAGGCCTGGTACTGCACCTGGTAGCGCGGGCCCTCTGCCCGATCCTCGCGCCGGCTGTCCGGATCCAGCCAAACAGCCGGAATGTCGCCGGGCCCGTTGCGGACAGATAGTTTAAGCAGCTCCTCAGCCAGGCCGCCGGACATCTGGACCCCTTCGCCGTCGCAAAGCGGCAGATAGATCACGATCAAGCCCAGCGTGGCCAGGCCGCCGAGGGCGTACTCGCGTTCCAGCAGCAAGGTGCTGGCGCCGGCGCGGGCCGCGGACAAGGCGGCCGCGATCCCGGCGGTCCCCCCGCCGCAGACGATGACATCATAAGTTGGTTTCAGCATAGGAGGCTCCCGTCTTGATTATTAGTTTGAACCGGATTTGGGCAGGAACGGCAGCAGCTGGCGGGCAAAGCCAGGCAGGGTCATGGTTTGCAGCCAGACGCGGCCGGGACCGATCAGCGTCGTCAAGAACAATCCCTCACCGCCGAAGAGGATGTTCTTGAAGCCCTTGACCATCTCAGCCTGGTACTGCACCGACTCCTCGTAGGCCGCCACGTTGCCGGTGTCGACCTTGATCGTCTCACCCGGCGCCAGGACGCGTTCGACCAGGCTGCCGTCGATCTCGATAAACGCCATCCCGATGCCCGACAGGCGCTGCAGCACGAAACCTTCGCCGCCAAACAGGCCTCCGGACAGGCCGCGCACAATGTGCGCGCTCAGGCTGACCGAGGGCTGGGCGCAGAGGAAAGCCGATTTCTGGGCGATGACGGGGATGCGGCTGACATCGATGGCCGCGATGTTGCCCGGAAAACTGCTGGCCAGGACAATTTCCTGGTTCGGCCGGCTGGCGGTATAGGTGGCGATAAACAGCGAATCGCCGGAGAACATGCGGCCCAGGCCCTTCATCAGGCCGCCTTTCATGTTGGTTTCCATCACGATGCCCGCATCCATCCAGGTCATGCCGCCGGACTGGGTGTAGATGCTCTCCCCCGCGTCGAGGCGGATCGATACCGCCGGTAGATTGTCGCCGAAAATCTTGTACGTGAGCGGCTTGACCGGTCCGCCGCCATAAACCGGCTGGGCGGGCATGGGCTGCGCGGGAGGCGCGGCCTGCACGGGCGGGGAAGATGCGGCCTGAAGCGGGCGGCCGCAACCGCCGCAGAACCTGGCCTGGTCGGCATTTTTGGCACCACAGTTAGGACAAAACATGGTCTACCTCCTTTATGCTCGCTTATAACCGGAACGGCTGCTGTTTTCTTTGTGTCACGGCATTTTGTGTCTGACCGTATCATAACACATGGTTTTGCAGATGAAAATCAGCGGCGGCGCCTCGTCTTCAGCCTGACCCACTGGCCGGACGCGATCCCCAACAGCCAGCCGGCCAGCGGATGCAGTGCGATCCCGACGGTCAGAACCAGCGCCGCGACCAGCCAGTCAGACTTGTGCCTGATCGCCTTGACGCCGGATAGCAGCATCGGTACATAGACGCCAAAGACCAGGACCAGGTGCAGGATCGGCGCATACATGGCAATGTCGATCGGGTACCCGGCAAAAGCAAAGCTGAGGCTGAACAGCGCCAGCAGGAGCGCCGCACCTGGGATCGGCCGCCGGACAACGCCGAATGGAATCAGTTAGCTGCGCCAGACGGCAGCCACCTGCGCTCCGCCCAGGACGACGCCGATCAGCTGGCGCAGGCTGACCACCAGAAAGGTCTGGTTAAGATCGAAAACCGCTTTTTGCTCGTAGGGTTTGTACTGCTGCTCGTGCATGGTCATGATCGCGGTCGCGTCCAGCGGCCACATGACAACAGCCAGGGCGGCAAACGGCAACGCGGCCAGTAAAGGCTGCGCGCCGAACGAAACCGGCAGCTGCCAGCGCACCGACCACCAGCTGGAGTCCAGCAAGGGCAGTCCCGGCGACGTGGTCAGTTGCGGCACACGGCCAAATGCAGCAGAAACAGCCAGCGCGACCACCAGGCAGACCGGTACCGTCAGGTAGGCTTTACGCCAGCGGGTCAGCAACAGGTAACCGGCCAGGCCTGCTGACAGCAGCGCAATCGGCAAAAGCCAGCCGACCGGATCGCTCCAGGCAAAAAGCTTGACGGTCGAATCGTTTAGTCCAAGCAGCCCGAACAGCAGCAGGATGCCGCCGCGTGTGCCCGCGGTATTCAACGCTACGATCCTGGGCAATGTCCGGGTTACGGCAAGAAACAGTCCGAACAGCCCGATCATCAGACCCAGCGTCAATGGGTGGACGCCGGCAGCTGCCATCAACGGCACCATCGGAATCAGCGGGGTCAATGTGCCTGGCGGTGCGGCACGCGGCAGCAGACAGGTGCTGGAAATCATAAGAATCAGGCTGGCGACAACCATTTCAAGCCGGATATTCTCTGCAACAAAGCCTGGATAGCGAATCGCATAGGCTTGTTCCCAGGCGACGGCGAATGCCGCGACCAGCGAGACCTTCCCGATCGCTCCGGCGAAAGCCGGGATCATGTCCTCCGGCCGGATCGAATAGTCGCGAAACGGCAGATTGACAGCCCATGAACGCGGCTTCCATGTGGCCAGGTCCTGATCCAGTGCCTGCTTTCTCTGGCTGCTGTTTTTCCCGATCGCCATCATCTCCTTTGGAATAAATCCAATATAGCATGGCGCTTGACCTGACAACAACCGCAACCGGCGAAAAGGATTCACATTTTGTGCGGCAGACCGCTCGTAACACACGGTCCGTGCCGAACGGGACATTTCATGGTATAATAATTTTACAGGCGGCCTGTGTCCGTGCTGCCAGCCGAAAGCCGTTTGGGCTGGCCGGGCGCGATCCGCAAGACTGAAAGGAGGACATCATATGCTTCAGGAAATCAGAGATGCCTTGAATGGCACGTACGAACGTCGGGCAAGAAACAATGCAGTCGCAGGCCTGACAGCCGGTCTTGTGATCGGCGCTCTGGCAGGACTTCTGTTCGCCCCGAAATCGGGCAAGGAAACGCGTGCGGATATTCGCGAAGGTGCGAAAATAGGTGCTGAAAAGGTCAAGGAAACCGCCCATCACCTCGGCGACATCGCCAAGGAAAAGGTTGAGCTTGCCAAAGAGAAGGTCTCGGAAGTGAAAGAGCACATCAAGACCGGTAAGCGCGCCGCAGCCGCCGCGGCCGAAGCGGCCGAAGAGGTTGTCGAAGAAGCTGCGGAAGAAACGAAAGCCACGTGACTGTCCCGGCAGCCAACACCAGCATCGGGCTGGCAACACCAGTCCGCGCAGAAATGAGGGATTGCCTTGCTGAGTAAATTTGCTCTCGCAACAGAGATCACGCTGGACCTGATGGACCTGCTGCTCGGCATCCTGATCATTGTCGGGATCGTCTTTGTTGTTTACCTGATCATTCTGCTGGCCAAACTGGTCGGTACGATGAAAAAAGTCAACAAGCTGGTCGACAGTCTGGATGAGCCGGTCACGAAAACCGTGGCCCAGCTGCCGGACATGATGAAAAAGCTGGATGCCGTCACCCAGGATGTTGCTGTCCTGACCAGTTCCGCCAAGGAATCCATTCCCCATGTTCTGGATGATGTCCAGGTCATGACGGGCACGGTTCGCGGCGGTGTCGAAGCCGTCGGTGGCGCGGCCAGAGCCGTCGGCGATGGCGTGTCCAAATTTTTCCATCCGTCTCGTGCTTCTCACGGGGTGGACATGAACGCCGTCATGGATATCGTAAACAAGGCGCTCGGCGTGGTTTCCTTTTTCGCCAGCCGCGGCAAAAGCCAGAAGAAAACCCGCAAGACAGGACGCAGATAAGCTGTGCTGCAAAGGAAAAGCCGTTTCACCTCGCGTGAGACGGCTTTTTTTGTTGGCTTAAGATTCGGTTTTTTCCGGTTCCGGATCCGGCTGGATGCCGAGCATGGCCTGAACCTCGGCCGGATCGACCCGAAAGGGTGAACCGCGCCCTTCATAGAAACCGTGCGCCGCAATCATGTGTACGTTCAGGTCCGTCCAGCGGATCGCATCGCCGGTTAAGCGATCGCGGCAGACAGTCAGGCGCTTCTCTTCGCGGACATTATCGCGGAACGGGCAGGGTATGAAACCCCTGTAGTCCGTCACGATCACCTCGAGGTGATCGCCATATGGAACCGGAGTGCCCAGGCCGGGTAACCCCAGCCGGGTCAGCGCACCCAGCTGCCTGGCGATCGCCTGGTGGGTCAGACCGAGGCTTTTAACCAGCGCCTGGTCATCCCGGATGATGTCCGCCAGGCTGCGGGGATCCGACCCGAGGAATCCATCGGCTGAAAATGCGCCCGGTCCAAGGTTCTCTTCAATTTCCCGTTGCTCAGGTGACTGTTTCATGCGTCCCTCCCGCTTTAGAACTTGTCGTAGAAAATCTTGTCCGGCCCGATGCCTTTCGTCTGCAGCACATTGAGGCAGGCGTTGATCATGCCGGGGCTGCCGCACAGGTAAGCTTCCTTGTTCTTGCCGTCCGGGATGAATCGGTTGACCACTTCCGTGATCAGGCCGGTTTCACCCTGCCAGTTGTCATCGGGCAAAGGCTTGGACAAGGCCGGAACAAAGCGGAAATTCTCGTGCTGCTTTTCCAGATCCCTGAAAAAGTCTAGATAGTACAAGTCGCGCAGCGTGACCGCACCGAAGAAAAACGTCATTTTGTACACCAGCTGTTTCTCCAGGATATCCAATATCAGCGAACGGATCGGAGCCAAGCCGGAACCGCCGGCGATGAAAACAAGCTCGTCACAGTCGCCGCGCAGGTAAAAATCGCCGTACGGCCCGCTGATCCTCAGTTCATCGCCCTCTTTTAGCTCCTGGTGGACATAAGTCGTGCAGATGCCTTCAGGCACCTGGCGAACGATCAGCTCGACAGACCGGTCATCCGATGGGACGGACGCCATCGAATAGGCGCGGAAAACCGATTCGCGGACCTTGCCGTAGGGCTTGGTGTAAAGCTGGACATACTGGCCGGCCTTGAAGCGGATCCGGTCGGGCTCCTGCAAGTCCAGGCGCAGGCCCTTGATATCGTGGGTCAGGGTCTCGATTTTAGCGATCCGGGTCTTGAACTCGCGGATGTTGAACAGTTCTTCCGGGATCAGGATCTTGATGTTCTGCTTGACCTTGACCTGGCAGGAAAGCCGAAAGCCCTTCTGCCGCTCGTCGGCGCTCAAGTAAGGTTCCTCAGTCGGCAGCAGCGGGCCGGCGCCGTCCAGGACCTGGACCTTGCACAGGCCGCAGGTCGCCTTGCCGCCGCAGGCCGAGGGCACGAAAATACCTTGCCCGGCCAAAGTTGACAACAGGGATGAGCCGCCCTTGGCCGTCATCTGGCGGGCTCCGCCGTTGATGTCGATCTGGCAGTCGCCGTAATTGTTCAGCAGCCGCTCGGCCAGAATGATCAGGATTGCCAGGGCAACAGAGATCAGGGAGATACTGAGGATGGTTGTCACAATTTCCATTGAGTCCGCTCCTGTTCAGGTAGGGCAGCCTTACTGCACAGCAAAGACACCGGATAAACCGATAAAGGCCAGAGCCATGAGTCCCGTGATGATAAACGCGATCCCCGGTCCGGCCAGGCCGCGCGGCAGTTTGCTGCGGGCCATTTTCTCGCGGATCGCGGCCAGGGCGCTGATCGCCAGCCACCAGCCCAGTCCGCTGCCGGCGGCAAACAGCATGGCCTGCAGGAACGTGTACTGGCGGATGACCATGAATAGCGTAATACCAAGGATGGCGCAGTTGACCGTGATCAAGGGCAGGAAAATGCCTAGCTTCAAGTACAAGTCCGGCAGGAAGCGGTCCATCGCCATCTCGATAACCTGGACGGACGCCGCGATGACGATGATGTAGATAATGTACTGGATGTATTCCAACCCCAGGGGCAGGACCAGGAAGTGATAGATAGCGTAGTTGATCGCCATGGTCAGGATCATGACCAGCGAAACGGCCTTGCCCAGGCCGGATGCCGTCTTGTACTCATTGGACACCGATATGAACGAGCACATGCCCAGGAAATTGGACAAGATCATGTTGCTGGTCAGGATCGATGCGAAAAAGATGATGATCGGACTGATCGGCGGCGCGCCACTCATCGCTTATGCCCCCTTTCTCAACGTTTGGCCGGACCGGGCTTGCCGGCCGGGTTTTTCTTTTTTTCCTGCACGTTTGAGACGAGCCAGATCAAAATACCGATCAGGAAGAAGGCAGACGGCGGCATCACCATGATCGTCCAGGTATCCAACCCGAGCAGGTTGACGTTGTAACCAAAAATTGTGCCGAAACCGAGTGCCTCACGGATCAGGGCAATCAGCAGCAGGACCAGCGTGTAGCCGATGCCGGCGAAAAAGCCGTCCAGCATCGAGGCCACCGGCGGATTCTTCTGGGCATAAGCTTCGGCCCGGCCCATGATGATGCAGTTGGTGATGATCAGGGCGACATAAGGTCCCAGCGCCTTGCTGATGTCCGGCAGGGCAGCCTTGATGATCAGGTCAACCAGGATGACATAGGCGGCGATCACCAGCGTCTGGACGATCATGCGGATGCGGCGCGGGATCAGGTTGCGCAGCAGCGAGAGTGTCAGACCGGACAGGGCGGTGACAAAAGTCAGGCCCAGGCCCATGACCAGGGAATTGGCCATCAGGTTGGTGACAGCCAGGCTCGAGCAGATCCCCAGGATCTGGCGCACCACCTGATTTTCGGTCCATAGGTTGCGTTTGACCAATTGTTTCCATGACTCGGCCATTACGCCACCTCCCATTCTGCCAGGGTCTGCTGGAGCAAGCCGTTCAGAATCTGCAGGACGGCCCGTGAGGTACTGGTCGCGCCGGTAATGGCGTCCAGCTGATCACCGTATGCAAAGCCCTGGGCCAGGTCGATCGACAGGTTGCGGAATTGCTCCTTGAAGGCGGGTTCGTCGATCCGCCCGCCCAGGCCCGGCGTTTCGTTCTGTTCGACAAACGTCAGGCCCAGAACCGTCTTGAGGTCAGCCGAAACGGCCAGATAGCCACGGATCGTCCCCCAAAGCCCGGCACCGGAAAACGGTACGGCATAGCCTTTTGTGCTGCCGTTGGTGTCAAACCAGCTGTAAATCGCTAGATCCTGCTGCGTTTCTGTCTGGATCTGGCTGTCGAAGCGTTCGGCGATAGCCTGGGCGTCGCCCGTGGCGTCGAGACCGAAAGCATCCAGGACGGCTCTTTTTTCGGCAATCTGCTCATTGACGACGATCCGGGGGCGCAGCCAGGCATTGGTTCCCGCCAGGACACCGCCGAAGACCAGGCTGAGCACCAAAATGAAGACAATCGTGTTCAGGTAGTCATGCTTCACGCCGCCACCTTCTTTCTGGCCGCCCATTGCCGGATCTGGCGTTCCAGCAGCGGGACGAAAGCGTTGGCGATCAGGATGGCGAACATGATTCCTTCGGTAAACAGCGAATACTGGCGGATGATCACGGCAACCACGCCGATCAGGATGCCATAGGCCACCTTGGCCTTGTCCAGCACCGGCGCCGAAACCGGGTCGGTGGCCATGAAGACGACGGCAAACAGGAAGCCGCCGGTCAGCAGCGAGAAAAGCGGATCCGGCGCAATCAGGCCGCTGAAATACAAAATGGCATTCAGCGCCAGAAACGACCCCGCCGTGGCGGCCATGATTTTCCAGGACGCCGTTTTGGTCGCGATCAGGTAGATGGCGGCCAAAAGGATCAGGACCGCGCTCGTCTCGCCCAGCGATCCGGAGATGTTGCCCAGCAAAAGCGGCAGGTATCCGCCCGTTTCAGTGCCGGATTGGGCCAGGATCATCGGCGTCGCCGAGGCGATGGCGTCGACGCCGCCGTCATAGCGGATAAGACCGCCTGGAAAGGCTTTGAACGGTTCGGTCCAACGGACCGTGAGATAGCTGGGAAAGGAGATGTAGATAAAGCAGCGTCCGACCAGGGCCGGATTGAAAACGTTCTTGCCGAAGCCGCCGAACACGCCTTTGCCGAAAAACAGGCCGAAGGCAATGCCCAGAACGGCGACCCAGTAGGGCGTCGCCGGAGGCAGAGTCAGGGTGAACAGGAAACAGGAGACCAGGGCCGCTTCCGTGACTTTGGCCTTGGGGCCGTTGACCAGGCGCATGGCACCGTATTCAACCAGGCAGCCGGTGACACACACGACGGCCAGCAAGGCCAGAGTTCTCAACCCGAACAGGAAAACAGAGCCGAGCAGAATCGGCACCAGGCTGAGCAGCACCTTGTGCATCATCTTCTGCTTTTGGTAGACATCGTTGAGGTGAATACAAAGCCCCCCCTTCAGGCACGGCGGCCTGGACGCGCGCAGCTGTCGAATTCAATTAAATTCAGTATAGCGCACCGTTCGGGAAAAATGCAATGCCGGGGGGAAGGCTTTCAGGCCGTCAATTTATTGAGCAGACCGAGCACTTCGTCGATCTTCTCCTGCTCGCGGCCGCTTTCGAAAGCTTCACGGACGCAGCTTTGCAGATGGGCCTGCATGACATCACGGCTGACTTTTTTCAGGATCGCCTGGGTCGCCAGGATCTGGTTATAGACATCCATGCAGTAGCGGTCGTCTTCGATCATCTTGAGCAGTCCGTCCAGCTGGCCGCGCGCCGTCCGGATCAGCCGGGTCGCTTTTGCCTTGTCGGCCTTCATCCGAACAACCCCCTGCCTGCCTCGATCCCGGTCACCGCGTAGCCGGCGTCTGCGACTGCCTGGGTCAGCTGGCTGTCCGAAACATCCTGGCCCAGCTTCACCGTCGCCTGCGCTTTTTTCAGGTCGACCTTGGCGGTCACCCCGGGAATCGCGTTCAGCGCCTTTTCGACGCGGGCCTGGCAGTGGGCACAATGCATCCCTTCGATTTTCAGGATTTTTTTCATGATTTTCACGCTCCTTTGCGTTATTTCTCTTTCGGCCTGAAGCGTCTCAGGCGCAAGGCGTTGGTAACGACGCTGACCGAACTGAGGCTCATCGCCGCGGCGGCAAACATCGGGCTGAGCGTCCAGCCCAGCAGCGGAAAGAAAATACCGGCGGCCAGCGGAATGCCCAGGATATTGTAGAAAAAGGCCCAGAACAAATTCTGGCGGATGTTGCGGATCACAGCTTTGCTGAGCTGCAGCGCGGTCACCGCGTCGCCCAGGTCACTGCGAATCAAGATCAGGTCGGCAGATTCCAGCGCCACATCTGTCCCCGCCCCGATGGCCAGGCCGACATCGGCCCGGACCAGGGCCGGCGCGTCGTTGATGCCGTCGCCGATCATGGCCACTTTACGCCCTTCGGCCTGCAAGCGGCGGATAACCGCCTCCTTGTCCTGAGGCAGGACGTCCGCGATGACATCGTCCAGGTCCAGCTGGCGGCGGATGGCTTCGGCAGTCTGACGGTTGTCGCCGGTCAGCATCAGGACTTTCAGACCGGCCTGCTTCAGGCGGTCGACGGCCGCCCGGCTGGTCGGCTTGATGGTGTCGGCAACGCCAATCAGGCCCAGGACACGCTGCCCGCCGGCCAAAAATATCAAGGTCTTGCCCTCTAAGGCCAGCGTGCTGGCCTCTGGAGGCGGATCGCCGGCCAGACCTGCCTGTTCCGTGAGGTAGGCCCAGTTGCCGGCAAAATACGGCTCGCCCCCGATCCGAGCCGAAACGCCGCGTCCCGCCGTGGCGCTGAAATCAGTCGATTCCGGCACCTCGAGATTTTGTTTTTCGGCGGCGGCGACGACCGCCCGGCTCAGCGGATGCTCCGACCTTTGTTCCAGGCTGGCTGCCAGGGCCAGCAGGCGGTCTCTATGGACATCAGAAAGCGGCAGAATGTCCGTAACACCCGGTTTGCCCTCGGTGATGGTGCCCGTTTTGTCCAGAACCACCGTATCCACCTGCTGGGCGATCTCGAGCGCTTCACCTGAACGGACCAGGATACCGTGGCTGGCACCCACACCGGTTCCGGTCATGATCGCGACCGGTGTGGCCAGGCCCAGTGCGCAGGGGCAGGAGATGACCAGGACGGCGATCGCAGCGGACAAGGCAAAGGTAAACGACGCCCCGGCGATGAACCAGACCAGGCCCGTCACGAGGGCGATGATCATGACCACCGGGACGAAAATCGCGCTGATCCGGTCTGCCAGGCGGGAAATCGGCGCTTTCGAGGCACTGGCCTCCGCCACGATGGCGATGATCCGGGCCAATGTCGTATCCTGCCCGACTTTCGTGGCACGAAACGTAAAAGCGCCGCTCAGGTTGACGGTCGCTGCCGCCACCGCGTCACCAGCCTGCTTGTCGACCGGCAGACTTTCCCCGGTCAGCATCGACTCGTCAACGGCGGATTGGCCCTCGACGATGAGACCGTCGACCGGAATGCTGCCTCCAGGTTTGACAACCACCAGGTCGCCCGGAACGACCTGTTCGACCGGCATGGTCTGCTCACGGCCGTCACGCAGCACAAGCGCCGTCTTGGGCGCCAGATCCATCAGGCGGGCAATCGCCTCGGTTGTCTTATGCTTGGAACGGGCTTCCAGAAATTTGCCCAGCGTGATCAGCGTCAGGATGACGGCGGCCGATTCAAAGTAGAGATCCATGCTGTACTGGCTGACCCGCTCCGGCTGCGCATGACCCAGGCCGTAGCCGATCTGGTAGAGGGCAAACATGCCGTACAAGGTTGCCGCCGCGGAGCCGAGTGCGATCAGGCTGTCCATATTCGGTGCGCGGTGCAGCAGCGAACGGAATCCCCGGGTGAAATAGGACCGGTTGACGAAAAGGATCGGCAGCAGCAGGAGGAACTGGGTCAGGGCAAAAAGCATGGCATGCTGATCGCCGTGCAGCCAGGCGGGCAGCGGCAGTTTCAGCATGTGCCCCATGGCGACGTACAGCAACGGCAGCAGAAAAGAGGCCGACCAGATGACCCTGTTCCGATAAGCTGCCGCTTCTTCCGGCAAACCGGTTTGAGCGCCAGACGCCTGGGCCTGGGCTGCGGCCGGGTCGGACGCGTCGTAGCCGGCCGCGGTCACAGCTGCGACGATCTCTTGCTGCCCGATCGCCTGCGCGTCGTAATCGACGGTCATCGAACCGGCCAGGAGGTTGACCTGGACATTTTCGACGCCGGACAAGTGCCCGACGCTTTTCTCAACAGCGGCGGAGCAGGCGGCACAGGTCATGCCCCGGACTTGAAAATTCTGTTTCATCTCATCACCTCTATATACCACACCCCAGGTGGGGTGTTATACCCTGATCATAAAACCGGGCAAGTCTTTTGTCAAGGCTTGCCCGGTCTGCCGGATGGTTTTCAGGATTGAAACAGTGCCGTCGACAAGTAGCGTTCGCCGGTATCCGGCAGAATAACCACGATCAGCTTGCCCGCCATCTCCGGCCGGGCAGCAACCTGGGCGGCGGCCCACAGGGCGGCTCCGGAGGAGATGCCGACCAGCAGCCCTTCCGCCCTGGGCAGCGCGCGGGCGGCGCTAAACGCGTCTTCGTTGTCCACTGTGATGATTTCGTCGTATATCGCCGTGTTGAGCACCGCCGGAACAAATCCGGCGCCGATGCCCTGGATCTTGTGCGGACCGGCCGTACCGCGCGACAAGATCGGCGAGTCCTTGGGCTCGACGGCGACGACACGCAGACCGGGCTTCATCGACTTAAGGTATTCGCCCGCACCGGTTATGGTGCCGCCGGTACCGATCCCGGCGACCAGCACGTCGACGGCGCCATCGGTGTCCTGCCAGATCTCCGGTCCGGTCGTCCTGCGGTGGATGTCCGGATTAGCCGGATTGACAAACTGGCCCGGGATCAACGCGCCCGGGATCGTGGCCGCAATCTCCTCCGCCTTGGCGATGGCCCCCTTCATGCCGGCGGCACCTTCGGTCAGAACCAGTTCAGCCCCGTAGGCCCGCAGCAGGTTGCGCCGTTCGACGCTCATCGTCTCCGGCATCGTCAGGATGACCCGGTAGCCCCGGGCCGCGGCCAGGGCAGCCAGCCCGATGCCCGTATTGCCGCTGGTCGGCTCGACGAGCACAGAACCGGGATGAAGCAGGCCGTCCTTCTCTGCGGCCTCGATCATGCCCAGGGCAATCCGGTCCTTGACGGAGCCGGCCGGGTTGTAGGACTCCAGTTTGGCGACCAGCCTGGCGTGCAGCTGCTGGCCCGCGGCGTATCGGTTCAGGGCGATCAGGGGTGTTTGTCCGATCATATCGGCGATATTCTCATATATTTTCATGGTCTCACCTCGCAATTACATACTTTACATATATGTTATATATGTTATTATATAGACAGCTTCAAGATTTGTCAAGCAGCGGAGGATCGCCATGAAATTGTCTGTCAAAACCCAACTCGCCCTGACGGCCCTGCTCGAACTGGCCATGCAGCCCGACACGCCGCAGCCGGGTTCACAGCTGGCCGGCCGGCTCGGAATCAGCAAGGTCTATTTCGAGCAAATTATGGCGCCGCTGCGCCGTTCAGGCCTTGTAGCCGCCCAAAAAGGCGTTTCTGGCGGCTATCAGCTCGCCGTTCGGCCTACCGATGTCACGGCTGAACAAATCCTGGAACTGACGGAACCGGTGCTGTTCGCGTCCGATGCGGCCGAGCCGGGCGATTTGCCGGGACAGGTGCTTCACCAGCTGCTGCTGGAACCGCTTGAACAGTCCTTGCGCTCCGCGCTTGCCCGCTTGACCTTGCAGCAGCTGGTTGAGGACTATCGCCGCCGGCAAGCTTCTTCTGGCTTCATGTTCTATATCTGAATCTGCAAATGGTCCCCTTCTGGCGTACACAGCGCAATTTTTGTGAAAAACCCGCTGTTTTCACATTGATTTAACGTTCTTCACATGGTAGGATGTAAATCTGAGGGCAATGGATTGCCCTGTTTGCTTGTCAAAAACGAGCTGAGAGCCAGTTGTTACTGGCCGCACGAAAAAGTGATAACGGAGGATTTTTGTGAAGACCAAGATTGTAATTCTCGGCGCAGGGTATGCCGGTGTTCTGACCGCCAAAAAACTGGCGAAGCAGTTCAGAAAAAACTTGGATGTTCAGGTGACCATCATCGACAAGAACAGCTATCACACCATGCTGACCGAACTGCATGAGGTGGCCGCTGGTCGTGTGGATGAAGACAGCATCCGGGTCAGTCTTAAGCGCATCTTTGCCGAACGGAAAATCGAGGTTGTCCTGGATAAAATTGAGAAAATCGATTACGGCAACCAGCAGCTGATCGGCAAGCAGAAAACGTATGATTACGATTATCTTGTGGTGGCAGCTGGTTCTCAGCCTGCGTTCTACAACATCCCGGGCGCGGAGGAGCATTCGCTCAAGCTCTGGTCCTATGAGGATTCGATCAAGCTGAAAGCACATATCCTGGCAACCTTCGCCAAGGCCATGAACGAGCCAGACGAGACCACCCGCCGCAAGCTGCTGACGTTCTATGTCTGCGGTGCCGGCTTCACGGGTGTCGAAATGGCCGGCGAGCTGGCCGAATGGGTGCCGTTTTTATGCCACGAATATGAAGTCGACCGCAAGGAAGTCCGGATTGTCGAAGTCGACATGCTGGACCGGGTCATCCCCGCGCTCTCCCCGGCCTTGTCGGTCAAGGCGCAGCGCCGCCTGGAGAAGATGGGCGTCGAGGTCCGTCTCAAAACCAGTGTCTGTTCAGTCGGGTCGGATTTCATCGAACTGGGCTGCGACGAAGGGGCCCGGACACGCGATGAGACCGCGACGGTCATCTGGACCGCCGGCACCCAGTGCGCCGATGTCGCCAAGAACTCGACCGAACTGAAGCAAGTCGGACGCGGCCGGCTCCAGACCGACGCGTACCTGCGGGCGGAAGGGCTGGAAAACGTCTTTGTCGCCGGTGACAACGCGTTCTGCATCCCCGAAGGGCAAAAAACCCCCGTACCTCAGATGGTCGAGAACTGCGAGCATTCGGCCAAGAACATCGCCCAGAACATCCAGACTCTGGTGGCCGGACAATCCGGCCTGGTTGCCTACCAGCCCAATTTCCACGGCGTCATGGTGTCGATCGGCGGCCGGTACGGCGTCGCCTATGTCGGCACGGATAACAAGAAATTCTCGCTGCCTTCTTTCCTGGCCATGTTCACCAAACACCTGATCAACATGGTCTACTTCCTGCAGCTGCTGGGCTGGAACAAGATCTTCAGCTACCTCCGCCACGAATTTTTCAACGTGCGCAACTGCCGCAGCTTTGTCGGCGGCCATTTGTCCAACCGCACGCCCAGCTTCCTTTTGGTGCCGCTGCGCCTGTTTTTGGGATTCATGTGGCTTTACGAGGGCATCAAGAAAATCGGCGAAGGATGGCTGGAAGCGCCCAAGCTCGTCCTCTTCTTCCGCGGTGCCGACCAGTTCTTTGAGGGTATTATCAACGGCACATCCGGAACCGCCGACGCTGTCGCCGGCGCGACAGGGGCCGCGGTCGAAGGTTCGGTTCTGATCAACTGGAACATTCTCGGCTTCCTCAACATCCTGCTCGTCAAGGCCGGCGATGTCGCACTCAAGATCCAGTTCAGCCTGATGGACTGGTTCCGCGATACGGTGATCTACGCCAGCGGCGATACGCAGCTGTTCTTTCAGATCGTCATCGTCGTGTCGGAAATCCTGATTGGCCTGGCCTTGCTGGGCGGTTTGTTCACCACCTTGTCGGCCGGCTACTCGATCATCCTGCAGATTATGTTCGTGATGACCACCGGCCTTTACATGGGCACCTGGTGGATGGCTTTTGCCGCGTTTGCCGTCATCATCGGCGGCGGCCGCATTTTCGGTCTGGACTATTACGTCATGCCCTGGCTGAAAAAACAATGGCGAAAACTGAAGATTGTCCGAAAATCTTATTTGTACCATGACTGACACAAACAACAATCTCGACGGGGCCCCGCAAGGGCCCCGTCCATTAGCCGACGCGCTTGAAGAAACCCGTGCGCGCATCCGGCAAACCCTGGACGGTGTCGATCCCGCTTTAACCGACATCGCACGACATCTGGGCCAAAGCAGCGGCAAGCATATCCGGGCCGCGCTGTTGCTGTCTGCCGCGGCCGATGACGACAGCCGTGTCGAACCGGACGCCGTCACAGCGGCAGCCGCCCTGGAAATCCTGCACCTGGCGACCCTCGTGCACGACGATGTCATCGACGACGCGCCGACCCGGCGCGGACTGCCCAGTGTCCAGAGCCAGTTCGGTAAAAAGACCGCCGTTATCAGCGGCGATTACCTCTTTTGCCTCTGCTTTTCGATGATCGCCGGCATGTCGCACCAGTACCCGGAGCAAATCAACTTGTTTACCCGCGCCATTTCCAGCTTGTGCATCGGTGAGCTCAACCAGCATAAGCACAACCGGGACAGCGACCTGAGCATCCTGGGCTACATGCGCATCATTTCGGGCAAAACGGCCGCCCTCTTCTTGCTGGCGCTTTATGCCGGCGGCTTGCTGAGCGGCGCCAGCGAAAAGCAATGCCGGCTGCTGGGCCGGATCGGTTTTGCGATCGGCATGCTGTTCCAGCTGGTGGACGACTGCCTCGACTACGAATCGACCAGCGACACGCTGAAGAAGTCCGTCAAGCATGACATCGCGGAAGGCGTGATCACCCTGCCGCTCATTTTCGCCATGCGCCAGGATCCGGCGCTGAAGCAGCTCGCCGCGCGAAGTCGCCTGACAGCCGTCGAAATCCGGGAAGCGGCCGCAACGGTCATGCAGAGCGGCGGCTTATCAAAAGCCCGTGAGGTTGCGGACAGCTACTATCGCCGGGCCTGCCGCCTGTTGGAACAGCTGGACGCGCCGGTCAAGCAACAGCAGATCCGCCAGCTGCTCGACCAGATTCATACCCGCCGGCATTGAGGAGTGCGTTGTGCTGAAGCGTTTCTTCGCCTATGTTGAGATCAAGACCAAGATCGCCAGCCTGCTGCCTTTCCTGCTCGCCCTGGTTTATGTCCTGTATACGCACAGAACCGTCGCCTGGCTTTTGACCGGGCTTTTCTTTTTATCCATGATTTGCTTTGACATGGCGACGACGGCCCTGAACAACTACATGGACACCCGGGCGACCCGGACAGACCTGCCGTTCAGCCGCCGGACCGCGCGCCTGATCCTCTATGCGCTGCTCCTGGCGGCCTTGGCGTCTGGTCTGGCGCTTGCCGCGCTGACACGCCCGATCGTTCTGCTTGCCGGAGCCGCCTGTTTTGCGGTCGGCATCACCTATACGTTCGGGCCGGCCCCGATCTCACGCATGCCGCTCGGCGAGATCTTTTCCGGCATTTTCATGGGATTTTTCATCCCTTTCCTGGTGGTGACGATCAACACGCCGTCCGGCACGCTGGCCGACCTGATCTGGCAGCCGCCTGTTCTCGCGCTGCAGGCCCATATTCCCGGACTGGCCAGGCTGGCCCTGCTGACCATCCCCCCGGTTTCCGGCATCGCCAACATCATGCTGGCCAACAATATCTGCGACCTGGCAGAGGACGTGGCGATCAAGCGCTACACCCTGCCCTACTATCTGGGCAAACGCCGTTCCCTGCAGCTGTTCACCGCCCTGCACCTCCTGTCCCTGGCGGCCATCGCCTTGATCGGCGGCCTGGGCATCTTGCCGCGCATCGTGCTGCTGACTTTGCTTGTGGCCTGGCCGCTGTATCGCTTGATGCGGCGCTTCTGGCAGGTCCAGGACAAGGCCATGACCTTCCCGTTCTCCGTTACCGGGTTCGTTTTGCTGATCGCGCCGCAGATCCTGCTGACCGCCCTGGCCCTGTGGCTGTAACAAAGCGCCATGAAATACCAGCTGGTTCATGTTATGATGTGACTGTATCGGAGCGACCTGAACCGGGCAATCATAGAAATGAGGCAAACGTCATGATTCAATCTTCTTCCATTATCGCGACCGCCCGCGACGAGCAGGGTCTGAGCGATCAGGAACTCCGCCAGGTCCTGCAGCAGACTCTGGCCAGCGACAAGCCGCTCAAGCGGGTCTTGCTGATTCCGCCCGACTACACCAGGCTTCATTCTGGTGCCGGCCGCATCACGGCGCTCTATTACCAGATGTTGAAAGATTCCTGCACGGTCGACATTTTGCCGGCATTGGGCACGCACGAACCCATGAGCCGCGAAGAATGCCAGGCCTTTTTCGGGCCGGACGTCCCCTTCGAGGCTCTGCTGGTCCACAACTGGCGCACCGACGTGGTTAAGCTGGGCGAAGTGCCGGCCGAATTTATCCGCGACGTTTCCGAGGGCCTGATGAGCGACCCGATCGACGTCGAGATCAACAAGCGGCTGCTTGACCCCTCCTATGACCTGATTCTGTCGATCGGCCAGGTCGTCCCGCACGAAGTGGTCGGCATGGCCAATTACAGCAAGAATATTTTTGTCGGGTGCGGCGGCAGCCGCATGATCAACTCCAGCCACATGCTGGGCGCCTTTTATGGCCTCGACCGGATTATGGGCCGCGACGTGACCCCTGTCCGCAAGGTTTTCGACTACGCGGAGGCTCATTTCATCCAGGACCTGCCACTGCGTTATGTGCTGACGGTGACGACAGCCGTCCAAGGCCAGGTCGCGATACACGGCCTGTTTGCCGGCCGGAGCCGCAGCCTGTTTGAGGCCGCGGTGAAAATGAGCCAGGAAAAGAACCTCAACTTCCTGGACAAGCCGCTCCAGAAAGTTGTCGTCTACCTGGATGAAAAAGAATTCAAGAGCACCTGGCTGGGCAACAAGGCGGTTTACCGCACCCGGATGGCCATAGCCAAAGGCGGTGAGCTGATCGTCCTGGCCCCGGGCGTACGCAAGTTCGGTGAAGACGACCAAAACGATGTGCTGATCCGTAAATACGGCTATGTCGGACGCGAGAACGTCATTAACCTGATCGCTGATCACCCGGACCTGCAGCAGAACCTGTCGGTGGCCGCGCACTTGATTCACGGCTCGTCAGACGACCAGTTCTCCATTACCTATGCCGTCGCCAAGCTGACCCGCCAGGAAATCGAGCAAGTCAATGTCCGCTACATGCCTCTGGATGAAGCGCTGTTGCGCTACCCGCCGGAGCAGTTGAAGGACGGATGGAACCGCCTGCCCGACGGCGAGGAAATCTTCTTTGTCAGCAACCCGGCCCTCGGCCTGTGGGCCGATCGCAGCCGATTCGAGGACTGACCTGTTCCAGCTGCCCGGGCGCAAAAACGGAGGATACGCATGACAGCCGATCGCCGTTCGCTGATCGAACAAGCATTGAGCCAGAGCCAGGAACCACTCAGCGCGACTTCCTTAGCGCGCCAGCACGGGGTCAGCCGCCAGGTTATTGTCGGTGACATCGCCCTGCTGCGCGCCGCCGGCCACCAGATTCAGGCAACACCGCGCGGGTATGTGCTGGTCCGGCCGGCGTCATCCGGTTTTGTCGGCACGATCGCCTGCCGGCACGGCCTGGCACGCATGCAGGAAGAACTCTACACCGTCGTCGACCTGGGCGGCACCGTGCTGGATGTCATCGTCGAGCATGCCGTCTACGGTCAGCTGGTCGGCCAGCTGCAGGTTGCCTCACGTTTTGACGCTGATGAATTTCTCACCAAGATCACCGAAGAAAACGCCCAGCTGCTCAGCACGGTAACGGACGGGGTCCACCTGCATACCGTGCTCTGCAAGGACGCTGAAGCCTTCGACCGGATCAAGGCGGCCCTGGACGACCGGGGCCTGCTCTACCAGACCAATCCCTAGACCGCTTTCCTGGGCCTCTTGACAGCAGGATTCTGGCCTGCTATTGTGTTCAAGACATATGTCTTGACACCTATGTTGACATACAATCGGTCTGGAGGCACATCATGCACAGAAAACAGCTTTACCTTCTGGTCCTGTCCGCCATGCTCACAGCTATCGGCATCATCATCCCGTTGTTGTCGCCGGTTAAAATCCTGCTCGAGCCGGCATCTTTCACGCTGGCCAGCCATGTGGCCATCTTTGTCGCCATGTTCGTCTCGCCGCTGGCCGCCGTCGCGGTTTCGATCGGCACAACGGCAGGCTTCCTGTTGGCCGGCTTCCCCATCGTCATCGTCATGCGGGCCGCCGTGCACATCATATTCGCGCTGGCCGGCGCGCTGGTCCTAGCTAAGCGGCCCCAGATGCTCGACAAGGTCTGGCCGATGCTGGTGTTCGCCTTCCTGATCAGCCTGCTGCACGGCATCAGCGAACTGCTGGTCGTCACCCCCTTCTACCTGGGCAGCCAGCTCAAAGAGGCGTATTACGCCAAGGGGTATTTCATTGCCGTCGTCCTGCTCGTCGGAATCGGCACGGTGGTGCACAGCCTGGTCGACTTCGCCATCGCCCGCGCCGTCTGGGTGCCGCTGAAAAAGCTGAACCGCTCCATGGGGATTTCCTGATTACAGGTTAAGCCAGGCCCGTCCGTCCCGGGCCAGCAGCCGGTCGGCGGCCACGGGGCCATTTGAGCCGGGCGTATAGCGAAACAGCGGCAGCTGCTTGCGCCATTGGCGGATCGAGTCAACCAGCGTCCAGGTCGCCTCGATCTCATCCCAGCGGGTGAACAAGCTCAGATCGCCCGACCAGGCGTCGTAGAGCAGCTTCTCATAGGCCTGGGGCGAGGGGACAACCGGATCACAGCTCTGGCAGATATCCATGTGAGCCTGCGTGATCGCCGTCGTCATGCCGGGCTGCTTGATGTTGAAGCGTAAATCGATGCCCTCCTGCGGCTGGATCCGGATGATCAGCGTGTTGCGGCCGCTCTCTTTAGCGGAGCCAGGATAGGGCTGGTGCTTGAAGACGATCACGATTTTGGCGTCATAGCGGTTGAGCCGCTTGCCGGTGCGCATGTAGACGGGGACATCCCGCCAACGGTCGTTGTCGATCGAAAGGCGCAGGGCGGCAAAGGTTTCCGTCCGGGAACCGGCGGGTATGTTCGCCTCGTCCAGGTAGCCGCGGGTCCGGCTGTCGCCGTCGTATTGGCCCAGGACGACCTCCGTCATGGCCCGGTCCGCGTCAAACGGCCGCAGGGCGCGCAACAGGCTGACTTTCGCGTTGCGAATCTCCTCAGGCGTATCGCCGCCCGGGCGATCCATCGTCAGCAAAGCCAGCAACTGGAGCAAATGGCTTTGTACCATGTCGCGCAGGGCACCGCTGTTGTCATAATAGCCGCCCCGCTGTTCGATGCCAAAGGGTTCGGTCACGGATACCTGGATGTGGTCGATGTGCTGCCGGTTCCAGCCCGGTTCGAACAGCTGGTTGGCGAAACGCAAAACCAGGATGTTTTGCAGCATCGCCTTGCCCAGGTAATGGTCGATCCGGTAGATTTCGTGTTCGGGAAACACCTCGCGCAAGCTTTCATTGAATGACCGGGCCGACGCAAGGTCCTGACCGAACGGCTTTTCAATCATCAGGCGGCGGAAGGATCCCTGGCCGGGGTGCCGGTTCAGCCCGATCTGCCGTGACGCGACCGGAAACAGCTCCGGGGCGGTCGCCAGGAAATTGATCCGGTTGCCGCCCAGCTGGCGTTCGGTTTCCAACCGGATCATGTGATCCCACAGCCCGGTGTAATCCTCTTGAACCGCCATGTCCATGCGGTGATAGAAGAAGCGGCTCGTGAAGGTCGTATCATCCAGATGCGCGGCCGGTTCGGCTGCGCGCAGCGACGCGACAATCGTCTCGCGGTATTTCGTGTCGTCCCAGTCGCGCCGCCCGATGCCGAGGATGGCCGTCTGCGGCGCCAGGTGCCCGGCCGTGTGCAGCGCGTAAAGCGCGGGATACAGTTTTTTACGGGCCAGATCGCCCGTCGTGCCGAAGAGGATAAACAAAGCAGGTTCCAAAGGCACTTCAGCCACCTCGCTCACAAAAAGATGACCTATTATAGCATGGCCTGCTCAAACTGACCGTGATACATGCGACGGTAAAAGGTGTCTTGGGCCATCAAATCGCGATGGTTGCCTCGTTCGATGATCTCGCCGTTATCGATGACCAGGATTTCGTCCGCATCGCGGATCGTCGACAGGCGGTGGGCGATGATGAAGCTGGTCCGGCCCTGGCGCAGGTGAATCATCGCTTGCTGCAGCAGCATTTCGGTGCGGGTATCCACGCTGGAGGTCGCCTCGTCCAGAATCAGCACAGCCGGCTCTGCCAGGATCGCCCGGGCGATGGACAACAGCTGGCGCTGCCCCTGGCTGAAGCCGCCGCCGGATTCTCCCAGTTCGGTATCGTAGCCTGAGGGGAGCCGCTGGATGAAACGATCGGCACCGACAATAGCGGCTGCCGCCTCCACCTCCGCATCGCTGGCATCGAGCCGCCCGTAGCGGATGTTCTCCCGGATCGTGCCGCTGAACAAATGCGTGTCCTGCAGCACCATGCCGAAACCCGGGCGCAGGGTCTGGCGCTGCCAGGATCTCAAATCACGGTCATCGAAAGCGATGCTGCCCTGCTGGGGGTCGTAGAAGCGGACCAGCAGGTTGACAATTGTCGTCTTGCCGGCGCCGGTCGGTCCCACCAGGGCGATCGTCTGGCCTGGCTGTGCCGCCAGAGAAATGTTTTTCAGAACGGGAATATCGGCACGGTAGCCGAAGGTCACATCGTCAAAGGTTATTTTTCCTGATGGTTCCAGCAGCGGGCTGGCATCCGGGAGATCCGGCGGTTCTGGCGTCTCGTCCATCAGGTCGAAGATGCGCTCGGCAGCTGCCTGGGCCGACTGGATCGTGCTGTACAGGTTGGCGATGTTGTTAATCGGGCGGGCGAACTGGCGCGAGTAGTTGATAAAGCTGGCGATGACGCCGACCGAGATGACCCCGCTGATCGCCAGGTAGCCGCCGCCGGTCGCCACGATGATGAAGCCCAGGTTCGTGATCACGTTGAGCATCGGCATCACCAGGCCAGACAGGATCTGGGCCTTGAGCCCGGATACGCGCAGTTTTTCATTGATCTCGTCAAACTGGCTGATGACGCGGTCTTCTTGCCCGAATGCCTTGACGACTTCCTGGCCGGAGAGGATTTCCTCAACATGCCCGTTCAGCTCGGCCAGGTTGATCTGCTGCTGCTTGAAGCGCTTCCTGGCCCGCTTGGCGATCGCATTTGAAAACAGGATGGTCGCCGGAACGGTCAGCAAGGTCAGGCCGGTCAGGACCGGAGACAGCACGAGCATCATGACCAGCGAGCCGAGGACCATCAGCAGGCTCGTAAACAGCTGGGTGGTCGACGATGAGATCATCGTGCTGACGCTGTCGACATCGTTGGCCAGCCGGCTCATCAGTTCGCCGTGCGTGTGCGTGTCGAAAAAGGACAACGGCAGCGCCTGGACCCGGTCAAACAGCGATCGCCTGATCAGCATGACGATCCGCTGGGCAACACCGGCGATCCACCACTCATGCAGCCAGGTCAGCAGAGCTCCCGCGCCGTAGGCGGCGCCAAGCAAGATCAGGATGCGATGCAGCTGCGGGATGTCGACGCCCTGCCGGGCAGCAATCGCGTCGACCGCGCGGCCGATCAGCCAGGGGCCGATCAGGCCGACGCCGGACGACAGGGAGGAGATCAGAAAAATGCCCAGCAGCGGCCATTTCTCTTTGCCAGACAACTTCCAGAGCCGGATGATGGTCCCTCTCATGTCACGCGGCTTCTGGCCACCGGCGAAGCGGCCGCCCATGTGGTGCAGGTTGACAACCGGCCGGCTATCCTGTGCGCTCATTTCAGACCACCTCCTGTCCGTCGAGGTCGAGGCCGATCTGGGAGCGGAAAATATCGCGGTAGACCGCGCTGGTCCGGAGCAGGTCCTGGTGCGTGCCCTGGCTTTCGATGTTGCCGCCGTTCATGACGAAGATGACATCGGCGTCCATGATCGACTGCACGCGCTGGGCGATCATGAGAACCGTCGTCCGGTCCCGGACATTTTTCAGGGCCGATCGCAGTTTCTGGTCGGTCACCATGTCGATCGCGCTGGTGCTGTCGTCGAGGATCAGGATCGGAGCCTGGCGGATCAGGGCCCTGGCGATGCAAAGCCGCTGCTTTTGACCGCCGGACAGGTTGACACCGCCCTGGCCGACCCGGGTTTCCAGGCCTGCCGGCATCTGGTCGATGAAGTCGGCCGCCTGGGCAATTACAATGGCCTCGCGAATCTGTTCCTCGGAGGCGTCCGGGGCACCCCAAAGCAAATTCTCACGAATGGTGCCGGTAAAAAGGATTGAGCGCTGGGGCACATAGGCAATCCGGTTGCGCAAATCAGCCAAGCCGAGTTCGCGCACATCGACACCATCGACTTTCACGCTGCCCGCGTCAGCATCGAAGAATCGGCCGAACAAATTGACCAGCGTGGTTTTGCCGCAGCCAGTCGACCCGATCAGGGCCGCGGTCTGGCCGGGCTGGATCTTGAGCCGGAGCTGGTTCAGAACCGGCTGGACCTGGCCGGGATAGGTGTAGACGACAGCATCCATTTCCAGGGTCCCCGTACGCTCGGGCTCAGCCGGCTGGTCTGGAGCCTGGATATCTGACACGGTGTTCATGACCTCACCGATGCGGTCCAGCGAGGTCTTGGCGCGGACACCGGCCGTGAAGATCCACGACATCATCGTCATGGCGTGCAGGATCTGGAGGAAATAATTGATAAATGCCATGATATCGCCAACTTGGGCACCGCCGGACTGAACCCGGACACCGCCCAGCCAGAGCAAAATGATGATACTACCGTTCATCACGATGACGATCAGAGGCTGAATGGCGGCCATGGAGCGGCCTGCCCGGATACTCAGGCCGGCCAGGTTCTGGTTAGCCCGGTTGAAGCGTTCGCTCTCATAATCCATGCGGTTGAAAACCTTGACCACGCGCACTCCGCTCAAAAATTCGCGGACGACGCCGTTGACACGGTCGATCGCCGTCTGCACTTTGCGGAAGAGGGGAAAGCCCCGCTTGACCCGGATCACGATCAGGACAGACAAGATCGGCAAGCTGAAAAAGAGGACGACAGCCATGCCCGGATTGAGCAGAAAGGCCATCAGGATGCCGCCGATCAGCATCAGGGGTGCCCGGATAAAGATACGGGTCAGCATGAAGGACAGGTTCTGTACCTGCATGACATCATTGGTCAGCCGGGTGATCAGCGACGAGGCACCGAGCTTGCCGGCACTGGCCAGCGACAGCGCCTGGACCTTGCGAAAGAGATCGGCGCGGATCTGCGTGCCCAGGTTCTGGGATGCGTGCGTGGACATGTAATTGCGTATCACGCCGGCCACAGAGCCGAACAGGGCCAGGCCCAGCATCAGGAGCCCGATCCGGACAATCAGATCCATGTCCTGCTTCATAACGCCGTTGTTGACGATCGTTGCCATCAAGGTCGGCAGGCTAAGGTCGATCAGAACTTCCGCCAGCAGGCTGAGCCAGGCCGGCAAAGCTAACTTCAGATAAGCCGGCAGATACGGTTTAAGCCATTTCACGCGCAATCGCCTCACACTCTGGCCTGATCTGGCCTGAAGCCGTCCGGCCATCTGCGAAATATCATATCACAAAGCTGAGGCTGTGCTACAATTAAGATGAAATTCTGGATGGAAGGGGCGGTGAAAATGGGAAAAAAAGATAAAGACAAGGACAAAGATAAGAACAAGTGCAAGGCTGAAGATCCAGAACAGGGCCTGGTTGAAATCGATGCGCAGGACCACGAACAGAAAACGAAACAGGTCATCAGCAAGAAAGTCTACGCGAAAGAACTTCAAAATCTGCAAATCGAGCTGGTCAAGCTGCAGGAGTGGGTCAAGCACAACGGCCTGAAAGTGGTCGTCATCTTCGAAGGCCGCGATGCTGCCGGCAAAGGCGGCGTGATCAAGCGGATCACCGAAGCGCTCAATCCGCGCATCTGCCGGGTCGAAGCGCTGCCGGTGCCCACCGAAAAGGAAAAAACCCAGTGGTATTTCCAGCGCTATGTTTCCCGGCTGCCGGCAGCCGGTGAAATCGTCCTCTTTGACCGCAGCTGGTACAACCGGGCCGGCGTCGAGCGGGTCATGGGCTACTGCACCGAGGAAGAGCTGCGCGAATTTCTGCGTTCCTGTCCCGAATTCGAGAAAATGCTGATCCGCTCGGGCATCATCCTGATCAAATACTGGTTCTCCGTTTCCGACGATGAACAGGAAAAACGCTTCCAGGACCGGATCAACGACCCCACCAAGCGTTGGAAGCTCAGCCCGATCGACATGGAATCGCGCAGCCGCTGGGTCGAATACTCGCGGGCCAAGGACGAGATGTTTGCCTATACCGACACCAAGCAGTCGCCCTGGTATGTCGTCAATGCCGATATCAAGCGCCACGCCCGGCTCAACTGCATCAGTCACCTGCTCAGCCTGATCCCGTACGAGGATCTGACGCCGGACCCGATCAAGCTGCCGCCGCGCCAGGTTGACTCAGGCTACGTCCGCCCGCCGTTCAGCGAACAGACCTTCGTGCCCGACCGTTACGGCAAGGCGGTCAAGAACTGAGTTGGTCGTTCTGCGACCCGGTTCAGATCGGATCCAGATCCTGTCCCGGTTCGATCGCCGCATGGTATTCCTGCAGCGACTTGAGCTGGTCGGGCGCATAGCCTTTGCGCAGGAAAGCCGCGATGCCGCGCACGCTGGCCAGGGCTGCGGTCATGGTCGTGATGTAGGGAATCTTGTAACGGATCGCCGCCTTGCGGATGTACGAGTCATCGTACTGGCTGCGCCGGCCTGCCGCCGTGTTGATCACCAGCTGCAGCTCGCGGTTCGTCAAGTGGTCGAGAATGTTCGGGCGGCCTTCGTACAGTTTTTTGACCGGAATCGACTCGACGCCCGCTGCGGCGAAGTAGCGGTGGCAGCCTTCCGTTGCCATGACCTGGAACCCGATCTGGCAAAATGCCCGGGCCACATCCAGGGCTTCCGGCTTGTCGGCGTCGTTGACGCTGATCAGCACCGTGCCCGAGGTCGGCAGCGAAGCCTGGGCGGCCTCCTGAGACTTGAAGTAAGCCAGTTCAAATGAGTCCGCCAGACCCAGCACTTCACCGGTTGAGCGCATTTCCGGGCCGAGCACCGGATCGACCTCCGGAAACATGTTGAAGGGGAAAACCGCTTCTTTGACGCCGAAGTGGCGCAGCTTGTTCTGACGCAGGCTCGTAACAGACGAGGGCACCCCCTTGACCGCGTTCATGATCAGCTCGGTGGCGATGCGCGCCATGGAGATATTGCAGACCTTGGAGACCAACGGCACGGTCCGGGACGCGCGCGGGTTGGCTTCCAGGACGTAGACTTTATTGTCGGCGATCGCGTACTGCATGTTCATCAAGCCGACGACGTGCAGCTCGCGGGCGATCCGCCGGGTGTAGTCGGTGATGGTCCGGATATGCTCCGCAGCGATGCTGATCGGCGGGATGACGCAAGCGGAGTCACCGGAATGGATTCCGGCCAATTCGATATGCTCCATGACGGTGGGCACGAAGGCATCGCGGCCGTCCGCGATCGCGTCGGCCTCGGCTTCAGTCGCGTGGCTGAGAAACTTGTCGATTAGGATCGGCCGGTCCGGCGTGACACCGACCGCCGCACCCATGTACTGGCGCAGCATGTCCTCATCTAAGACCACTTCCATACCGCGGCCGCCCAGCACGTAGGACGGGCGAACCATCAGGGGATAGCCGATGCGGCTGGCGATAGCCACGGCGTCATCGATCGTGACGGCCATGCCCGACTCCGGCATGGGGATCTGCAGCTTGTCCATGATCTGTCGGAACCGGTCGCGGTCTTCCGCCAGGTCGATCATGTCCGGTGATGTCCCCAGGATGCGTACGCCGGCCTGCTCCAGTTCGGCTGCGATGTTAAGCGGGGTCTGGCCGCCGAACTGGACGATAACCCCCAGCGGCTGTTCCTTTTCATAGATACTCAGCACGTCTTCGACCGTCAGCGGCTCGAAATAAAGCTTGTCCGACGTGTCGTAATCGGTTGAAACCGTCTCCGGGTTGCAGTTGACCATGACGCTCTCATAGCCCATGTCGCGCAGCGCGAAAGCGGTGTGCACGCAGCAATAGTCGAACTCGATCCCCTGCCCGATCCGATTGGGCCCGCCGCCCAGCACCATCACTTTCGGGCGGTCGCTGACCGATGTTTTGTCGGGCGCGTTGTAGGTGGAAAAGTAATAAGCCGCGTCCAGCACGCCGCTGACCGGCACCGGTTCCCAGCCTTCGACCACGCCCAGGGCGATTCGCTGATCACGGATCACCTTTTCGCTGGTTTGAAGCAGCTTGGCCAGGTAGCGGTCGGCGAATCCGTCCCGCTTGGCCCGGATCAGAAGCTCGTCAGGGAGCACGCCGCCTCGGTAAGCCAGGAGCTGTTCCTCGAGCTGGACCAGTTCCAGCATCTGCTGCAAGAACCAGGGCTTGATGTAGGTCATCTGGTATAACTGTTCAATATCAGCGCCCTTGCGCAACGCCTCGTAGAGGATGAACTGGCGTTCGCTGGTCGGCTCGACCAGCAGCTGCAGCAGGTCCTCCAGGCTGCGGTCATGGAAATCGCGGGCAAACCCGAGGCCGTAGCGGTTAATCTCCAGCGAGCGGATGGCCTTCTGAAGGGCCTCCTTGTAGTTTTTGCCGATGCTCATCACTTCGCCGACGGCACGCATCTGTGTGCCGAGCTTATCCTGAACCCCAACAAATTTTTCGAACGCCCACCGGGCGAACTTGACGACCACGTAGTCGCCCGACGGCGTGTAGCGGTCGAGCGTGCCGTCGCGCCAGTAGGGAATTTCATCGAGCGTCAGCCCGGCGGCCAGCATTGCAGAGATCAGGGCGATCGGAAACCCGGTGGCCTTGGAGGCCAGGGCAGACGAACGCGAGGTGCGCGGATTGATCTCGATGATCACGACCCGGCCGGTTTTCGGATCGTGGGCGAACTGCACATTGGTGCCGCCGATCACCTCGATCGCCTCGACAACCTGGTAGGCGTACGCCTGCAGACGAGCCTGCAGTTCGGCGGAAATCGTCAGCATCGGCGCCGAACAGAACGAGTCGCCGGTATGGACCCCGATCGCGTCGATGTTCTCGATAAAACAGACCGTAATCATCTGGTTCTTGGCGTCGCGCACCACTTCCAGTTCGAGTTCTTCCCAGCCCAGAACCGATTCCTCGACCAGAATCTGCCCGACCAGGCTGGCCGCGATGCCGCGCGCGGCGATGACACGCAGTTCTTCGATGTTGTAGACCAGGCCGCCGCCCGTCCCGCCCATGGTATAGGCTGGCCGGATCACCACCGGGTAACCGAGAATCTGGGCGATCTGCTCGGCTTCCTCAACCGAATAAGCCGGCTGGCTGCGCGGCATCTCGATGCCGAGCTGATTCATGGTTTCCTTAAATGCGATGCGGTCTTCGCCGCGCTCGATGGCATCGACCTGGACGCCGATAACCTGGACGCCGTATTCGGCCAGCACACCGGCTTTATGCAGCTCAGAACAAAGATTGAGGGCCGATTGGCCGCCCAGGTTCGGCAGCAGGGCGTCCGGCCGTTCCTTGGCGATGATCTCAGTCAGGCGCTGGCGGTTGAGCGGTTCGATGTAGGTGGCGTCTGCGATGCCAGGATCGGTCATGATCGTCGCCGGGTTGGAATTGACCAGCACGATCTGGTAGCCCAGGGCGCGCAGCGCCTTGCATGCCTGCGTGCCGGAATAATCGAACTCGCAGGCCTGGCCGATGATAATCGGCCCGGAGCCGATAATGAGGACTTTGCTGATATCGCTTCTCTTTGGCATAGACAGCCTCCACTTCACCCGTGTCTGGCGGATAGACTGGTCATACTATAGCAAAAATCCGCCTGTTCCGCCAGAGGATCGGCCGGTTTCGCTGCTGATATGAAAGTTCGCAATCATTTTCCTGCATAAATAAAGCGGCACCCGGGATGTCCAGGTGCCGCCAGGTCTTGGCATACGGGCGGTCGGATCAGACGATGTAGGAGCTCGACGCCGTGTCGCCGCCGCGTCCGGTCCAGTTGGTGTGGAAGAACTGCCCGCGCGGCGC
>Ga0123335_1001818_pt1 | contig 33560 bp, 20 predicted proteins | sample BiotimSIPDNA_2_FD_89707 | JGI IMG/M metagenome (GOLD analysis project Ga0123335, IMG submission 89707) | Anaerobic biogas reactor microbial communites from Washington, USA - Biogas_R2 time_0 SIP DNA | ecosystem: Engineered > Bioreactor > Anaerobic > Unclassified | place: Washington, USA... | reverse complement strand
TGACAGTTTTTTCGCCGCCAACCACATTGTACTCGATATACCGTTGTGCTTGCATCAGCAAGGCTCCCATGTCGCCGGGCGGAACGCGACGGCAATATTCCAGGTCAATGATCCGCGTATCCCCGCTCTCCTCATGGGTCATCAGATTCTCATGCTTAAAATCCGGATGATAAAGTCCAAGGCGATGCATCTCAAGCAATACTGGGACTGCCAATTCGGAGTCGCACGCACGCAATTCTCGATAGCCAGACAAATACTCCTCGACAATGCCGTTGCGCAAGGTCAAGCCAAGGACACGACGCTCAAAGTACGCTATCAACTTGGTGCAACCAATGCCTGCCTCCTCAAACATCAAGTGTCCCTTCGCCTCCTCTGGCGCAAGATTCTTGGCGCGAAGCTTGTCCTTGAGACGAGGCAGCAAGTTGACCTTGACAACCACGTCGCCAAAGCGGTAAACCTGGCGCTTTTCATCTTCCTTGAAAACAGCGTCACCGCCTGATATCCCGCCCAAAATGCCACGCATCGCCATCTGGCTCAACGATTCGTCCTGCCCACGAGGCACACGTATCTCGTAACCTTGATCCGTGCTGTAGACCTCCAATGTCCCTAAGGAGTCTTTCATTGAATCACCATTTTAAATTGGTTTCTTGGAGAAAATCCTCTGGCTCAGCTCGTCATTGCAGGAAAGCCTGTCAGGATAAAGCTTGTCCATTTGGCGCCTGATAGCATCGCTATTTGCCTCTACCCAGGATTCCCCGCCAGGAACCACGCTGGAATATCCGCGCAAAAACGCACTGGCGCACAAGCCGCGCAATTCATCGCTGGACAAGCAAAACAAGCACCCGAGAAATTGAGCAAGGTTCTTGATTCTGCGACGTTGACTCAGCCGGCAATACACCCTGACATCGTCGCAATCAATCAAGGTCACCAGGGACTCGGAACCATTGGAGGATACGACGAAATTCCCGCTCTTCGTATCGCCGTGGTACACATTTTCCAGATGCAACCTGCCCAGAAGCTTGCCGGCGGCGACATAGGCGTCGGGCATTTCCTCGACCTTGCCGATGCTTCCGTTGATCGCATACAAGTCCTCGCTCCCTACATCCTCGAAAACCAGCAACGCAAACTCTTCACTCCTGCTTCGGAACATGCAATAGCACTCTGCCCCGCCCGACAAACGGTAGCTTCCCAGCCAACTGCGGTACTCAGGCGAAAAACATTGCGGCGAATGCAACTCCAGAAATCCCTTGACGACATAGTTTCTTCCACCCACTGATACCTTGACCACATTCCGACGGACATCGCGCTTCAGATAATCATTCGCCTGGCACTTTGCCTTGTAGCCTTGGTGGACCTCTTGGAAAAGTTCAGGTGTAAAGCCTTCTTGGCAACGCAGGATTCCGTCCTCCAGGTGAAAGACGGCGAAGCCATCGCCACCATGAATGAGCCGATGGCGCAATTTCAACCAAGGGAGCCCCTTGACAACCTTTACGTCTCTGAACGTATAACTCATTGCCGCCCCAAAACTCCAAGGTACTCCTCGCGCTTCAACGGCAAGACCTCCGAACCGAAGACCGCCTCCACATAGGCGATGCTCTCGTAGTCATTGTCGCTTCCATGAAGGAAATTCGCAGCCGCTTCAGGATACATGCTTTCTAGCTTTTTCCGCAATTCGTGCTTGAAAAACACATTTGCATTGCGGACTCCACGATGGATTTTCGCCAATACGCTATCTTCGGCTGGCTCGACCGGGGCGGGATCGTGGCAGATGACTGCCGTCACGGGAAGTACCACTTGAAGTTCCTTGTGCTTTGTCCAGTCGCCTCCGCGCGTATGCCGAAGCACCCTCGCCTGAGCTGTCGAATCGAGTTCGACCACTTCCAGCAAGGTAAACTTGCCCTTCAATTCTTCGATGATAAACTCTGATGCACCCATATCGTACGCATCTTCCCTGAGCAAGAAGACCAGGATGTCATGCAAACCGCCCAACTTGGCAGTCAATTGGCTCTCGATGTGCTTCTGGAGCATGTCGTGCCAGATGTTTCGTTTGCCCCAACGGACAAGCATGTCGTAGGGCATGTCCCAAAGTCGCTCCGCAAGCCATTCGTGCAACCCAAGCAGGGTCAATTCATGGGGCAATGTCTCGCCTGTTGCGGCTGCCAGTCCACGCAGGGCTTGTTCCACGGGATGTCGATTCGAGGCGTATTCCATTTGCTCCAAGCCGCTTGGCAACCCTGCTTCCTGGCCTTTGTGATAGACCAGGTGATAGCATAACGACCGCAGGTATCGCGCATCATCGGGACGCTTGAAGGCATCGGAGTACATTACGGTATTGTCAAGGATTTCACGCGCCAGCAACGGGGCGTAATATGGCAATCTCTTGTAGCCGGTTTCGCCACGAATCCCCTCGGAATACAGGTCGATCTTAATCTTGCCTGGGCAACGGGCGACAGCATGGCCGAACAAATCGAAGTCTCGCGAATCCACCATCAGATCCAAGTCGCCATCGAAGGAAGCTTCGCTTTTCAAATCAAGTGGTAATTCCTCAAACCAACGCAAAACCGCGTAGCGAACACCACTTGAGTTCAATTCCCCGAAAAAACGCCGCAAATCACCAACGAAAAAGACGGGACGGCGACGCTTCTTGGCACGTCTGCGCCAATTGAACTTCAGCCATTTATATCTAATCCATTCGGAAAATCCCATCTGTCAACATCCTATTGCGAGCTTTTGCCCATCCGATTCAATGCTATTTCTTTTGGCTTAACATAATCTGTACGCTAGGTTATTCAACAAATCGCATAATGGTTCTTAGGAACGAAAACAAGCAGAAGCAACTGAATCGTCGGAGATGATTACGCACAAATCCACAACTGCCATAAGTCATGAATTATTATCCATTCCCAAAAAATCAAACTCAAGGAACGAGATATCAGTTATACTTTTTTCCAGGCGCATTTAGGCATGATTTTTATTGCTGCAAATAACTCGAAGTCATCGAAGTTACTCTAAAATCCATGCGAAATAATGAAAGTGAACGACTCCCAATGAAAATGCAACGGATTTCGTTGAATTTTCCCAAAAATCCGCGAAATTTTTCGAGTGCAAATAAGGCTTTAGCCCACCCAACCGTGGGGGGACCTCCGTCCCTAATAAGGTATCGCCTCGGGGAACTTGCTTGTAATTGAATGAGGCTGCATCAGTGCCCTCGCCGCCGATCAAAGTTGCTTCCTTGCCAGCGACGGAATCAAATTTCCTGGAACGAGCTGGAAAAACTGCCAGATGACGGTAAATTGACTCCTAGCGGATTCATGCTGCCTCCTTTGTTTTTGGCTAACATAATTAGATGGCATGAATGCGCTTTTTGTGTCAGAACTAAAGAACTGTTGCTTTCCTATGGGATGGCTGTGACAAAACATCAAAAATACAGCGTGATCCCATAGGTTTCAAAAAACAGGTGCATAAAGTTGAAGCGCGGCACTTGCGTTGGCGAGTCGCCGCGCTTCGCTTCTCCTCCACCCCATCCGCTTCTCTATAGCTGCGTCGCAACTTTTCTGACGGCCTGCACAACCTTATCGATGATCTCCGCGTCAGCCAGGAGGACGTTGTTGGTGAACCACACGGCAGTTTTGGACAGCTCCTCCGCTGCGGCGAGTGCATCGTTCTGCTCGAATTTTCTGCCTATCGCCTTTTCGAAAGCCGGGTCTTGCATCATGCCCATGTGATTCAGCGGCACATAGCCTGTGCTGCATGGGATGCCTTCCGCCTGCAATGCGTTGACAAATTCATTTCGGCTTGCGTTTCTCCCTTTCCACTGGAACTGGAACAAGTATCCGCTCAATGCCGTGACCCGTGGGTCTTCCGGCGGCAGAATGATGCCAGGCAAGTCCGCCATCCCTTGCATTATCGCCCTGATGCTTTTCTGCCTATGGGCACATTGCTCAGGCAATTTGTCCAACTGGGCATCCAGAACAGCCGCCTCCCATTCCGCCATCCGCCCGTTGGTGCCCATCAGCGTCTTGCCGCCGGAAGCTCGCCCGGCATGATGGAAGTGCCAGCAACGCTCGAAAAGATCCTCATTGCCGGTTGTGATTATCCCGCCTTCTCCTGCCGGCAGAACCTTGCTGTTCTGGAAGCTGAATCCCGCGGCATCGCCGATACTGCCGCACATGTTGTTGCGCCAGGATGAGCCATGTGCATGTGCGCAATCCTCTATCAGCATCAACCCGTGCTCGGATGTCACAGCCTTCAGCGCATCCATGTCGCATGGGTAGCCGCACACATGGATTGCCATGACGGCTTTTGTCTTCGCAGTGATGTGCCTGGCAACAGACTCGGCATCGATATTTCCAGTGCGTTCGTCAACATCGGCGAATACCGGCATCGCCCCTACATGGGCGATAGCCGATACCGTTGCGGAAAAGGTATAGGGGGAAACGATTACTTCATCGCCGCGGCCGATGGACGCTCCGTGCAAGATCAACTCCAAGGCCTGGGTTCCGCTATTGACGGCAATAGCGTGCGGCACGCCCACAAACTCTGCAAAGCGCTTGGTGAAGGAAAGCACGAAACGCCCAAGGGTGCCCCAGCTGTTCGACTCCGCGACTTTCATCAGGTTGGCCTCTTCTTTCGCACCCCATTGCGGCCATTTAGGAAAAGATCCATTGTATATTGGGGTACCGCCATTGACAGCTAACGTTTTCATATTAATCCTTTTATGCAAATGCGTGTTTAAGTTCTTCTGCGTTGTCGGCGACTTTTTCAAAGGCCTGGATGATCCTGTCGGTATCATCGTCCGTGCCAAGGAGGCTGCTCTGATAGATCCAGCACCCTTCCTTATGGGCAATCGTCTCGTTGTTTGGCAGGCGCTCCTTTGGATTTTCAAATGTGCGGCCGGTCATCCGTTTGAAATCATCGGAATACAGCATTTCCATTTCATATATTGGCTGGCAGTACCCTTCCGAAATGTCAGCCACGTATTCTGCCTGGACTGCACGAACAAAAACCGATCGCGGCAGATTGCCCAGCGCTTCTGCATGGTATCTGAAACAATACAGGTGATAGGAATTCCTGGTGATTCGTTCATCTTTTTTCATCACTGAGACAAATGGCATTTTCCCCAAGGCGTCATCCAACCGTGCCGCAGCTCTGCTTCTTGCCTCAAAGCATGTGTCCGGCCTCTTCATTTGCTCAAGCAGGATTGCGCACTGCCATTCAGCCAGACGCGCATTAGTTCCCAGGCAAACAGACGTCATGTCTGCTGAATTCCACGACCTTCCGTTATGGTGGATGCTCCACATCCGCCGATACAATTCGTCATCATTTGTCGTTACGGCGCCACCTTCGCCGCCGCTTAGATTCTTGCTGTTCTGGAAACTAAAGGCGGCCGCCTTGCCAAGTGAGCCAACCCGCCGGCTTTTCCATTCGCTGCCATGGGCCTGCGCGGCATCTTCGATCAACGGGATGCCATGTTTATCCGCAACGGCGCCAAGAGCATCAACATCAAAAGGTCGCCCTCCAACATACACCCCGAGAATGGCGCGCGTACGCGGAGTGATTGCCTTTTCCACAGCTGTTGCCGAGAGGCAGAATGTATCAAGCTCAATATCGGCGAACACAGGCGTGGCTCCAGTAAGAACAATCGCATGAACAGATGCGGTAAAGGTATAGGGCGGCACGATGACTTCATCGCCGTATCCGATGCCGAGTCCACGCAGAATAAGTTCAATCGCGGTGGTGCCATTGATTACAGGCAAAGCGTGCTTCGCCTGGCAAAACTCGGCATATTTTGCAGCAAACTCGGCGCATTCCTTGCCGAGGGTACCCCACTTGCCGGAATGCAGCACACGGCGCACGGCTTCCTTTTCCTGTTGACCGCCTACAGGCCAGGGGAAATGTCCAGGTTTTTTGCTGAGAATGGGTTCGCCGCCAAGAAGCGCGGCTTTTTTTATGGAAGGTGTTTTCATGTTCTCTTTTTCCTTTATGATTGATGCTGTTCTATGGAGCGCCGACTAGCGAGCGGATGCCTGACGCGATTTGTCTGCCGATGCTTTCGACCGCGTCAGAAGCAAGGATGGGATAGCCATAAAGCATTGGTGCCGTGACAATGGGGTAGGAACGTTGCCATTCAGGACTGAACACAGGAAGGTAGGACCGGGTGTGGTCGGCGCAGCCAAGCACAACAATATTCCTGCCTGGGTAAGCCTGGCGCACAATGTCGCCAACGGAAGTAGATGTTTCAAATGGCAATGAGCAGAAGACCATTGAGCCGATCCTGACACATCGCACCATGATGTCTTCGGTCGCGGCAGGGGGATTCGCCAGCATGGATTTGTGCCAAATCTCCGTGACCCTTGCGTTGGCTCCAAGTTTTGCGATGACGTCAACCCCGTCGTCATCCATTGCCATCAGGGGCAGGACGGTATTGAATTCGGCATTTTTCAGCTGCATGTCGTCCGAGCCATGCAGGCCTTGCATAAAGCCGTCAAGGATTTTCCGTCCGCAGTCTTCCAGCAATTGCCCGGGATCGTCGCCACTGGCGAGTCTGCGCAATGGGTTGATGTCCCCGCAACAGCCATTCAGGAAGATGGTCTTCATGCCGTTCTCCTCGCCCAGGCGGCAGACCGCCCCTGGGAAATCCGCCGAGCTTTGCCGGCTGATGCAAAGCACTACCGGATGGCATGGATAGCTGATCATCGCTATCGGCGGACGACCTGAGCGCCGAATGCGCATCCCTCGCACGACGGCGTCATGCGGGCCATTTTTACGGTCGCGGTTGTAGCCGACAGGCTCAATGGACCGGCAACATTCATCCATTCCTTCCACCAACGCCAAATCTGCCACGGCCTCTTCGGCGGCGGCCAGGAAGACTGCGGGGACGTGGCTGTTGTAATCCTCGTTCATCACACCACAACCCTCAAGGTCGTTGGTGGAAGGCCCCGTGTGGGTATGCGTGCATAGGATCATCACTTCACGACTGGAATATCCGAGTTTGTCGAGGACAGAACGGCGGATCTGCTGTTGCAGCTCTTCCGTCAGACCGATCAGATCAGCCGAAAACACCAATGATTTGGTTTCGCCGGAGACCAAGGCGACGCATCGTACATGCAATGGATCTAGGCTGGCGTCGCATACCCGCTCCAGGTAATAACCATAGCCGCTTAATTCCGTGCCGACCGGGGACGGGAGCTCCTTGATGCCAAAGCCTGCCTTAAGCATAGCGCACATTTTTCACCTCCTCAAAGCATGTCAACCAATGGCTTGTATTTTTGCAAAATCCGCTCGTTGACGGCATCGCCGTTGTCAACATTGCTGGATGAGAACACGTCGATTTCCCGGCGGCTTTGGACGGCAAACTCCACGCATCTGCTGCCAATCGCCTGAAGCATGGCGGCGCCAACCGCCGTGGAAGTCGCGCCAACCTTATACGCCAAGCCGACATCAATGGCCGCATCGCCTATGCAGCCGCCATTGTCAAGAACCATGTCGGCGACGTCCATCAGGCGCAAGTTCAGGGCGTTTCGCGGAGAGCAGCTTTGGCTATGCCTTACATTGGTCAAGGCAACGACAAAGGCACCTCTTTTTCGTGCCTCCACAGCCATTTCAACCGGAACCGCATTGCGTCCCGAGTTGGAACAGACGATAAGCATGTCTCCTGAACCCAGCGTGTATTTTTCAAGTAGCTTGGCGGCATATCCCGACTGCCGTTCCAAGGCCGTGCTGCCGCTGGCGCTGACATGAAGCATCAGCGGCTCGTCGAGGATCGGAATGACCGCGGCCAGTCCCCCGGCGCGATAAAACATCTCCTCCGCCAAGATGTGCGCATGTCCAGTGCCAAAAACATAGAGGAAATGGCCGCTTGTAACACAGTCGCACAGCCTGGCGGCAACCATTTCCATCTTTTCCCCTTGCTCATCAAAGACCTTGTCCAGTATCTGCTGGAGCCCGCATTTATAGGATTCAATTGCGTTCATGTTGTCCTGCGCTCCCATGTATGTTTCATTCTGGTGACGATTTCATCGGTCAGCGTTCCGTGCTCCATCATATGCATCAGCACAGCGCCAAGTTCCGGCGGAAGTTCCATTTCATGCATTTCAATATCGGCGCATAGCGAGGACAGCTCCTGCAAGAACAAGCGGCGCATTTGCCCGGAATGTTCGAACATCCCACCGTGGAGGCACAAGCGATGGGGGCAGCGCTCAAGGACCTTGCCGGTCATCCTGGCGAGGATCGCCATCTGCCCTGCCGCAATCTCCATGCTGATGCTGTCTCCTGCTTCAGCCAGTCGATCGACAACGCGGGCGAATTTGGCTATGCCCGCTGGTTCACGACCCTCCTCGTATAGTGCATTGATCAGTCCCCTGGCATCGCCAACGCCCAAAAAATCCAGGGCGCTGCGTCCCAGTTCAGTGTCTGGTCCAATCTGCTCCAGGCTCATCAAGGCAGCTTTCAACCCTTCAATTGCCACCCCGTAGCCGCCGCCAGGCTCATCAAGCTTGTAGCCCCAGCCGCCAATGACATGCTGCTTCTTGTTTTCGTCAAGCCCGAGGACCATGGCGCCTGTTCCGCTTATGGCGATGACGCCGGACTTGCCCAACAAGCCGCCGATCAGGGCCGCGTAGGCGTCGCTGTCCAGCAAAAGTTTGCTTGTCGGGAAAACATCGCCGGCAAAGCTTGCGGTAGTGGCGTCATCCGCCCGGGCGTCCAACGCCGACAGACCAAGCGAAAGACCGTCATAGTCGGTGCAGCCAATTTTTGCAAGCAGCTTGTCAACAGCGAGTTTCAGCCTAGCTCTTGCCTGCGCCATGCCAATGGCATTGTAGTTCAACCCCTCGCAAACGCCAGTGTCCAGCACGGTTCCATCAGCGAGTACCGCCACCAACTTGCCATGGGTGCCTCCGGCATCAACACCGATGATCAGCGATGTATTCATGGTCATGCGTTTGCAAACAGTTTGGCTTGATCTAAAACCTAGTTATTACCCAGGAATTGAAAAATTATTCAATTTATGCATATATTATACTACGGAAAAACCATTTAACAATGGATAAAATCGCTATGAGCAATACCATTAATTCTCTTCTTGACTTTCATCCCCTGCCAAAGGGAATCCGCGACGTGCACCGCCGCTATGGGCTGTGGATATGCAAATTTTTACGAGGATATACCGCCCAGCCCATGCCGCCGGAAAACATGCCTTTGAGGCGCTTTGAATTCTACGACCTTTCGCATATGTTCGACGGTCACGGCTGGTTTTGCGCAGGCGACGGCAAGGTTCAAGAAGTCGAAAAGGGGGACGGGATATTGGTTGCGCCAGGCTTTCATCACAAATACGGCGGGCTGAATGCACCTTACGTTGAAGACGCGATATCCTTTTGCGGTCCTCTGGCAGACTACCTGTTCGAGGCAGGCATCATTAAAAACGGCGTTTTCAGGATTGGGAAGGCGCGGCGACTGCTGTCGGTCATCGAACTGGCGCTGGATCACTCTGACAATGCCCAGATCATAGCCAACATCGAACTGCAGAGGCTCCTTATGGACTTGTATTTCGAAAATAAAAACACGGTACAGAAAAAGGATTCAGTGTTCGAGCAGCTTTTGGAAGAGATACGAAAATCGCCGGAGAAATACTGGAGCCTTGATGTCATGACCGAATTCTGCAACATCAGCGTCTCGCAGCTCAACCGGCTGTTCAAGCAAGAAACCGGGCTGACTGCCAAGAACTATATTGACAGCATCAGAATGGACATCGCCACCGAAATGCTGGTCTCAAGCTCCACCACCGTCAGGCAAATCGCAAAGGAGCTGGGCTACCCTGATCCGTATCATTTCAGCAGACGCTTCAAGGAACTCAAAGGCTATGCGCCAATGCGGTACAAGGAACTCTTTTTAAGATGATCATCACATTCTTGGTTTTCCGACCTTATTTGGCAAGCAATTCGAGAACCTTGGCGGCGCAGGCGTCCAACACGGAACGATCGAACGAAGCCTTCCATCTCAGGTTGTCACTGGTGATCGGCTCCAGTGCCTGGGCGACAATCTTGTCCAATTCGGCTTTCAGGGCTGCATCCTTTGTCTTGTTGCATTTGTCTTGAAGCATCAGCAGGTACTCGTAGTCCTGAACGCCTTCGCGGATCGCCTCGGATTGCTTGCCGTGCAACTGCTTGCCATCCCCAGGCGCGACGAAATACGGGCCAAACTCAATGCCACCTTGACCGAAATTCGTCCAGGAGGAGCCAATTCCCCCCGTGCATCCGAATGCCCAGTAGAAGGTACCCTTGCCGCCCATCTCGAAGCAATGCCACATCTGGCCTCGCCAGTATGCAATCGGATCCAGTTCCTTGGCTGGACCTGAGCAGGAGTACAGCCATAGTTCAATGCCCGTGTCCTTGCATAAATTGACGTAGAAGTCATGGAAACTTTTTCCCTCACGTAGCATCATCGGGGTGTTGGGGCATACGATATCATGCAGCTTGAAGACCTCATATTCCCGTGTTTCTGGCTTGCTGTAGGTAGGATCGTCAAACCATCTCATTTTCAAGCCGGCTTTTCTGAGATGCACCATCCAGGACTTGATGACCTCGTCGGCTTCCTTGGTTGACGGTTCGTCTTTGAAGAGATAGACGAGTTGTTCCCGCTTCAGGCCATGGGTATCCATTCGCGCTTCAATTGCGCGGAAGTACTCGCCGAGCATCGTTGCGAACCTTGTGGTTCCCACGTTTTCCTTGAAGAAGTGGTTGCGTGGCAGGAAGTGGGCAATGCAATACAGCTTTGCGCCAGGCCAATCCTGGATCCATTGGTCGAACGCCGCGAAGTCAAGCTTGTCAGCATTGGTCAGCCGCCCTTCTCCATCGAACTCGGCATTTTTGGGCAGCACTTCAGTCCTTGCCCAAGGCGAATTGACATAGAAGTCTCGCATGATTTCGATGTTTGCCTTGTAGTTGTCGCGATAGGTTCCCGCATACTGCCAGCCTCCAACATTCAGGGATGGTTGCGCGGGGAATGTCAGCTTCGCCAGATCAAGCTTGACAGGAATCCGCAACGTCTCATTGCCTGCTTGGACGAGCAATGCGCCCGAATAGACGCCTGCTTCCGCAACAGGACGAAGGAAGGATCCCCAGAATTCATAGCTGCAACCGGAGGGAATCACGACTTCGCCAGGCAATTCAAGCGGTTCCAAAGCGGATGCCAGTTCCATTGAGCTTGGACTCCAGGTCGGAATTACCTTGCGCAATTGGAACTTGAGTTCCTGTCCCATGCCCTCTGCGGAGATTTTGACCGGCAATGGATTGCCAGTCGGATTGGAGATGGCAAAAGCATCGCTCCTCACTTCATTCCGCATCATCACCACCTTGATTTCGGCAGGCTTGAGCTCGTTCCTTTGCGGGAAATCCGTCAACGAGTTATTGGCCCAGCGATTGACTTTCCATGCAAAGGGCTTCGCATGCCCGGCTTCCTTCATGGCGAAGGCATTGACCGCCAATACCTTCTCATGAAGCGGGATATCAATCGGAAGCATCGTGGACTTGGGGATGATCATAGGCGTACCATCCAGCTCCTTCTGGTAGTCCGCCAACAGCTTCTTCGGTGTCGAAGCCGCATCCGGAAAGCGTGCCGACAACTTGTCGATATCTTCAGTGATGCGCTTGGCGAGGATCGAATGGAGCGCCATTGCCTTGACATAGTCCTCCAGGGGCATGTCGAACTCGTTTTGGCACGTCGGGTTGTCCAGGCACGCCTGGTCGCCTTTGAACACCTCGATTTCATCGCAGAACAAGCCAGATCCCGGCTTGGCGACAGCAAAGAAAGCCACGTAGCGCCCGCTGGTTCGGAACGACTTGGTTTGATAGGTGAATACGCGGTACTTAAAGGGATCGGGGGATTCCTGACGAGTTCCCAGGTACACCAAGTCGCCAAGCAGCTTCCAGCTCTTCTTGTCATTGGAGGAGAATACCTGGATCGATATCGGCCAATGGACGCCTGCGACGCCCGCGGCGCAGGTCCAGGAGGCGCCGCAGATCGGCTCTTCCTTCTCCAAGTCAACGGTCACAATGATCGGTTGACGCTGATGCCAGCCAACCGTTGACTTCTGGGTCCAAAAATACCCTACTGTCCGACCACCGTCAGTCAACTGGGTAATATCGTCAGGATCCGTGCAATATCGGTAGTTTGGCTTTGCGCCGAAGGTATATTTCTTGTGCAGCGCCAGATTGTCCGTGTTGATTTTTGGGGGTGTCGGCTCTGGTCGTTTGTCGACCTCGGCGCGGAGCACGATCTCTATATTGTCAAACCTGGCGATGCCTTGCGGTTCGCGGTAGTTGCCGACGAGCCTGAGTGTGTGCTCCTCCTTATCGCCTGTCCTGAAGTTGACCTTTCCTGCGAACCAGACGTCCTGGATATCATCGGACAAGGCATAGGATGCCAATTCGGCGCCCTTCTTGTTATGAACGGAAATCTTAGGTGCCGCCTTGATGTTCTTGACTTGGAAAAACAGGGTGTAGTCGGTATTTTTCGCCAGCTTGATCGCCTGGGATGCCACGTTGCGATTTGCCTTGCATTCCAGGGAGGTTGAGTTGGACATGCCGTCGTCATTGATAAATCCCCAACCTTTCGCATTCCCGGAAATCGTCCATCCAGGAGGCACAGCGCCATACTCCGTATCAGGCGCCTCGAAAAATCCATTTGTGACGATTTGCGCCATCAGGGCGGCGGACAGCGTCAACAATACAAGCAATGATCTTTTCATTCATGCCTCCACGATCTTCTTGTCACATGCTCAGGATCAGCTTTTGACAGATCTCAGATTCGACTGCGCCCAAAGTGATTGCCTACCTCATTCAAAATTTGACAGCCAAGCGATAATGGCGCTTTCCACGCCTTCATGACCACCCTCGAAGATGTTCAACCTTACATTGCCGGATTTCCGGCGGAAAAGGATCTTCTTGGAACCGAAAGTCGGATCTTCATCGGCAAATGCAGCCTCTGGCGGGATGGTCGCCGTTTCGGTCATGATGCCAATCAGTTCCTGCGAAACCCTGGCTTCCTCGCCGACCAAGGCATTGTACGCATGGATCGACTGGGAAATCGGCACCGAGCCTGTATGGCCATCGTGAATCCCCGCAGATATCTCAATCGATTCAATCGGATTGCCAACCTTCAAATAGCTGATTGCCGATCGACGCAATGCCTCGGCAGACGCTTTCTCGTCAACTTGGGGATTGCCGCCGCAAACCTTCTCGATGTGGCCATCGTACCCGTAACGCCGCTTCGTCGATTCCAGGTGCCATGCCTTGATGTCGGATATCCCGACCCAGGACGATGTCCCTCGGAACAACTCAGGATGGCGCCCCGTCATAAGCATCGTATGGAATCCGCCACCGGAAATGCCTGTCAGAAAGACATTCTTGGAATCCGCCTTGTACTCCGATATGCCGAACCTGACGGCATCGACGATGTCCTGAACCGCCGCGTCATGCCCGCAGGAAAGCACATTCCAGGACGGTCCCCTGAAATGCGGATGGATCAGGTTCCAGTCGTTGTCCAGGCACCATTGTTCCACTTTCGGCATGTTCAGGACTTCGTATCCATGGCTCCAGGGATGCAAGATCACCAGAAGTGGCTGCTTGACCTTGCTGGACCGCAAGGCACGAGCTGGCTGAAGCGTTCCATCATAACTGCAGGGATACTCAATGTTTTGTGTGATGGCTTGACTCATTGTCTTTGCTCTATCCTTGTATATGTTTTTGTTCTGTCATTCGATCAGCGGACAATCGGGGCAATGCTCGCGGCGCCCGCAATCATGGCAGTGTGCGCCGCGCCAAACATCGTCGAACTGGGTCGCCAACGGCTCCAGGAGCGTCGGGTCGTCCGTGAGCACGCCATTCTCGAAGTTCCTCCTGCGTTCGCTTTTGGCGCCCATTCCCGCACCCGTCAGGTTGGCGCTGCCAAAGTAGCCGATCCGTCCATCCACGATGATGCACTTGAAGTGGACACGTGGACAAAGAACCCGCTCCAAGCCAGCCCACAACCCGGGGAAACGGTCGAAATCCTTGCGGAAATTCGCACCTGGCTCCTTGGCGTGAATCAGTCGAATGTCAACTCCTCGCTTGAGCAAGCCATCCAGGACTTGAAGGAACGGAATCATCTTGCGACCGCCGCCGGCCACATACATGTCCTTGATGTCCGCAGTGGCTATCCACAGCAGCCGGCGAGCCTGGGGCACCAGCCCCTCGATCACTTCCGAATAGATGTCTCGATTGGCAAGATACTTGATCATTCAACTGCCGTCACACCCAGCAGCACAGGGCGTGCCTTGTCAAACTGGCTGATGAAATCCAAGGTGACAACCGCCAATTCAGGCTTCGGATTCGGCCATGTAATGACGTCCAGTTGCAATCTGGCGCCAGACTTGGTGCGACCAAGCCAACCCGTCTTGCCCAAGGGTACCCCGAGCTGGGAATTCCAATGGGTCACAGTGGTGTTCCATGAAAGGCTGACACGACTGCTGCTGCCATCCTCGAAGTAAATCACATAATAGCCCAATACACTTGGGTTAACCCCCTTCTGATCGTATATAAATGACGTGAAGGTCTCAGGAATCGAACAGGTCTGCAGGAACGACAATGCCTTGACGCGACCACCAATCGGAATCTGCCAGGCGCTGTCCTCGAAGAGACCGTCCTTCTCGTCGCGCGTCGCCAGGGCTATCGCGTGCTTCTCGCCTTCAGGCGCCTTGAAGGGAACACCGGCAAAGGACGAGGGCCAGGACGACAGCAATGCCGAGGCATCCTCGGACTCGGGCAGTCCCATCCAGCCATAAGGACCGCCGCCTTTCAAGGACATGTTCGCCCAAGGCGCCAGGGAAATCGCACGATACTTGACAGGCTCCGGCTGGCGCTCCCCATTGTGCAGACGCCTGAAGACCTCAAGCAAATCAATCTTCACCTCGTCCAGCGATGTCTCTCGCCGTTTCCAGATTCGGTCTGCGGCCAGCACAATCGCCGACATCAACTGATTGGACTTGTATACGTTAATAAGATTATACCAGGTCGTTCCGCCATAGCCCAGGGCATTCTGATCGAATGCCACGGTGGAGAAACGATCCACGTTCACCACATTGAACCATCCGCTGGCAATCACATCGAAGCCTTCCTTCTGGAAGAATTCCACTGACGGATATTTCGCGTAGGCTCCATAGTGCCAATCGAAGATCACAATATCACGCGGGACCTTTGGCAGGGCCTCGGCGGTCTTGAATCGACCTCCGCCGTTGTGCTCGACGAGGAGCTGGTCTCCCCACATCGCCATTCTCCTGCCTTTCGAGGTCACGAACTTGTGCAGCCTGTTGATCTCCTCAGCGACAAGCTCGCCGCCGGTCGCGCCCTTGCATCGGTCGCACACGCCTATCGGCTCGAAGGTGATCTCGTCCAGGCCCACATGGTACCATTTTGCCTTTGGGTAGCATTCCAGGTGCTCCTCGATCATGTCGAACACCAGCTTGTGGATTTCAGGATGTCTGGGGCAATAGTTCCAGTACTTGTGCCTTGCGTTTTCCGGAGGATTCTGGACTTCCGCCAAGTGGCGGTACTCCGGCTTGCCCAGGAAGTAGTTGAAATGCGACATGCACTGGGTCATCGGGACGACGTCCATCCCGTAGAGGTCGATCAGTTCACCCAGTTCCCGATGTTGAGCCTTGGTTGACGCCCTTGCCATCGACAAATTCGGGTTGCGTTCGTAGGCGAACCGGTTGTCGAACTGGATCGAGATCCAATTGTACTTGAGCGCCGCGAACACGTCGATCATTTTCTTTGCGGCTTCGAAGTCCATCTCTGTTGCCGGTCCCGTGACGTGCCAGCCACGCATTTCCATTTCGGGCCAATCCACGACCTTCGCCTTTCTGACGTTCAAGCCGCCATCTCTCGGGACGCAAAGCTGCCGCAGAGTCAGAAGTCCACAGGTCAATCCGCGTTCCGTCAAGGCCTGCACCACGCAGGCATTGCCCTTGAATTGCAAGCGGTATGCCTCCCGTTGCTGCCATTCCTTCAAGCCGGACGGCAGATCCAGGTTCTTGACAAGTTCCAATCGAATCTGACCTGACTTGGCTTGCTCGCAACCAAATCCGAACTGCTTGTCGAAAACATGCTTTGCAACGCGAAACGCCTTCTCGCAACCCTCGCCAACCTGAATGGCCAGCGGATTGCCCCAAGAGACGTACGAGGATGACAGCGACATCGACTGGGGAGCCGGAACGACCACGCCATCGCTCATCTTGGGAACCGGGGGATTCATCAGGTATTCCGCCTTCGCCGACAACGCAGTCCTTGCCAAGGCGATCTTGCCGAAGCAGTTAACATCCCTGAAAAACTCGCCTTTCGTCCTGCTCCAGGCGCTGTTTTCCTCAAACCCGCCCTTGTGTTTCCGGGAACGCGCAAACTGGATTCGGCAAATTCGACTTCCATCAAGAACGGCATCGGGAATCTGGATCGCAAACTGGGCCGTCCACCCCTTCTCGCCCTTTTTCGCGGCGCAGGACCAGGCAGGGCTTTCCGTCTTCGCCTTTCCCCTGTCGCCTTGTTTGGCCGTGTACCAGTCCACGTAGTTTCCGCCGGTTGTCCGGCGTCCCGAATACCAATCGACGAAATAGCCGCGGCTCTCGGCAGGGAACGAAAAGTGGAATTCCTTCCCGTTCGGCGTCACCCCAAACTGGAAGACCGTCTTGTCCTCGCTTTCGAGAAAGATTTCGGCTGTATCGTTTCCCCAGGCATTTTGTGCGTCCAGGAGGAGTTTGTCCATGGTCGGCTCTTCGAGTTCCATCAGCACATGGAGTGTCTTGCCATGGATTCCCACCCGTGTCTTCGTGCTGGCGGTCGGAACCTTGAGTTCAGGTCCAAGAAGCATGAAAGCCGATGTCTCTGTAGCCTTGGACCATGCCTGCGAGGTCGCGTCGGCGTCAAGCTTCGGGTCTGAATCCAATGCGGGAATCCGCATCGACTGGGCTGACGACAAGTTCGTCATCCGGACATCGCTGAACCAAGTGCCCTTGCCACCGGCTTCACTGACGATCAGCGACACCTTGAAGTATGTGCTGTTCTCCTTGGTTTCGATGATGTGCGAGAACCGCTTCCATCCCGTCTTGCCGCCATTGGCGGGATAATGGGTCAAGTACGGCCCGTCTTGCAGGAACTCGTACCAGAAGATCTGCCAGTTCACGTCCGACTTGACCCATCCCTCAAGCAAATAAGAGGTCTTCGGCAAGGCGGGACGGACGTCGGCAGATACACGAAACAATCCAACCCCCTCGCCCCTGCTGTCAAGCCGCAAATGTTGGCATAAACGCCCATCTTCCTCCACAACTTGCTTGACACCATGGAAATTCTGGTTGGTGTCGTTATACCACTTGTCGATGATATCCTGGTTGTCCCCCTTCCGCCAGTCGGGAAGCAATTGGGCAAACGACAGGGCACAGGCAAACATCACAGTCATACTCAAGCGCATGGCTAGCTCCTTTTTGTTGTTCGTTTTTATATTGATAATGCAAGAATCGCCAACACTTGACAATAATACCAGGTTAAATATTTTTCCATGTTGCACGCAGAACTTTTATAATCATTAACTCACCTCAAGAAACTTTGCTTTTGTCATGGGCAGGTATTATTTTCTTTTCGATGGAAAATTCCCCAATCCAAACTTAGGAATAACCAGATGAATGCACGTCAAGCCAAGTTGTTGGAGAAAATCAAGTCGGCCGGCGCCAGTTACATGCCTGCCCAGAGCTGGATATCACGGGATGTCGCCTTGTATCGGGCGCATCGGAAATCGCCCTTGCGATCCTTGTCCCAGCTGCGTGCAAACACGGTTTTGGAATTGGTTCGCCTGGTCCCGGTGCAGCTGACCGAGCCGTGGTTGCTGGCGGGAGAGCAATACTGCATGAAACTGCAGAATGTCTGCTGGGGAATTACGCGACCGGAGACCCAAGACGACGACTTCCTCGCCCGCGAACTCAAGCGAATCGCCCCTGACATCGACCTTGAAGCCAAGGATTTCAGGCATGCAATCCACTCGATTTGGCATGGACACAATTGCGCCGTGACAGTAGGCGAGATCTCCCCTGGGCAAAATGCACAGGAGCAGTATGCCTGGGGAAAGGCCTCGCGGCAGGAGGACAGCGTCTACATGGCTGTAGGATGGGTTGAAAACCATTCGATCAGAGATTATGAAAAACTCCTGAAAATCGGTTATGGCGGATTGCGAAAACTAGTCGAGGAGGAACTGAAACGATTTCCCATCTACTCCGTGCAATATGTCGAAAGGGAGAATTTCCTTCGTGCGGCTCTAGCTATTTGCGACGCAGGCTTGGAACTAGGCGAAAAGTGGGCTCGTTGCGCCGAAAACAGGGCGGCGAACTGCACGGATTCATGCGAACGGAACAAATTCCTTGATATGGCAGTACGTTGCCGGAACGTGGTCTCCCGTGGTGCCAGGACATTTCCGGAAGCCGTTCAGTGCCTGTGGTTTGGTCATATCATAACTTGCTGCGAAGACGGAATCAACGCCAATTCGCTGGGCAGGCTGGACCAGATCCTCAATCCCTACTACCAGGAAGACCTTGCCAAAGGACGCATCACCCGGGAGGAGGCTTTGGAATGGCTTGTCGAACTTGCGATCAAGCTGTACTTGCACTATGACGTCCAGGCGATTACCCTCGGCGGACAGACTCCGGAAGGCAAATGCGCAGTCAACGACATGAGCTATCTCTTTCTGGAGGCAACCGATAGTTTCGGGGAGCTGCGCGACTTGTCGGTCCGCGTGACGCCTGACATGCCTGAATTATTTCTCGAGCGTTGTTGCCAGCTTGTCCTCCGTGGCGGCGGCATTCCCTTTTTCTTCAATGACGTTCCGTTCATCCAGACGTTGACGGAACGCGGCATTGCCTTGGAAGACGCACGAGACTATTCCCCGATCGGATGCATCGAGACCTCCATTCCAGGCAAATCCAATCCGCACGCCGTTTCGGCATGGATCAATCTCCTGAGAATTCTGGAATTCACCATCCACCCGGACAAAACCCTGCAAACGGACATCAAGTCGGTCCGCAAACCGGTTCCTTGGAAGCATTCGACTCATTCGCCAACTTCATCGATGCGTACAAGCAGCAAATCAGGTTCTTCGCCGAACGAATGGTTTACAGGATGAGACGAAATGAACGGCAGCAACGACTCTTCGGACCGTTGCCGGGATGGTCCTTGTTGACTGACAATTGCATCGAAAAGGCACGGGACATCACGGACGGAGGCGCCATCTACAACTACCACCAAATCTGCGCAATGGGCATCCCCGATTGCGCAGACGCATTGATGGCAATCAAAAAGCTCATCTTCGAAACTCACGAAATCAAGCCGGAACGACTCGTCAAGGCCATGGAAAATGATTTCGAAGACAACGAAGACTTGCGCAAAATGCTGGAAAACTCAGTGCCAAAATATGGGAACGGTAATGACGAGGTCGATGCTATCGCCAGGGAATTGGCCGTGTACTTCATTGAACTCATGGACGAATTCAGCGAGGAAGGCAATCAGATTTTCGTGCATTTGTTCACCTTCCTCCTGAACATACCCTTCGGCAAATCCGTCGGAGCGATGCCCGACGGTCACCATGCCGGAACGCCTCTTGCCTACTCCCTGTCCGCCCATCAGGGACGCGACAAGTCGGGCTTGTCCGCAATGCTCCAATCCCTCGCCCAAATGCCCCACAACATGGCTGCTGGATGCTCGGCGGCGATCCTCGACCTGCATCCATCCTTTTTCCAAAGCATCGCAAATCCCGAAAAGACACTGGCTCAAATCATCCGCGGCGCATTTGCCCAGGGCATCGGCCAACTCCAATGGAACATCGTCAGCGCAGAACGCTTGGAACTTGCCAAGAAGGAGCCTGACAAGTGGGGCAACATACCTGTCAGGGTCGCGGGATATTCGCAACTGTTCAAGATGATCAGCCCGGAACTCCAAGACCATATCATCGCTCGACACAAGCATGCTTGATAGAATCCAAACATGAGATACTTGCTACTTTTCCTATTCTGTTCGGCTTCATTCGCACTGGAAGTCCGTGTCAAAAACGCCGATGGCGTTCCAAGGATCCACATCGACGACATCCCGGTCCGCCCAAGGTTCTTCTACGGAATGCCATCTTCCAGAAAACGCAACATCAAGGCAGGCGAAACTCAGATTGAAGTCGATTATACCGCCGTAAGGGATTTCAACGACCGCTTCACCCTGCAGTTCAGGGTCGGACGAAGATCATCCTCGAAAATGGCTTTCGACGACATTTCGCTGGTTGACACGGCGACAGGCGAAGCGATTATCGGCAAGGTCGACTTCGAAGGCGGCGAGCAGGATTTCACTTCCGTATTCAGGTTCTGGCCCACCTTGAAGGATGCGCCATACGCCACCCTCGGTGTGGTTGACGGCGTAGGGTCAAATGGCTCGAAAGGACTCCTGCAAACCCTGCAAGTCCCCGAAAAAGGACGACTCGGACACGATTTCCACTTCTATACCGCACCCAAAATCATCAAGCTCGTCAAGGGGCGGAAATACAAGCTTAGCTTCTGGGTGAAAAGCGATGTCGATACCTGGGTCTGGCTACGCCCCTTCAAACAACCCAAGCCTGGGGAAATCTACATGAAGCCCATCAGCGATGGGCACTACGAAAGCCAATTGAAGCTCGCCGCTCAATCGGATACGTCGTTCGTCACGTTCCCATGCCCGTTTCCCTGGCCGGAAGACGAGAACATCGACTGGTACGAGGTCGATTCAATCATCGACTACATCCTAGGCGTGACCCCCAGCGCAAAACTCGTGCCTAGGCTCGATGTCTCGCCCCCGCCATGGTGGCTCAAGGAAAACCCTGACGAGCTGATGGGGTGGGCACAGCCAGAAAAACATAGGCGGCAGCATGTCAGCGTCAGCTCGGAAAAATGGCTTCGGGAAGCACGCAAGCGGCTTGCCGATTTCATCGAACGACTGGAGGCCAAATACCCGGACAATATCGCTGGCTACCACCTGAACACAGGTGAATGGTTCTATCCCGGCGCCAATACGCAAGACTTTCATGGATTCTCACCCTGCGAACAAGCAGCCTTCAAACGATGGATTGCAAAAAAGTACGGAAGCGACAAGGCGCTCCAAGAAGCCTGGAATCAAGACAACGTGACACTGGATACGGTCTCGGTGCCAAGCGCGGAACGCCGAGAACAAGCCCCGCGAATCGGATGCCTCCTGAACCCTGCCGCATCACAAGACGTGATTGACTTCAACTTCTTCATGCAAGATGCGATGGTGGACGGTGTCTTGTCCTTGTTGCGTGTGATCCGCGAGACGACCGGCGGCAAAAAGCTATCCCTCGTTTTTTATGGTTATGTGCTGGAATTAAGCTCGCTGCCAAGGATGCAGTCCTCATCAGGCCACATGGCGATGCGAAAGATGCTTGACAGCCCGTACGTCGATATTATCTGCAGCCCGATTTCCTACATCGATCGCGCCCTAGGCGAGGCAAGCCACTCGATGACCTGCTCCGAATCCGTGTTGCTTGCCGGAAAGCTCTGGCTGTTCGAGGACGATACTTCGATCCATTTTTCAGTTGAAGCCAGGACTTTGCCCGGCGGCGCATCCCGTACGAACAGCTTGTGGGAGACTCGCCAGGTCCTGCTACGGAATTCTGCTCATGCACGCCTGAGGAACTACGCCGACTGGTACATGGATATCGTTCCCGGCGGTTGGTTTGACGATCCCGGAATCTGGTCGGACCTGAAGGTCTTGGGGCGCATCGACCCCGTCAGGCCGTACTCAGGCGAGATTGCATCGCTTGCCGATGAACGTTCAAACATGTATTCCCTGTACGGCAATGGATTGACATCGCCGCTTATTTCCCAGGGGCGTCGCGCCTATCCACGTAGCGGAACTACATTCGGGCAGTATTACCTAGACGACTTCGTGGCGGGCAAGGTCCCTGGCAAGGTCGTCGTCTTCCAAAACACCTGGGCGCTGGACAACAAATCAACGACGCAATATCGCCCAAAACCTCAAGGGACGATTCGCCATCTGGTGCTGCTTCCCTGGAATGATCGACCTGGACGCGAAAACTGTCGATGCCGCCAACGTAACCGCCCTGACAGGTTACGAACTGGCGCCGATGAACGAGATCGTTCCCTGGTGGGAAGTAAAGGCCACACCCGATGGCCTGGCGCTGGGATTGCCTAAATCCTGGTCGACGGGAACGAACAACAGCCCTGCTCCAGTCCACTCCATCGTGACCAGGTCCGGCGATCGTGTTCTCGCCACCTGGCCCAATGGAACTGCCGCCGTTGTTTTGCGAAAGGATTCCCTTTTCACGACGACTCCCCGTGTCTCGGAAGCCCTATTGAAGGTAGCCTGCCGCGCCGCTGGTGCCTGGATCTACACCGACTCCCCCTGCGCCTTCTTTCAACGAGACGGATTTGTCCTTTTGCACGGAATCCAGGACGGACCAATCACCCTGAACTTCCCGACTTCGCGAAACTGGACCGACCTGATGACAGGCGAAAAACTCTTGGAAAAATCCACAACAAGCCTGAAACTCGACCTCAAGCGTGGCGAAACAAGAATCCTTATGGCCAAATAACCAAGGGAAATGCACAGCCAATCGATTCTGGATCGACAAATAATGAATAGAACAAGAAGATGGTAGACTTTGTACCCTAGATACCTCTAACAATCTTACCAGCAAGGTTTTAGCCTAGGATAGGAGTCCCGCCAAGCCAGACTGAGTATGCTCGGCTTTTTGAAGCGCATGGAACTCTCTGAAAAGAACCCTGCAAGCCAAAATCCTCACCCTTCAAAGCTTAATTTGGTCCTTGTTATCACATATCTCTTCGGCTTGTATTCAGGTACGTCGCCTTTTTCGATCAGCTTGCAAAGTCCATCGATGTCCTTTGGATCGACTTGAACCAAGTACCTGGGATCGTAGTTCCACCATTTGACTTCGAGCAGCCGTGCAATGATGTCCGGCTCAAAGCGATACTTCAAATGGCGTGCTGGAACGCCACCGACCACTTCGTATGGTTCCACATCATGTGTGACCACCGCTCCCGCAGCAATCACCGCCCCATCGCCGATACTCACGCCTGGCATGATGATCGCATTATTGCCAATCCACACATCGTTTCCAATGACAGGCGGTTCCTTCTGGACGCTCTTGGGAACGACGCGGTCGGGAAACAAGGAATACGCCTCCTTGTTGCGTACAAATGGATGAGTCGTGAAAAAATCCAAAGGGTGATTGGATGCCCCGCACAATACCCCGCGCGCAATCGAACAATACCGACCAATGCGCCCAAACGACGAAAAAACGCACTCGCTCCGAATGTACGTGTGAGACCCAATGAACGAAACACGGTCAGGATGAAACGTGGACAGATCGACATTGCGCAGGCTTACAGGACTCTCAACCTCCAGACGCAAAGACTTTGAGAACCCGGAAAGCCCCATGAGAGTTATTCCATGCTTCTCCAATTCCTTCCGATATAGGTAGTCGCGTAACGATCTAAACATTGGTTTCCTTTCGATTCATAATCTCTACACAGACAATGCGCTTACTGTAATCATCTGTCGCAGGATGTGCGAATTCATATGGTTGTTTTTGGAGGCTTTGGTTTACGGCGCATTGCCATCCGGCCAGAGGACGCCCTCCCCGACATCAAACACAAACGAAGGAATGATCTTCGACCTGTCGCCAAGGCGCTGGTAGGTCTCCTGGAAAGACTCCTTTTTTTTTGGAGGATGCCCCACTTCTTTTTCATGTGGGGAGATGAGGAATTGCGGCGCCTTGCCGTCGGCGCGGCAATGTGCCTCAAGCCATTTGGCTGTCTGAAGCATCCTAGCCCAGCAAGCCACAATCAGGATATCGACACGCCCCAGGGCGGGAAAGTGCGTGGCGATGGTGGCATCAGTATTGTCGCCAGTTTGCATGACGGTGATGCCGTCAAGGGTGACGACGAATACTGAGTTTCTGGTCTTTCCCTGATGTCCCGGTAAAGCCCTGTACTGGATGCCATTCGAAAGCGTTCTCGGTTGGATTGCGTCTTCCCATGCGTAGGTGAACCTGGAATCATTCCTGTGTGGGGTTGGATTCTTCTGGTCAGCCCATGTTTCAGGAGCGATGATTGGCTTGCCGAGCGTGGCAACATAATCGCAAACCCAATGCTGCATATGGTCGCCATGGATATGTGAAAGGAAAAGAACCTCGATCTGATCCAAAACCGGGGACATGGAACGGTTCAATTCCAGGCGACGATTGTGTTCAAGCAGGGGACGCGCCAAGTCAAACCCGACGCAATGGTTGGCTGTCTTGACCACAAAGCCCATGTTGTAGATCTTCCAAATCGCCATTTTGCCGGCAGGAACAGTTGTGTTGCGAATGCTTTCAGCCGCCCTGGTCATTGCCGTGCCGTGATAGTGCATCATGATGTCCTCCCATAGATCCTTGATCTCTGGCTCAGCCTTCGCTTTTTCGTTAACATGAATTGGATAGTCCAAGATCAAAAAAGCAGCCTTTCGGATCGATTCATTGTCGGGACTCAGCGGATGCCTGCGGAGAATATCCTGGGACAGCTCAAGCGACGACTTGATCCAAAAACGGGAATCAGCAGCATTCGCATCGTTGGAGAGATGGGCTTTCGCCTTGCTCACTCCCAATTCGTCTTGGGGAAATGAGGCAATGTATTCGTTAACCTGTGCATTGACATCGCGACGCAAATCCTCAAGCGGTTGAATCTTCCAGGACATGGAATGAACTTGAACAGACAGGAGAAATGCCAACAAAAGCAAGATTTGACGCATGCGGGAAAGTGAAACCATATCATAACGACGAATGAACATGATTAACCTCAAAAAAATACTGAAATTCAACAATTTTCTATCTTAAGTTCATTCTTTGAATGTACACCAAACCATGGGCACATTCAAGCACACAGAAACCTGATTGCGAGATGAACCATTAGTAATCACAAAGCTCTGTATTTTTGAGGCATGTCACGTGCCTTGTGAGTACGAAACCGATGTTTTTTTGTTTTTGGTTCCAAGGAGGTTTTCATCAGCAAAGTGGAAAGTTTTAAGACAAACACTATATTAAAAATTCATTGTTTTTTCATGTTGACAGAGAGACCAACGCAAAAGATTAAGGAATTTGACTATGACACAGATTTCTCCGTTACAAAAGGCTCGTGCTTCATACATGCCCAAGCTCCCCCCAGTCCTGAACGAATCAGGTCCTTTTGCCAAGGCAGTCCGAGGCGAGGCAACCCAGTCCGTAGCGGACCAGGCTGCAATCAAGGCGCTCTTCCCCGATACCTACGGGCTTCCGGCAATCCAATTCAAGAACGGACCGCAACATGACGCGAAACCAGTCAATGTCGCCGTCATCCTCTCGGGCGGACAAGCGCCTGGTGGACATAACGTCATCGCAGGACTCTATGACGGAATCAAAGCCCTCAACCCCAACTCCAAACTCTACGGCTTCCTCGGGGGACCCTCGGGACTGATCGACAACAAGTACATGGTCATTGACGAAGATGTCGTCAACGCCTACAGAAACACCGGCGGATTTGACATGATTTGCTCCGGACGCACAAAACTCGAGGAGCCGGAACAGTTTGACAAGGTCATCGCCAACTGCAAGGCGCTGGGGATCAACGCCATCGTCATCATCGGCGGCGACGACTCCAACACCAACGCATGCGTCCTCGCACAGTACATGATTACCAAGAAGACAGGCATCCAAGTCATTGGCTGCCCAAAGACCATCGACGGCGACCTGAAGAACGAATGGATCGAAGTCTCCTTCGGATTCGATACCGCGACCAAGGTCTACTCCGAACTGATCGGAAACATCATGCGTGACGCCAATTCCGCACGCAAGTACTGGCACTTCATCAAGCTGATGGGCCGCTCCGCCTCCCATATCGCCTTGGAATGCGCATTGCAGACACATCCCACCGCCTGCATCATCTCCGAAGAGGTCGAGAAGAAGGGCACTTCGCTCCACGACATCGTTGACAAGCTCACCAAGCTGGTGATCGCCAGATCCGCCAAGAAAATGGATTTCGGCGTCGTTTTGATTCCTGAAGGACTGATCGAGTTCATTCCGGAAATCAAGCCTTTGATCAAGGAACTGAACGAATGCCTGGCAGAAGGCACGGATTTGGGCAAAAAGTTCAACGCATTGACTGACATGGATGCCAAGATCGCATTTGTGGTCGACCACCTTTCCGCCTCTTCGGCATCTGTCTTCAAGTCGTTCCCCAACTTCGTAAAGGCTCAGTTGCTTGGCGACCGCGATCCTCACGGCAACGTCCAGGTTTCCAGGATTGAAACTGAAAAGCTCCTGATCGCGATGGTCGAGGAGAACGTCAAGGCTGCCAACAAGGCAAATGGAACCAAGGTGAAATTCTCCAGCCAGGCGCATTTCTTCGGCTACGAAGGTCGTTGCGCCGCTCCGTCCAATTTTGATGCCGACTACTGCTACTCCTTGGGCTTCAACGCTTCTGCGCTGATCGGCGCCGGCTTGACCGGTTACATGTCATCCGTCCGCAACGTGGCGCAACCCGCCACCGCATGGGAAGCAGGTGGCATCCCGCTGACCATGATGATGAACATGGAACGCAGGCATGGAAAAGACGTGCCCGTCATCAGGAAGGCATTGGTTGAGCTTGACGCCGCCCCATTCAAGATGTTCGCAAAACATCGCGACGCATGGGCGGAAGGCGTGGATTTCGTTTATCCAGGTCCCATCCAGTACTTCGGACCTGCTGAAGTCTGCGACCGAACAACCATGACGCTCCAGCTCGAAAGAGCCTGAAAAACAAAAGCAGCCTGATTCCATATCGGCAGATTAACAACCATCACGCCCTCTTGAATATGGCCTAAGGCCTATCCTTGAGGGCGTGTGCGTTTTAGCGGGCTTGACTAAGGTCAACGACGTGGTGTCAAGGACGCTTCGCTACAGCATCCGTGCCGTCAACCATCAAAAAAACACAAGGATTCCCCATGCCGTACCGTAGATTTTTCTTGCTGTTATTGTTTGGAATGTTATGCCATGGTTGGGAATGGGACTTCAGCAGCGGAGGACCACTGATCGATTGGTGGAGCGAAAACAAGGCCGCCAACCGTTGTGGAGTCGAGATTGCGACGAATCCCGTGACGGGCAAGCCGGCATTGCGGATGCATTGGGACGAGGCGTTTACCAGTTGGATGCATGCGTACAAAGGGAATGTGCCTGGCTTGGACGATATCGGACGGGTGAAGTTTACCGTGAAGATTACCACGACTGGGGCATCTGCAATCCGCCAATGCAACCTGCGCCTCCAGGACAAGGATGTGGAGACATTCTACTTCAACAAGAATGTCCGATGGAAGGAAAAGGGTCAATGGACGCTGGAGTATATCGTCGATCCCAAGAACTTGTCCTTCAGCAGCTCTGTCCAACACGGCTCGAAGATGGACAAGCACCTTGATTTCCCGTTGAATGGCCTCGGTGTGAACCTAACCTTCGAGCGTGGTTCAGGCATCGGCGAGGCGTTTTTGGATTATATCGGATTCGAACCGATGCCCGAAGACTCGAAGGAACACATGGTTACGTCACAATGGAATGGCGACTTCCTGGATCTGGAGAACCGACATTGGCTGAAGGGAGACCGCGGCATCGTGACACGGGAAGTAAATCCTGCAACCGGGAAAATGGCCGCCAAACTGAAGGGCACGACAGAACGGAATGGACGGCCGATAGGCATGACCTTCGGAATGCGGGGCTTTTCACCACGAGGCGTGCTGGCGCCAAAGTTCCCAAAGTTCGAAAGCGCAGAACTTAAGGTGGCGATCACCACAACGACACCCTTGAACTTCACGGAAGCATTCGTGATTTGCGTTGACGACATCAGCATGGAGCAAAAGATCGTGACGAAGGCGGACTTGTCCAAGCCCGGACGGCATGAACTTGTCTTCAACCTGCTGTCGGAATACCCCGCAATCCAGCGAAAGGGCGCCAGCGACATGACACGACTGTTCACCTTGAACGGATTCTATCTCCATGGAACCGAGGCAAAGACAGAGTGCGAGATTTTCGTTGACGGAATGACATTGTCGCTGTCCCAGCCCGCCAGTACCGCCTTGGCAATGGAATTGGAAACCGGGACGACGATGCGCGTCGTGTTGCCGGAACGAAAGGCACAGGGCGTCGGGGCGACACTGACGAACACGTTGACAGCTCCGTTTTCCGGGCAAGTGAAGTTGTCGTTGTGGAACCACAGGAACGAATTGCTGCCATGGAAGTTGACACGCGAACTGAAGCTCGCCGCCGGCGAATCCTTCAAGTGCAACGTGCCAGTGCATGACATGTACGGCGTGTACTATGTCCGCGCACAGGTCGAATCCCTGGGGCATGAAACGGATTTGGAACGACCATTTGCCTATTTCGTTCCGACGCGTACCGATCGCACTGCCAAGCGCCCAGTAGGCTTCAATTTCGGCAGCGTCGCCCACATGAATCCATATTTTGGCTCGGAGTGGGACATCCAGCGAATGGCAGAAGCCATGGCGTTGATCGGGATGAATGTCCTGAGGACCGATATCGTCGTCAATGGGGAGGACGACTGGAAAAACTGGGACTTCCTGATCAAGACCTTCCAGGACTACGGGATCAACTTCGATATGATTTTAAACTGCGGCCCCGTGTACTACAAGGACGACGTGGCGCAATTCGATCGTGCATTGGCGCACCACGAGAAGCTTTTCAAGCGGTACAAGGGAATCGTGCACTACTGGGAAATGCTGAACGAGCCCGACCTTGACTGGGGCAGAAAGCGTCCTCTCTGGGCAAAGGAATACATTGAATGGGCGAAGTTGACAAGAAAGCAGCTGGACGAAATCGATCCTCAAGCCGTGTTTATGTCGGCGGGATACTGCAACTTCGGACACAAGGTCATGGGCGAATTCCATCAGGAAACGATGGCGGGTTGCAATGATGTTTTTGACCTGCATTGCTTCCATGGGCATGGACACTTCGGCAGCTTCGTCAATATCATCGATAATCGATTGCTCCCGATGCGCAAGGCATTGGGAATCACCATCCCCTGGTATGCCAACGAGACTGCGTTGACCTCTGCATTTGGCACTAGCGAGGCGACCCAGGCGGAAGCGGTTTACAAGAAGCTCCTGTACAGCTGGGCAAGAGGAGCAAAGGGATATATCTGGTACAACATGAGGGGGAAAGGCGAAAACATGACCTACGGAGAGCACGGCTACGGCATGCTGACCTTCGACTTCTATCCAAAGCCAATCTACGCCGCCTACAATGGACTGATTGGATTGTATCGTGGCAGGGAATTCGTCAACCAAATCGAATTGGGTAGCAAAAAATGGGGATTTGCCTTCAAGGGAACAGATGGCTTGGCCGTGGGACTATGGACCGAACTGCCCGGCGAAACCCCGGTGGTCTTCGAAACGGACGCAAAAAAGGCGTTCCAAATCGACTTGTTCGGCAACAAGCAGGAACTGACTGTACGTGATGGACATGTCAATGTTTCACTGGCAACCGAACCTGCAACATTGCTCTTGCCAGGGGCGACATTTGCCAAGGCGAGCGACACGAGGATCGATCTGGTGCTGCCGGAGGCATTGCTGCCAGGACGCACTGTTCCGCTGAAGGCAGTGGTGAAGAATGAGTTCAAGATCGATTGCGAGGCTTGGATGCGCCTGACGTTGCCGGATCAAGTAGCTTGCGAGGCAAAGGAGTTCAGGCAAAAGGTCGGCGCACAATCGGAATGGACATGGACAACCAACTTGGGACTCAAAGCGGATTACCGGATGAATCCCGACAAGCAGGAATGGATGATCGTCGAATCGGGTTTCGAAGGCCAACCTGCCCAACGCCAGGTTCTAGTGCTGCCGATCGCAAAGGTCATCAGCGGACGTTTCGACGGCGAGCCGGACTTCACGCTGGACAAGTCCCACCACGTCTATTCGCTATTCGTCGGAGATCCAAACAATGCCCACAACATGTGGAAGGGACCAAGCGACCTGAGCGCCAAAGTCTGGCTGCGCAAAATTGGCGATGCGATTGTCGTCAAGGCGGAGGTGACTGACGACAAGCACTGGCAACCATTTAAGACACAGGACGACGCCTGGAAGGGAGACAGCGTACAGCTGTTCATCAAGACGCCGGAAATGGAGGATTGCGCCTCGATAATCTTCTTCCGAGGCGATGACGGAATCGACAATGTCATCCTCCATAAACTCCCCAAGGGATATGAAGGGAACGAATCGCTCCTGCAGCTGAAGACAACACGTGAAGGCGTGACGACGACCTACGAGATGACGATCCCCTTTGCGGCGCTGGGCGCAAAAGCGTCGGGATTCGACACTGGTTTCCGCTTCAACTTGATGGTCAACGACAACGACAGCGGCGACCGCAAGGGATGGATCTGGTGCGCTCCCGGAATCGGCATCGGCGTCAACTACAAGGAACATCCCGTGGTGATGTTCTGATTTGGTCGTCTCAGGTTAATCGAGTAGCATTCCATGGAGATAGACGGGTGATTCGGAAAGCACCAGGTCAAGCTTTCCGTCCTTTGGCTTGGCGGGCAGTCGATTTCCTTGCAGGTCAAACACCTGGCATTGTGCTTCATCTACCTTGACTGTGACCTGCTTTGTTTCCTCCAATGCGTAGCCAATGACGATTGTTTTTCCGTCCTTGGTTTTGAATTGGTACAGGCGATGTTCGGCTGGCGTGTCCGAAAGATCCTTGACGAGCGAGGCGTGTTCCAGCGTTCTGGTCAGGAAGGCGATTGCCATCAGGGATGGCTTTGGTGAATAGTCCTCGTGTACGAGGCCGAAATTGTGTTCGGTATAGCTTCGATTGGATCCATCGTTCATGAAATCATACTGGAGCATGTAGTCCATGCCCGCCGCCATGGTCAGCAAGTAGGCCCGGATGATGTATTGCGCCTGATGCCGATAGCTGGACTTGGGGTAGCCACCTGCGATCTCCAGGTATTGCATGTTGCCCTGATACGTCGTCCATCCGACTTCCGTGACGCAGGCTCGCGTGGCGCCGCCATGCTTGGCGCAAAGTTCGCGCAATTCCCGTCCTCCGTCCTTGAAGACCATTTCATATTCAGGCCTGGGTTGACCGTGGCAGTACGGATGCAAGGCAATCGAATTGTGGCTGGCGGCAATCCCTTGCTCGATTTCCTGGCGGACAGTCTGCCAAACGTCTTCCGAGGCGACGACGACCGTCGCATCAGGCTGGACTCGCCTGATCGCCTCGTCGGCAAGACGTGTAAATGACACGAATTGGTCAAGCCAAGGCGCATTGCCCCAGCGATCGCCGCCGTACCGTTTCTGGAAACCGAAATTCGCCGGTTCGTTCCAGATCTCGAATATGTCGATCTTGCCCTTGAAGATTTCCGCCATTTTCGCCGCCCAATTCGCGAAGGCCTGTGGATCGTATGGGTTCTCGTAGAGTGTATTCCCGTATGACAAAAGATAGTTGGTACGGATTCCCCGTTCAACCAGCAGGTCGATGTAGTCCGTTACGATCTTCGGCACGACGACTTTTCCCCGCTCTTTTTCCAGCAACCCCCATTGAATTTCGTTCCTGACGATGCCGAAACCTGCTGCGGACAGGATATCGACGAAACGGTAGTCGCCGTTGATCCAGCCGTGATGTCCATGGATTCCAGTGCCGATTTTCGGGTGCGGCGTGGGATTTGGACCTGTTAGCCGACCGAACCAATGTGAAATCAGGTGCTGATCGCCGGGATCAAAGGGATGCCTGGCTTCGATGTCGAGTCGAAACGCACCATACCGCTCCCCAAGACGCGAGGCGGGATAACGGAACACATAGCTCCCATCCGCTTCGGGACGGGCTTCTTCGAAATGCAACGACCGACCTTGCCAATCTCGCAAGACATGGACCACCTCGTACCCGGCTAAGGTTCCGTCAACTTCCAAAGTCCCTAGACGATACCGAGCCTCAATGTCCTCGTCAGGATAGTACAACGACGAAAACCTGCGATGCTTCACGGCAATCGATACCCCGGGAGTAACCGACCGATCGGACGTGGTCTCGATATAAAACCGACGCAAGTCCACCGTCCCTACGGGATAGTCTTTTTCCGCCGGCTCATATCCTACGACCACTTCCTGGATTGGCCAGGAAATCGACCTGTCGTCACCCTCCCCCCAACTACCGTCGAACTTATCCAGCCTGCACTTGACCCGAGTCCATTTGCCGACGGGGAACGGTCCCCGAACCCATCTGAAATGTGTTCTGCGCTTGCTGTCGACCGTCCTGACGAACAGCCTCGCATTAGGTTCGGAGACGCGAACATCCATCACCAAAGATGTTCCTCCGAACTCAATCAATCTGCGCATGAGATATGCCACATAGCGACCGGCTCTCAAGTCGAACTCAAGTCGGACAAACTCAGTTTCACCCTCGGTAAGACGCTTTATGCTTCCCTTGGCGCCGGGAAACTCCTCGCCGAAAAGCATCGCCCCCTTGGGCGTCTCCTCCGTGCCCAACCATACCTGACGTGATTCGACACCCAACAAAGGCACGACAACGCAGAAAATCAATGACACGAGCCAATAACGCATAGTCAAAATGCTCCTTTCAACCTTGAACAGCGGGAAATCCGACTCCGTTGCCTGAAGCCCGCCCCGCTCTCCGATGCAATACCTTATTAGGGATGGAGGCCCCCTACGGTTGGGTGGGCTAAAGCCTTATTTGCACATGAAAAATTTCGCGGATTTTCGGGAAATTTCAACAAAACTTGGTGCATTTTCATCGGGAGTCATTCACTTTCCTCTTTTTATGGTAATCTTTATGAAAGTCGATGACTGTTATTTGCAAAACAATCATAAGTTACACGGGAAAACTTTATTTTGAAAATTCTGAGTGCAGCATTCGCAAAGATTCAAAGTTTTCCATGCTCTCGGACAGGAACAAAAAATTTGATCTGTGAAGCAAAAAACACATTGTTATTTTTACGGCTTCAGGAACTTTGATTTTGAAAAAATTCCGTTTTTTTCAACCGGCTGCATTGCCAGCCTGGTCACATTGCTTCGAAAACATGTCCCAATGGACTCATTTGATTTCTCTCCGATGTTTTTTGCACGAAGAACACATGCCATGGGCGCAAGCATCCCTTTCGGGACGCCACTTCACGGATTCAGGTAAAAAGAAGAAGGTGGAATGGAACTTGGATAGGTAATGCGTGTCTAATTAAACCTAAAAAAAGCAGTTGAATTTTGGGCATGAATTGGGGCGCAAGCCACCCTCCTTCTGCTTGCATGAAGGCTTGACTTTTCGCTTTTTTTCGTTTTTCCCTCCCCGCCTGCACTCCCGCTACCCCGGGTACGCCAGCGGCAACATCAGCTGCCCCCCAATTTGCGGCGGGAAACACGTGTTTATGAGATTGTATTTTCTGAATGCATACCACAGGACGAGCTTCCAACGCTCCTCCCCGCTTA
>Ga0123335_1001817_pt1 | contig 33576 bp, 25 predicted proteins | sample BiotimSIPDNA_2_FD_89707 | JGI IMG/M metagenome (GOLD analysis project Ga0123335, IMG submission 89707) | Anaerobic biogas reactor microbial communites from Washington, USA - Biogas_R2 time_0 SIP DNA | ecosystem: Engineered > Bioreactor > Anaerobic > Unclassified | place: Washington, USA... | reverse complement strand
TTCATTATATTTACAGTAATATTCATACTGGTCTTATACCTTTACTCGGTATCAGTTGAACCGGTTTTATATGCTGCTTCTCTTTGTATAGTACTGGCTTCGATATTAACATTGATCAGTTTTTTCAGATTCCGTGAAAAACACCGAGCTCTTCTGGCAATGATAAACAAGATAACAATAAGCAAGGATAACCTTCCAAAACCGAAAAATATCATTGAAGATGATTACTTGAAGCTTATTGATGTACTATATCAGGAAAAATGCAGTATAGATTCGCAAAAATCGCTTACCATATCGCAATTGAACGATTATTACACATTATGGGTGCATCAGATCAAAACACCAATCTCAGCAATAAAATTGTTGTTCCAGTCAAAAAAAATACATGACATTGAAATTGAACAGCAGCTTTTTAAAATAGAACAGTATGCAGAGATGGCTTTACAGTATATAAGGACTGAATCTGATGCAGCTGATTTCATAATACATAAATATCCTTTGGATTCAATTATACGCCAGGCAATTCGAAAATATTCAAAGTTGTTCATATTGAAGAAAATTACTCTTGACTATATCCCTACCGACATTAGCGTGCTAACTGATGAAAAATGGCTTTTATTCGTTATTGAACAGATACTCTCAAACTCATTGAAATACACACAACAAGGCAAAATATCAATTTATATGAAAGAGCAAAGTAAATTCACATTAGTTATCGAAGATACAGGAATAGGAATCGAACCAGATGATCTTCCAAGAATATGTGAAAAAGGTTATACCGGTTACAACGGTAGGATTGATAAGAAATCTACAGGTATCGGCCTTTATTTAAGCAGGAAAATATTAACAAGACTGTCTCATAAAATTGATATATACTCTCTTCCTGGCAAAGGCACCAAAGTTTTCATTGATCTGTCATTAAACGACCAGGTATTCGAATAACTTACAAAAGTGTAAGATAAGGTCTTTTTTTGTAAGCAAGCATTATGGATGATTGAATGACAATCTGTGATAATTGCCTTATATGATATTTTCATGGAGGTTATACTATGATTTTAAATGTTAAAAATCTTAAGAAAGTGTATACATCACGATTTGGAGGACATCACGTCCAGGCTTTATCAAACGTGACATTTTCTGTTGATGAAGGTGAATTCATTGCCATTATGGGTGAGTCTGGTTCTGGCAAGACCACGCTGCTTAATATTTTAGCTGCTTTGGACAAACCTACTTCAGGTGAAGTATTCCTGGACGGGAAAGCTCTTGTCGGTATATCAGAAAAGGAAATTTCTGCATTCAGACGCGACAATTTAGGTTTTGTTTTCCAAGATTTTAATTTACTGGATAATTTTTCTATTAAAGATAACATACTTTTACCTCTTGTTCTTGCAGGCAAGTCATTTGAAAAGATGAATACCTCTCTGAAGCCTGTATTAATTAAACTGGGAATAGAAGATATTATCGAGAAATATCCATATGAGATATCAGGAGGACAGAAGCAAAGAACAGCCATCGCACGTGCGATAATAACTAATCCAAAACTTTTACTTGCTGATGAGCCTACAGGAGCTCTAGATTCAAGAGCAACAGACTCTCTTCTAAAACTGTTCCGTAAGATAAATGAAGATGGTCAGACTGTTTTGATGGTCACACATTCCATAAAAGCTGCAAGCCACGCTTCCAGAGTCCTTTTTTTGCGTGATGGAACAGTTTTTCACCAGATATACAGAGGCGAGTCTACAAATGAAGAACTGTATCAGAAGATATCCGATACTCTAACAATTCTTGCAACAGGCGGTGGGTTCAATGCATAATTTTATGTATTTCAAGCTCGCAGCCGAAAATATAAAGAAAAATGCCAAAATGTATATCCCCTACTTAATAACTTCAATCATAACAATTATGATGTTTTATATAATGATCTTTTTGGCTTATAATCCAGGGCTAACCGGAATGAAAGGTTCAAGCTCAGTAGGAACTGTTTTAAACATGGGTATATATGTAATAGGCATATTCGCAGTCATCTTCCTTTTTTATACAAATAGTTTTCTGCTTAAAAGGAGAAAAAAAGAGATTGGCTTATACAACATCCTTGGAATGGAGAAAAAACATATTGCCAGAATTATGACCATTGAGAATATATACTCATATCTTATAAATATGATTTCAGGCATTTTCTTCGGGATTCTTTTCTCCAGATTAATGCTGCTTCTACTTATTAAAATTCTAAGAGCAGGTACTGGATTTGTGTTCAATATATCTCTTAAAGGTATATATATAACTTTTATTTTCTTTACAATCATCTCAGCTCTGATTCTTCTAAACAATATACGCCAGATACATTTATCCAAGCCTATCGAACTGCTTAAAGGAGGAAATGTCGGAGAAAAGGAACCAAAATCAAAATGGATTATAGCTGCTACTGGTATTCTGACCATGGGGACAGGTTACTTTATGGCAATTACAGTCAACAATGCTGTATCTGCATTGAATTATTTTTTTATTGCGGTTATTCTAGTAATAATCGGCACTTACTGTCTTTTTACTGCAGGAAGTATAGTTTTGCTGAAAATCCTTAGAAGGAACAAGAAATACTATTACAAGACAAACCATTTCACATCTGTATCTGGAATGATTTACAGAATGAAACAGAATGCAGTCGGTCTTGCTAATATCTGTATTCTTTCTACTATGGTGCTTGTAATGCTATCATCTACAGTTTGTCTGTATATCGGTCAGGACAACGTCCTCAATAACAGATTCCCGACAAATATAGGGATAAATACCATATTTTCAAATAAGGAAGAGTCAGAATCAGTAAGCAATACCGTAAAAAAAATTGTACAAGACAGCGGTTACAAAATAGAAGCATATAATGAATTCAGATACAAGGTATACACACTGGAATTCAATAAGGAGGAAAAAACATTTCTTCCAAGCACTGATATCACCCTAAACATAGATAAGATGTATCTTGCTTACTTTTTTCCAATTGAATCATATATCACGCAGACAGGCTCTGATGTCGTTCTTAATGATGAAGATGTACTTATATACAGTCCTGATGAAATTGATATTTCAGATAAATTCTTGATCCAAGATCTGAATTTCCATGTTAAAGGCATGGTCGAAAACCCTGGATTTACAATTCAGACTAGCGGTTCATATATGAAGCTGGTTTACATATTCGTAAAAGATGAGGAAATTATAAGCCAAATTCACAATCAGTTTGGAGATTATTATGGTGATTATTACAAATTGTCTCATGTTATCGGTTTCGATGTCATAGAAAACGAAGACAAACAGACTAAATTAGTATCTACCTTACGTGATACGCTTGAAAGCACAGATGAGTATAAGAATCTTACTTTTCAAATATATTCAACAGCTGAAGAAAGATTCGACTTTTATGCTCTTTATGGCGGATTGTTCTTCTTAGGGCTTTTCCTTGGAGCACTATTCATAATGGCAACAGTACTGATAATTTATTATAAACAGATCTCTGAAGGATATGAAGATAAACAGCGGTTTTACATAATGCAGCAGGTCGGTATGAGTAAAGTGGAAGTAAGAAAATCTATACGGTCCCAGGTCTTGACAGTCTTCTTCCTACCTCTTATATCAGCCATTGTACATATAATATTCGCATTCAAAATGATAACGATGATGCTGGAATTACTTAATCTTACGAATGTCTCTTTGTTCGTGATTTGTACAGTTGCAACAGTAATCATTTTTACAGTTTTCTATACTGCAGTATATTCGCTTACTGCACGTACTTACTACAAAATAGTTGAATAAAATCAACAACCAGTAACTATACAGGCTTTACTACATATCTGTTCAGATAACAGGAGTACCTGGTGAGATCCTCCCTATATGGAGCTAAAACCACTATATCTCCTGTTTTTTTATCTTCATAAATCCCATGATTAGAGTAGTCCACTACATTTGATGTATTAGCTTCCAGATCATGATTTTTTCTTTTAGTGTCGATAATCGTAACAGATTTTTTTATAATTCTCTTAGTTTCTTTTTCGATTTTTGCAATGCATAAAGGATATCGTGGCAGATTTCCCTTTGGGTTTTCCTCATTGATAACACCTATGTAATAGATATCTCCGTTACTGTGATTAAGAACTTTAGGTATGCACGAAGAAGAATACATAATGCTGCCATCATCATATAGAAGCATTTCGGGTTCTGACCATGTGTAACCATTATCAACAGAAATACTGTAGAATTTTGCACCTGTAATAGTGTCTGACTGGCGGTAATTGCTATTACGCATAATCATCATAATTTCATTATTATTTATCACTCCGTATGTCGGCTCATACAGCCCTCTGACGGATTTATCCAACCCTACAGTGACATATTCCCCTAAGTCCCATTCATAGTCCAAAGTTTCGCTGTTCCAAAATGCTTTAAGAACACCTGCTTTCATATATCCCATACCAGTAGGGTTCAAAAGAGTACCATCTTTATCCAGCATCTGTATCTGCACAGAAACTAAAAGACTGTTGTCTTTTGCACGAACTATAACAGGTGACACTGATGCAGCCATATTCACTCCGAATTCGACATCTTTAATGAACTGTTTAGAGTTATATGAAGACCCCTTCTGGATAATGTATTTTTTATCAGTCCATGTATACCCATCATCAAAGGAAAGCCTATAATACAAAGTCCTCATCCTCCACAAGGATGCAAGCTTATTCTCTTCCCAGTATGTATCATTTGCTACATAAATCATTACTTTCGCATGAATATCAGTATACAATGCTCCATAGCCGCTTTTAACCCAGCTGTTTTTAAAATCGTATACATATGATTTTTCAATAAAACCTTGTTCTACCCATGTGCTGCCATTATCTGACGATCTTAAAAGCAAACTGCCAGTATTGCTGTCTGATGCATTGAATAAATCAAAATTCATCAGCATGTCTTCTGAATTTATGCAGTATGCAACTGATGGCCCTAATATGAAATAGTCTTTGTAACTCAGATATTTATCATTCTTCCCAATAATTTCAAAAAACATCGTTCACCTCTCTGTATTGCTTATTATATCATCACTTACAGTGTTATCTTTTGGAATACAAATAAAAATAGTAACTGCTGCGAGGAAAGACAAAACTAAAAACAAGTTTTCATGATTCAACTATATAGCCAGAAAAACACCTATTATTGTATAATATTCATGAGGTATTAGGAATGGCGGCTTTCGAGAGAATTAACTTCGGTATACCCAGCTTGGACTCTCTTTTAGATAATATCAGGTTTGGAGATAATGTAGTCATACAGGTAAGTGATCTGAAAGACTATATTATGCTTGTGCGTATATTTGTTCAGAATTGTTTAAGAGAAGGGAAAAAAGTAAACTACATAAGGTTCGCTTCTCATGAAGAGATACTTACAGATAAGGATACCACAAACACTTATATACTGGACCCTAATCATGGATTTGAAAATTTCACCATGCAGACCAGAAAGATAATTGAGAATCAGGGCTTAGATGCGATTTATGTATTTGACTGCCTGTCAGACTTACAGACAATATGGTCAACTGACCTGATGATGGGAAATTTCTTTTGTGTAACCTGCCCATATCTGTTTGAGCTGGATACTGTCGCATTCTTTCCGATTTTAAGAGGTCATCATGATTATTCCACTATTGCAAGAATCCAGGATACGACTCAGCTGCTTTTAGATGTACATTCAACTTCAGATGATTTTTGTCTTCATCCGATCAAAGTATGGAACAGATATTCACCTGACATGTTTTTGCCTCATAAAATGACAAAAGATATGCAGTTTTTACCTTTGATGGACAGTATTGACCTATATAAATACTATAAGCTTTTACACGAAGAACAGAAACAGGCTCCTCTGCTTAACATGGACAGTTATGAAAGATTCATTCTGAATATGAGGCAGAAGCATAAAGATAAGGCTATAACAACAGAAGATATGCTTCTGATAATCAAAAGTATGATGACTCATGACGAGAATATCGAAAAACTGATTTTAAATAACTTCAGTTGTGAAGATTTATTTTTCATTAAGGAAAGATTGATAGGAAGCGGGAATATTGGAGGAAAAGCATGTGGAATGCTTCTTGCAAGAAAAATAGTGCAAAACTATATACCTGATGCTTCTGACTTCTTAGAACCTCATGACTCTTTCTATATCGGTACTGATGTATTTTATTCTTTCTTAGTGGAAAACAAACTCTGGACGCTTCATATACTGCAACAAAAAGATGAGTACTATTTTTCAAAGGCTGATGAGCTGCGAAGTTCGATTATGCAGGGCCGTTTCTCAGAAAATATACGGGCTCAATGGAGAAGAATGCTGGAATACTTTGGTCAAATCCCTATAATAGTCCGATCCAGTTCATTTTTAGAAGATGGTTATTCGAATGCATTTGCAGGTAAGTATGATTCAATCTTCTGCGCGACTAATACTGATCCAGAGGAAAGGCTAATTAGATTTGAAAATGCCGTTAAAAGCGTTTATGCAAGTATGCTCAATGAGTCAGTGCTTGAGTACAGAGTAAAAAGGAATATTGATAAAACTGAAGAACAGATGGCAATTCTTGTACAAAGAGTAAGTGGAACAAGATTCAATAATTACTATATGCCATGTGTTGCAGGTATCGGATTTTCATACAGCCTTTACAGGTGGTCAGCGGATTTGGATGAGTCTTCTGGTATGTTAAGATTAGTTGCAGGACTTGGCACAAAAGCAGTGGACAGGACTTCTAATGATTATCCTCGTCTAGTAAATCTAGATTCTCCAGAAAAAACAACTTTAACAACAGATGAGGAAAAACACAGGTATTCTCAGCGATATATTGACCTGATAGACATGAAGGATAATCAGTTCAGAGAAGTTGAATTGAATGAAATTCTAGAGATACTGCCCAGATGGTATACTGATCTTATTTGTGAACATGACAGCCTTGCTGAAAGTACTTTGAATGAGTCTGGAATATATAAGAACGTATTATATATCTCATGTAATAAAGTAGTAAGCAACAAAAAACTTATGGATACGATGTCGCGCATATTAAGAATCTTGAGTGATATGTATAAAATATCAGTTGATATTGAATTTACAGTTAATTTCACACCTGAAAAAGATTTCCTGATAAATCTTCTGCAGTGCAGGCCATTGTACATATGGAAAAACAGAATCAGCGGACAAATCCCGAATTACCCTGATAATGAGCTTTTACTTAAAGCTTATGATTCCTTCATGGGGAAAATGTCAAGAATCTCCATAGATTATATTATATATATCAGTTCCGAGAGGTATCATGAACTGTCTTATAAGATGAAAAGCTCTGTTGCTTATGCTATAGGCAGGATTAACAGATATTTTAAAGAAGCAAAAAAGAATTTAATGCTAATTACGCCAGGAAGGATCGGAACATCTTCAAATGAGTTCGGAATCACCGTAAATTTTGCACAAATCTCTAATTTCAAGATAATATGTGAATACTCAGACAGAAAAATCGGATTTGCTCCAGAATTCTCGTTTGGCAGCCATATGTTCCAGGATCTTGTTGAAAACGAATTCTTTTATATAGCTATAGATGAAAATAAAAAAAGCTTTCTCAATTTTAATTTATTCGAGAAACTGAATAAGGTAAATGGTATTCTCCCTGATAGTCAAAATGAAAATGGATGTATTACAATTTTTGAAAAAATGAACAGCATGGATATAACTCTAACTGCAGACTTTGAAAACAGATTGTGCGTTTTATATATCAAATAATTTCAAAGACTCTATAATGTTTTCCATTTTTATTGATATTTCTTTTGCCTTTTCCATATCTATCAGATATATGTCACAGTCTTTCATAAGTTTTTTGTATTCCTTACTTTGTCCGTATAGATATATTGATTCATCATCTAATTCTGCAGTTAATATATCTAACCTTTCTTTCACTGCATCTAATGAATATCCTAATCCTTTCAGAAGTTTAATTATCCTCATTTTTTCTATATCATCATCAATATATACCCTATATCCGTTTAACTTTCTCACAACCTGTATTAACCCTTTATTTTCCCAGTTCCTTATTGCATCAGGGGATGAGTTTATATATTGTGCAGCTTTCTTCCTTGTAAGATAAATGCTTTTTTCCTTTTGTTCCTTGCCTGTAATTACAAGATTGTACTTATCCTTGATACTTCTTGCATTACTCATCTCATTCTCAATACCAGTAATAAGGATATTCATTAGCACAGCTGTCTCTGTGTTATTGCCAGATGCTACTGACTTTGATATGAGTATTGCAGTCTTTCTGATTGTTTTATGTCTTTTATCCATACTTAAAGCCAGTCTTGCAAGGGTATACTGCAGTACATGGCGGTCATTGAAAATCCTGTATCCGTTTATTAGTCTTTGTGTTGGTGAAACTAACCCGATTTCCTCATATAACCGTACAGTATTTGTATGAATATCCATCATTTTTGCTATTTGCGATGTTCTATACTGATTCATGACTATCTCCGTAAGCATGGTATTCTAATGTATACTTATAATATACAGTATATTACGCAAAAATACAAACAGCATCTGTAACACTAATATCATAATCATTTATGTATGTAGTTAATACATGAATTCAGGAAACAATTCTCTATGAGAAATATTAATGAATAAAAAGGAATTCTGATAAAAGCTGTCTTGTATTTACAAGTAACTGTTTATGACAGTCTGTTCTTAAAATCATCGTAACTGAATTTTTTAATAAGTTCAAGCTCTGAATCATAATGACTTAGATAAATAGAGGGCAAAGCCATCCCGTTAAATGTATTATTCTTGACCATAGTGTAAATAGCCATATCGCAAAAGAATACTACATCATTTACTTCCAGTTTCTCATCAAAGGAGTAATCACCTATTACATCTCCGGCAAGACATGTTGGTCCTGCAAATCTGTATGTGTTTTTTTTCTCATAAGGTTTTCCTGAACCAATCACATTAGGCCTGTAAGGCATTTCCAGCACATCAGGCATATGGCATGCCGCTGAAGTATCAAGTATGGCTATATCCATTCTGTTATGCACTATGTCTATTACTTTTGCTGCAAGATAACCGCAATTTAAAGCAATTGCTTCTCCTGGTTCAAGATATACCTTTATGTTATATTTGGATTTAAAATCCTTTATACAGGATATCAAACCTTCCACATCATAATCTTCTCTTGTTATATGATGTCCTCCTCCGAAATTAACCCACTTCATTCTATTTAGATACTTACCGAAATTTTCTTCTACTGATTTGACAGTGTTAATCAGTGCATCAGAATTTTGTTCGCAAAGAGTATGAAAATGAAGACCGGATATGCCTTCAAGCAGCTCTTCCTGGAAATTATCCTTTGTGACTCCAAGCCTGGAGAATGGAGAGCACGGATCATATATAGCATGGTCCTGAGTGGAATATTCCGGATTAATCCTGATACCGAACTGCTTATTGCTTCTTAATGCCCTGCTTGTGAATTTCGCCCATTGAGAGAATGAGTTGAATATAATATGATCGCAGATATTTAAAATCTCATCAAATTCTTCTTCTTTATATGCTGGAGAGAAAATATGGTTTTCTTTATTCATATATTCATGTCCTAGTTTTGCTTCATATAATCCTGAAGCTGCAGTTCCTGAAATATATTTTCCCAAAAGCGGATAGACTGAAAACATGGAAAAGGCTTTCTGGGCAAGCAGAATGCTGCAGCCTGCTTCTTCTTCCACTCTTTTTAATATCTCTAGATTATGGATAAGCTTTTTTTCATCAACAATATAACAAGGAGTATTTATGTCTTTTAAATCAAATGCCATCTAGTCTACCAAAACAGGATTATGATCGATTTGCCACGGCAAACCCCATTTGTTGAGCGCATCCATAAATGGATCAGGGTCAAACTGCTCCATATTAAATACTCCAGGTTTTCTCCATGTACCATTCACAACCATCATCGTTCCGATCATTGCAGGTACGCCTGTAGTATAGGATATGGCCTGGCTTTCCACTTCTTTGTAGGATTCCTCGTGATCGCACACATTATAAATATATAGTTTTTTTGGTTTACCATCTTTTATTCCCTGGAATATGCAGCCGATATTAGTCTTCCCTTTTGTCCTTGAACCTAATGAGGCTGGGTCTGGAAGCAGTGCTTTTAAAAATTGTAAAGGCACTATCTGCACGCCATTATATTCAATTGGTTTTATTGATGTCATACCTACATTTTCCAGACACTTTAAATGAGTCAGGTAACTCTGCCCGAAAGTCATGAAAAATCTTACTCTCTTGAGATTCTTTATATGAACAGCAAGACTTTCAATCTCCTCATGATGAAGAAGATACATATCCTTTGGGCCTATCTGAGGAAAATCATATATTCTCTTAATTTCCATTGGCTCTGTTTCGATCCATTTGCCTTTTTCCCAGTAGGAGCCTTTTGCTGTTACTTCCCTGATATTTATTTCAGGATTGAAATTAGTTGCAAAAGGATATCCGTGATCGCCGGCATTTGCATCCAGTATGTCAATATAGTGAATTTCGTCAAAATAATGCTTTTGAGCATATGTTGAAAAAACAGAAGTTACACCAGGATCAAATCCGCTGCCCAATAATGCAGTAATATTAGCTTTTTTAAATCTGTCATTATACTCCCACTGCCATTTGTACTCAAATTTTGCAGTATCAAGAGGTTCATAATTAGCAGTGTCAACATAATTAGTTTTTGTTGCAAGACACGCATCCATGATGGAAAGGTCCTGATATGGCAATGCCAGATTCAATACTGTATCCGGTTTATATGAATTAATAAGTGCTACAAGTTCGTTTACATTATCTGCATCTACTGCAGCTGTATGTATTTTAGTCTGCATATTTTCCAATTTCTTCTTCAGATCATCGCATTTGGATTTTGTCCGGCTTGCTATCATCAGTTCAGAAAACACTTTATGATTCTGACAGCATTTTCTTATAGCAACATTAGCAACTCCCCCACATCCGATTACCATTACTCTACTCATTGATGTTACCTCCTATAGCTAATAAGATTTCTCTAGTTATTTTACATGCAGCAGCTGTAGATGCTCCTGAAATGTCATAATGAGGCGATAACTCCACTATGTCAGCTCCAACTATGTTTAATTCTTTTAGAGCCAATACAGCATTATGAAGCTCTTTAAAACTCACTCCTCCAGGCTCAGGAGTTCCTGTGCCGCTAAAAACAGAAGGATCAAGAACATCAAGATCCAGACTGAAATATACAGGTATACCTTTTAGTTTTTTGAGCATCCCCCTTAATCCCTCCAAATCGTACTTATGCATGTTTGTATGAGCTTCAGCAAAATCAAATTCCTCTTTTTCCCCGCTTCTTATCCCGAATTGATATATATTCTTATCCTTAACAATCTCAGAAATCCTTCGCATTACAGTTGCATGTGAGAACTTCTGCTTTAAGTAATCATCTCTTAGGTCAGTATGAGCGTCAAAATGAATGACTGCCAGATCAGGATACTTTTGCGCGATGGGTATTATGCATGCATATGAAACAAGATGCTCTCCTCCCAAGGCTACAGGTATTTTGCCGTCTTTAACGACTTTTTTTGAAAACTTTTCAATTATTGATAAAGAACCCGATGTATCGCCAAAAGGACACTCCAAATCACCTGCATCGTGAATTGCATAATCGCTAAGTCTTGAGTCCTGATATACAGAATATTCTTCCAGACCGTATGATTCATTCCTTATAGCATTGCTACCGAATCTTGTTCCTGGCCTGAATGATGTAGTATTATCAAATGGAATACCATATAATACTATTCCAGCATTTTTGTAATTGCTCTCACATCCAATAAAGCTATTCATGTTATTCGACATTTTTCAACATCTCCTCTACATAGTTTGGTAGATAAAATGCTCCTTTATGAAGATTTGAATTATAGTAACGTGTTTTTATTCCGAATAATTCCCATCTTTTTTCATTAGCGTCATGGACTGGATGATATTTTTTAGATGCGAATCCAAAAAGCCAGTGTCCCGAAGGATATGTTGGAATAAATGCTTGAAAGACCTTGCTTATCGGGAAGGAATCATAAATCCTTTTATGAGCTCTTTTCATAGCTGCTGCATCTTCTTCATAAAACGGGCTTTCATGCTGGTTTACCATGATACCGTCTTCTTTCAATGCGTTATAGCAGTTACCATAAAATTCCTTTGTAAATAATCCTTCTCCTGGGCCGAATGGATCTGTGGAATCTACGATTATAAGATCATACTCCCCTGTATGCCTTCTAATAAACTTCATTCCATCTTGATAATACATATTAACTCTTCTATCTTCAAAACCGCATGCTGTTTTAGGAAGGAACTGTTTGCATACCCGCACAACTTCCTCATCTATCTCAGCAACATCAATTCTATCGATTGAAGGATATTTAGTAAGCTCTCTTAATACGCCTCCGTCACCTGCTCCTATTACAAGGACTGTTTTTATATTCGGATTTACAGCCATAGGTACATGAGTTATCATTTCGTGATATATGAATTCATCTTTCTCTGTAAGCATCATAAATCCATCCAGTGCAAGAAATCTTCCGAATTCCAATGATTCGAAAACATCTATCCTTTGAAAACGGCTGGTCGAACTGTATAACTGCTTATCAACCTTAATAGAAAGATAAACATTCTCAGTATGCTTTTCACTATACCAAAACTCCATCTTAACGACCTCCCTGTAAAATATTTAGCCTTTGTATATGCATATCCTCAGGCCCTGTTATTAAAGATCCTTTTTCCTTGGCATATATAATGTAATCTATTATCTGTTCGGTGATCCGTTCTCCTGGTGCAAGTATGGGTATTCCCGGAGGATAAGCCATGACGAACTCTCCACATATCTCTCCTGCTGTTTTCCTAATATCCATACTTATTTTTTTTGCATAAAATGCATCCTGAGGGGACATTTCCACTACTGGATTAATATACTCATGTTTAAGTGATGATGTTCTCGCTTTTTTATACCGTCTGCGTATTTCTGACAGAGAACCTATAAGCTGTTCGATATTCTTGTCGCTGTCTCCGACCGATATATATGCAAGTATATTCTCTAAATCTCCAAATTCAATCTGAATATCATATTCATCTCTTAAAAGATCAAATACTTCAATACCCGCAAGTCCTACTCCGGATGTGTTGATGGAAAGTTTTGTTACATCAAAATCAAACACAGTATCTCCATTAACCAATTCCCTAGAATATGCATAGTAATCGCCTATTTCATTAATCTCATCCCTGGCATATTGTGCCAGTTCAGAAACTCTTTTGAAAATTTCTTTACCATGAAGAAACAGTCTTCTTCTCGAAATATCCAAACTTGACATCAGAAGATAAGAGCCAGATGTCGTCTGAGTGAGATTGACAACCTGACGCAGGTAATCAGAATTTATATTATCTCCACTTAGAAGAAGAGAACTCTGCGTTAGAGATCCGCCTGATTTATGCATACTCACAGAAGCCATATCTGCTCCTGCAGCCATAGCAGAAACCGGTAGATCCTCACCGAAATATAAATGAGTGCCATGTGCTTCATCAACCAGCACAAGCATGTTGTGCTTATGGGCCAGTTCAGTAATCTTTCTAAGATTTGAACATATGCCATAGTAAGTAGGATTATTCACAAACACTGCTTTTGCATCAGGATTCTGTTCTATAGCATTAACCACATCATTGTATGCCATTCCCAATGATATTCCAAGATCGCTGTTAATCTGAGGATTAATGTACACGGGTACTGCTCCGCACAAAACAAACGCATTAATAACGCTTCTGTGTACATTTCTTGGAAGTATTATCTTGTCTCCTCTTTTAACAACATATAAGACCATTGATTGCACAGCAGAAGTTGTCCCATTTACCATAAAATATGCATGCTTTGCACCAAAAGCCTGAGCTGTAAGCTCTTCAGCTTCTTTGATGACTCCTGTCGGATGGCAAATATTGTCGAGATACTTCATAGAGTTAATATCCACAGCAAGACATTTTGCTCCTAAAAAGTCTGCCAGATCCTTATTGCCTTTTCCTCTTTTATGCCCTGGAACATCAAAAGGAACGATGTGCATCGTCTTAAGTTCTTCAAGCGCCTCGTATAAAGGGGCGCGGTTCTGGTCTGTAAGAGTCATTTTTCACCCACCTTAGTAAACATTTATGCCGCTGAATATTTCTATCATTTCACGGCGAAGACTGTTCGTAATTGCAAGCCTCGTTTTAGGCGCGATCTCATAAACATCAGTATTAAAAAGATAGTTTTGCAAATCTACCTCTTTAATCATCATCTTTGAATGAAATATATTTGATTGATATACATTCACATCTACAGCATCATATCTTTCCAATGTCTTTTGGTCTATATAATCCTGTATGGAAGTAATAGCATGGTCTATAAAAAGTTTTCTTCCAGTTATATCTCTAGTAAATCCTCTTACTCTGTAATCCATTGTAATTATATCCGAATCGAAGTTGCCTATTAAAAAATCTAATGTAGAAAGAGGAGTTATCTCTCCGCATGTCGCAACATCAATATCAACTCTGAAAGTTGCTATCGATGTGTCAGGGTGATACTCTGGATATGTGTGTACTGTTACATGGCTTTTATCAAGATGACCTACTATTTCTCTGTTCTTATGCGGAACCATGGCTTCTTCTGCGATTAAAAAAGTAGCGCTTGCACCTTGGGGTTCATAATCCTGCTTGGCTATATTAAGAACAGTGGCTCCAATCATCTGAGTGACTTTCGTCAGGATATTAGTGAGCCTTTCCGAGTTATATTGCTCATTTATATAAGCGATATAATCTCTTTGCTCACGTTCGGACTTTGCATAACATACATCATAAATGTTAAAGCTTAAAGTCTTTGTCAGATTATTGAATCCGTATAATTTCATCTTTTCGTCCACATCAACCTCCAAAAAAAACAGGATATACCAACATTCTTGATACATCCTCGTAAAACAGTCTTTCCTTTTGGGAGCGCGTGCATAGCAGCTTTTGTTTCAGAGTCTATATAGCAAGAACTACTTTTACTACTCTTATTGACCGTTTTACAAGTGTGTATCCTATACACTTTTGGCCTTTGGGCCATCTTACAAAATCTGAGCTCTTAACTCAGTCAATAAGCAGCTTACGCTGCAATCGGCAGTTGACCCGGCTGTCCGTCTGGCCTTAGCTTCCAGTATAGGAAGCGGTCAAGAAGTTCATGTAGCCTGCTTAAAACACGACTCAGAAACCGAAGTAAATATATCATTATATGCATAACGATGTCAATATCAAATTCCGAATCAATGCTCACGGCTTCCATAAATATCCCATATAGAGAGAAGAACAGATATTATCTGTTCTTCAGGACATATAAACGGGGCAGTTTATATGGGAATCGAGCGTCATCATTAGTGCTAATAGATGAAAATGGATGCTACCATGAATACAAGCACAAACAGCATTATTACTCCCAGTATGATACTTGTTGTTTTAATGCTCATCGTTTCTTTATCCATTTTGTACTGCCTCCTTTTCCTCTATTACATATATACGAAACATCTTTCATTAATTTTGGGGTAGCAAAGATATATTTTTATTACTTCCCTCTGTAAAGTAATAAATTTTCCTTATTGACAAGTAATATCCAAGTAGTAGAATTCTATTTATAGGAAAAGGAAGCAATATGGATTCGTATTGTGCAAAGATATGTGGGATATCATTGGATTTCGACATGGTAAAATGCTCTTATCTATTAGTCACGCATAATAATCCTTCCTGTCGTATAACCATATGTAAAAAAATATGTTATATAAATTTAAAAAATATATCGGAGGTATTTAAATGAAGAAATTTATACTGTTATTGTGCATATTAATAGTTTTGTTGTCATTTACAACTGGATGTAATGATGAAAATCCACCAAATAACGGATTCGACGAATATGGCGACCCATTTTCAATAAGTCCGTCTGATACATCAAATCAGGAAAATTCCAGCGCTAATGATTCCTTGGCTGATACACAATTCTGGTGGATCGAGACAAATATGAGAACATACTACTATGACAACCAATTAAAGGAAGACCATGAACTGGGAGCAGGTTTTTTTGTCTGGGAAAAGAAATCTTACCCTATCCCTGAAACTGACCAACTATATGAGGAAACTTACAACGGTACGCAATATTATGATTATTTCAGGTATGATAATCCCTATGGTTACGAAATGTGGGGTGATGTAGTACCGCAAGGTACACTTATAAGCATTGACTTTGGTGAGCCATATCCCGATAATGTCACAATTTACAGAGATGACTGCACATATGAAAGTATGGTTGATGTCAGACTTCCAATGATGATTGAAACAAGCTTGTATTCAGACGGTAAAGTATCCTTTAATGTAGATTTCGGTACTGAAAACCTCATTTACTATAGGGTATTCTACTCTTGGACCAGATTTAACGGGTTCTATTCAGCCTCATCATCATTCATCTTCAGAAAACCTTGAAAAGTCCACGCTCTTCAGGATTACCTTACACAGAGCTTGAGAATTCTATAAAAAGAAACAGAACAGAGGGAATCTGTTCTGTGTATAATAAACGAGGTTTGAGATTGAATATTGGTTTTATCCTCGTCCATTATCATTGTTAGTGTCTGGCTTCTTCTCCTGCCCTGGTGTTTCTTTTACATCATCTTTTTCCTGGCCTGGCGTCTCAGATGGCCTGTTCTCCTGGATTTTATCTGTATTTTCTTTAGTCTGTTCCATTATTTCTTGTACGGATTTATCAAGCCAGTCTTCTTTATTTACACTTTCAGGATCTTCAGAGCTTTCTATCAGCTTTTCAATAAGATTTAGTTTGCCTGGAGTTATACCAAGTTCTTTTGCTTCCTCAACTCTTTCCAGACCTACTGCTTCTCCCATAACTAATGCTTTAGAATTATTTGCTGCAACTACAGACATAGCTGTTTCTTTAAGCATTACTGCCAGCTGTTCTGCACTATTGTTATTCCTTGCTGCTGTTGCTATCATAATCCCTGAGCTTTCTGCCTGCAGATAACCTTCCTTAGCTGCTTGTGATATAGTCATTGACAGAGCATCTTCTATTTTTTTATTCTTTAAAGCTTTTATATTTAATTCTTCCAAAATGTTTTCCCCATCTTGGTTAACACCTTTTACATCAACTACTCTGTTATACATATTTAATGAATACTCAATAGAAGGATTTATATCAACGCTTACATACCTGGCAGGTACATAATATGATGATGTCCCAAGGCCAAGAGCTAATAACAGGCTTGCTGCTGCAACTGTTATTGCTGTTTTAATTGTCATTATTTTTGTTGTCATTCCTGCATCAACCTCCTTACCGATCGTATAGTTCCTATTTCTTATCTTTATGATGCTTCCATCATCACAGAGCATTGCGGCAGTTTTCTTTCTAACATCCACTATGACAGCCTTCATATCATTTACCTCCCTTCGTGATATATGATACGTACTCAGCCAGCCACGGAAAGTCATTGGACAATAGCTGTGTCACCGCTATTACATATATACGATGACGTTCCAGAATTTTTCGGGGTAGTTTTGTGTTTTCCTGTATTTTTTTAATCGGTAATAGCTTTTTCTGATTTATTTCATTCAAGATCTCTATGTTTTCCAGTATGAATCTTACAGCAGAGGCACAAGCATTCTTAGTTTTCTTAGATTTGGGAGAAGTTTCAGCTAGATCGAAGAAAGAAAACCCGAACTCTTTGAATAATATGTTTGCAGCCTGAATCTCATATTTCAAAGCATCTTCCCTGCTTATTGCAAGCTTTTCAGCAAGCTGTGCTTTAATAGCTGCATTCTCGTCATCTTCAGCAGGTTCCATATCATAGACCGATGGATCTACAGATATCTCCTGATTGTATTTGCTCTCTGATCTGAAATGGTCTATAAGTTTTCTTTTGATAATAACTGATGCATATGACAAAAAAGATCCCTTCTGTAAATCATATGTTCGAACAGCTTCATGAAAAGCCATTATGGAAACTGACCACTCATCATCATGCTCATTTATATATCGTTTGGATATTTCGTACGCGCATTTTACTATAAAACCTCTGTTCTTTGTTAAAAACTCTTCAAATGCCCGTTCATCTTGCGATGCAAGTATTGCCTGCTCGTCCGTTATCCCCATCATCACCTCTATAGTTATTATTATACATATTTTTTATTGTTTAAAGCATAAAAACCATATGGGAAAAATAAAAAGCAAAATATAAAAAACTATCTTGTATTTTAATTGTTCATATAGTATAAACAATATTACTTATGCTTTTTATCTGCAGGTTCTTATGTTTAAGTGCAGCAGACAGGAATCATCAGCGGATAACATGTAAGGTTTATGCGCAGTTGGAAGACAAAATTACCATAAATCAATAATATGTTTTGATAATCTATAGCAAATCGGTATTTTGGCTTAATTTGCCTAAAAAAAGCCCGAAAAACGGTATTGATACGGATAAAACAGAGAAGTACAATTCATTAAACATAATTATTTGGAGGATAGGGACCTTTAATGGTTGAATTAAAGAAGATAACATGGGAAAACTTCAGAGAGTGCCTGTCATTGGATGTAACAGAGGATCAGCAGAATTTCATAGACAGCAACGTATATGCACTAGCACAGGCTTATGTGGCTGCAACTAATGACAAATTCCCCCCTATCGCATATGCGGTATATAACTTTCAGACTGTTGTAGGAATAGTTATATTGGTCCATAAATATGCTAAGGATAATAAATTTTATCATGAGAACTGTTATGAAGTCGTAAGTTTTATGATAGGACGACAGTATCAGGGAAAGGGGTATGGAAAAGAAGCATTTGCCAGAGTAATTGACCTTATTAAAACGTTTCCCGAAGGTAAAGCTAAAGCAATATGTCTGTCATATGACCCTAAGAACGATACTGCTCGACGATTGTATGCTTCCTACGGATTCACCGAGACAGGTATGATAAACGATATTGGTGAAGTGGTTGCGAAGCTTCCGATAAATAAATAGTAATTTTTGTAAGAACGGCTTAAAGGCCGGTTTTTTATGTCTGTTTACATTGACATGTATCAATACAAATCATAAAATAAAAGAAATACTATACTGGGGTGAAGACATGTTGGATAAATACAAACAGGATGTTGCAGTCTTTAAGGCATTAAGCGATGAGAATAGGCTGAAAATCCTTGAACTGCTTTCAGATGGTCAGAAATGTGCATGCATCCTACTTGAAAAACTATATATTACACAGCCTACCCTTTCGCATCATATGAAGATTTTATATGAATCAGGTCTTGTGGATAAGTTCAAACAGGGAAAATGGACCCATTATTCATTGAGTAAAGAGGGAGACAATTCAATCAGACGACTTGCTGAAATGTATTCTTCTGCTAAAAATACAGAAGTAAGTCATAATGCATGCAAACCTGCAAAATAACAGAATAGGAGATATTTATGGCACAATACAGAATCCTTAAAGATGCTGTTAAAGCTTCAAAACAGCTTGAAAATGAGATAATCAGTTACAGCACTCAGCTTCTTAATCAAAACCAGCCAGATTTATATAGTATTAATTCAAAAAAAGCATGGGAAACTGAGAAAGAAAGAATAAAAAGTGTTATTAGAAACTCCTTCCCAAAAATTCTATTTGATAAGAGAGAATTGAATGCTGTTTTAGTTTCAGCTTTCGAGTTTGATAACTTCCGGATAGAAAATGTTCTTTTCAACTCTCTTTTAGGATGGCAGGTTAACGCATCTGTGTATATTCCAAAAGGAAAAGGCCCTTTCCCGGCAGTAATATGTCCGACAGGCCACAGCTCAAAGTTCATGGATAATTATTATATCCCTGCACAGATGTTTGCTACTAACGGATACATAGCTGTTTCCTTCTGCCCTCCTGGCTGCTCTGGCGAGCTTGCTTACAGGAATGATCATTTTATAAACGGGTACTCCGGATGGCTTGTCGGCATATGGAGCCAGACCTACTTTATTGCAGATGCAATGGCTTGTGTAGACTATGTATATGGGCTTGATAACTGTGATACTTCTAAAAAAGTATCTATTACCGGTGTTTCAGGAGGTGGCATTACTTCAATATACACTGCAGTTTTGGATGACAGGATTTCATTTTTAGCTCCGGTTTGCTGTATAAATAACAATCAGGATGATAAATTCAATGACCTTTACACTTCCTGTCCTGAGACTTTAGGAAAAGGATTCGCGCATTTAGGGGTGGACACTGCTTCCATTCTTGCATCTTTCGTTCCAGATAAGCTCCTCATAACAGCAGGTGAAAAAGATGAAGTCTTTGACTACAGAGTAACTCAGAAAATTTATGAAAGAGTAAAGCATATATATTCGCTATATGGCAAAGAGAATAATGTTGAAATGTATATTGAGAAAGGTACAGGACATAAATATAGCCCGACAATGGCTCTTGAGACTATCAAACATATGAACATGCTGCAGTATACAGATACAAAACATCTCTTATACAGCAAAGATGAAATAGTGCACTTAAAAAGAGAGCAGCTTTCTTGTTATCCATCACTTCAGGTCAATATGCATACAATAAACAGAGATACAGCAATAAACCTTAGGAAAAATAGATTATCATTATCCTATGAGTCTTTACAGCAGAAACTTAATGACATTCTGGATATACCAAGTATGAAAACAGAACCTTTAACTATTTGTGAACAGCCTTTATCTGAGCTGCCTTTAAGATGGTGCCACAGATTTAGAAATACGGTCATTACTCATTCCAATGATTGTGAGATGCCTTTAATTCATGCTTTTAGGGATGATATGCTAGAAAGGCCTTTGTTATTATGGTTTGGAGAACAAGGGGCATGGGCGCAGTTCAATAAAAAAGGACCTTTATCCAAGATAATAGGATTTCTCGAAAGAACACCTATTAAAAATGAACATTCCGTCATGTCTTTTGACATATCAGGTCTTGGGGAACTCGATATGCAGCATACGACATACGATGCAGCATCATGGAACAGAATTGAGAGGATATTGACATATATCTCGGTATACAACAACCGTCCAATAATGGGTTACAGAATAAGAGATATTCTGATAGCTATTAATTATGCAAAACAATATTCAACAAAAATAACTTTAGCCGGTTATGGGATAGGAGCGACTTCAGCATTAATTGCTGCTTTTTTAGTTAAGAATGATATTGAAAAAGTAATAGCAGTAAAACCTTTGTGTTCATATGAATCGATTGCTGTCGAACCTTCTTTTGAATGGTCTGAAAGTATACTAATTCCAGATATTCTGAAGTTTGCAGATGTTCCGGATATTCTTCTTCATCTTGGAAATAAGGCAATATGCATAAACCCTGCTGATGCCTATCTAAAGACAATGAATAAAGAATTTTCTGATGAAATCTATAAAGAATCTATAGAAAACGGTACTCAGATAATATATGATGAAGACTGGGAAAATGCATTGGTAAGAAGCATCTTAAGCAATGTATGATTACACATAAGAGGTGGATTGAATGCTCAAGTATATAGTTTACAGGACAAAAACTGAATTCACAAAAAAGTATGCTGAACTGCTCGCAGCTAAGTTTAGGCTGCCCTGTTTATCATACGAAGAAGCCACAGAGAAAATTTCTCATGGCGAATCCATCTTATATATGGCAGGCATAAGGGCTTCAAAACTATATGATATCAAAAAAGCCATGAGAAGATATAACATTGAAGCAGTTATTGGGGTTGGTATGAGTGCTTCATCTGAACAGTATAAAAAGGAAATAATCGAAAGCAATCTTCTAAACCAGATGCCTTTTTTCTATTTACGCGGTGGTACTGCTCCAGAGAAGCTGAAAGGTTTTGACAAACTGCTTTTTAGTACTATAGCTAATATGACGAAAAAGTCAAAGCAAAAAGATAACAAGAAAATTTCTGATGAGGATAAAAAACTTGTGGATGCTTTCTTCACAGGCGTAGATTATGTTGATGCAGACAACTTAAAGCCCATAATTGATTGGTATAGCAGTTATCTGATCATTCAAGACATGATAGGCAAAAAGTACAAGAAGTAATACTATTTCAAATTGCATACTATAAATTTACTTTATCATCTTCTTTTAGGAATCTCAGCTGTTCTTTTGGTATATCAAATCCCAATGTCCCCCCGGGATTCATTATATTATCCTTGTCAAAATGATTTTTTAAAGCTCTGAATACTGAATATTCATTTTTCCCAATAGATCCTTCCAGCCATGGACCGAACATCTTGCCAATTCCATGATGATGACTCATTGATGCCTTGGACTTCTGTATAGCATCAAGTATTCCAGCATGATATGTCTTGTATTCATCAGGATCACTCATTTTAGCAATAAATATGAAATATAGATTCGCTCCTTGCGGGTATACATGTGACATATGGGTCATACATACTGTATCCGGTCTGGATTTGCAATACTTTCTGACTTGTTCATGAACATATGACATATTACTCCAGTTCACACTGCATTCCATCGTATCTGTCACTATTCCGAAATCCTGTAAAGTATCTCTTAGATATGGGTCTGTAAATCTGCCTTTTTCCCATGCTTTTGTTACTTCTCCTGTCAGATTCATGCCATTAAACTTTCTTGCGACTCTTCTGATATTTTTAGCACAGTTAATTGAATATCCTTTTTCCCCATTTGTAAAACCTAAAAACAAGCACATTTCCCCTTCTTTAAAACCTTTTATATCAAATAGATGCCTCAAAGGGCTTTCTGTGACCCCATAAAGCCTTAACATTATCTGAGTCTCTTCAGGGTCAGATAGCCTGAATACTGAAGGATATCCTGCTTCCGACTGCATTATCTCTTTAGCAGCTTCTTGCGCAGTCTGCCAGTCTTTGAACATGTATGAAAACCTCTTTATTGTTTCTGGCATATTCCTAAATACTCTTAAGGTCACATGGGTCAAAACACCGAATGCTCCTTCCGACCCCATCATAATCTGCCCAAGATCAGGACCGACTGCTTTTCTAGGGTATTTATCTGTTTCGACAACTCCAATCGGAGTTGCATAAGACTGATGTATTACTAAATCGGATATTGTGCCATAATATGTTGAGTTTTGGCCTGCTCCTCTTGTAACAGTCCATCCTCCAACTGATGAATATTCAAAACTTTGAGGGAAATGTCCGCATGTATATGTTCTTTTTGCACCAAAAAGTTTTTTAGCATTATTTAATACTTCTTCAAGTTTTGGGCCACTCATACCAGCTTCAACTGTAATGGTCTGGTCAGTTTCATTAAACAGTATGACTTTATTGAACCTTAATCTCATATCAAGGGATATACCTCCCTTAACACATTCCACTCCTCTTGTTACTGAAGATCCTCCTCCATAAACATATATAGGTATCTTGTATACAGAACAATATTCCACTATTTTTTCTATTTGCTCTTTTGTGTCGGGATATACTACTGCATCAGGAAGGTTTTCAATTTTCTTGTTTCTTAACCTTAACACATCATACATGGTCTTCCCATATGCTACTGAAAGCCTTGAATAATCGTCTGTACGGACAAAATCATGTCCGACTATCTCTTTGAAAGCATTAATATGTAGCTGATCCAGATTTGAAGGGATATCAAATTGAACTTTATCAAAACCAAGATTCTCTTTATACTCTTTGAAGAATTCATCATCAACATGAAATACCTGTTTAATAAGTTTATACAAATTTTCATTGGGAGCCTTTATATGCCTAGGATCACCCCATTTGAAAATGGATCTGTATGAATCTTTTGGAAATTCCCTGTCTACCCATTTTGGTTCAAAACCTTTGTATTTATGCGACATATCAACCTCCTATATGCTTTTTCTGTATATTGGCAGAAGTTTGCTGAAAATCTTGATAAATTGAGAATGATAGATGCTCATATACTTATCATGAGTTTTCATATCCGGTATATACACATGCCTGATGTGCACCATTGAGTCAATTGCTTCTTGTATGCTTTTGAACCACTTTTGAGCTGTGAAAGCGACAATTGCAGAACCCAATGCGCCAGCTTCATTAGTCTGGATAGTTTTAACAGGAAGACCGAAAATATCAGCAGTTATTTGGCATATTTCAGGGCTTTTTGATCCTCCCCCTGCAAGATATAAACTGCTTATTTTTCTCCTGCCTCTTCTTTCCATTACAAGCTTTCCTTCATACAGCGCAAAAACTATTCCTTCTATGATAGATCTGTAAATATGATATTTGGTTGTCATATCAGAAAACCCGATAAATGCACCTTTAGCTACTGGCATGGAAACACCGGCAGTAAAATACGGATTACATAACAGCCCGTCGCAGCCTGCAGGCACATCTTTCATTTTTTCATTTAACAAATCTTCGGTAATAATTGACTTGGATGCTGCTTCATCTTTTTCCTTATCGCAGAACTGGTTTTTGAACCAGGAAACAAGCCAGAATCCCCTGTAAATCTGGATTTCCGGATTATAGTAGCCTTTTAAGACTGCAGAGTATGCTGGAAGGAACGGTAAAGGCTCCATATACTTATCGGTCATGAACTGTATAGTCGCAGTAGTTCCGAAACTTAAAGCAGCCTGATCATCTGAAACTACAGAAAGACCCAAAGTCTCGCATCCCTTGTCTGAACCGGTCGCAATAAGAGGAAGACCTTCAGGTACTGAAAGATATTTTGATGCTTCCTTTGTAATATAACCAATTATTTCACCTGGATCAATAAGTTCACACATCTGATCATCTCTTACACTAAATATGCATCGGGTAAGATCATTCTTTCTCATCCAATCCCCTCTTTTATTATCAAACGGGATGTGTCCTATTGCTGAAGCTTTTGAGTCTATCAGGTTTCCTGTCATTAGGTAATTCAAATAAGCTGACAAAAGTACGAATTTATGTGTTTTGTCCCATATTTCCTTTTGATTTTCTTCAATCCAGTTACAGTATGATACCTCTCTTTGAAGTTTGACAGCTTCCTTCATTCCCACTAGTCTAAATAAAATCCTGTTTATAAGCGGGATACTGTCACAGCATGAGGCTTTTCTCTTATCAAGCCAGACTATAACATCCCTTAATGGCGAATATGAGCTGTCCAGACACAGACAAGTATCCCTTATGGTCGTACAAGTGACACACGTTATATCTTCCCAGTCATTTTCTGATATTTTTTTAAGTTCATTGCATGTCTGTTGCATGGTATTCCAGTACACTGACGGATTCTGCTCTGCCCATCCAGGATTTTGCGAGTAATATGGCTGTTCATATTGCTTTTGAACTTTACTTAATATATTCCCGTGTTGATCTATTAGCATAACGCGTGTGCTCTGAGTACCTATATCAAAAGCCAAAACTAACGGTCTTTTCATCTGTTTTCCCTTTCTATGGTCAAATCTGGAAGATCGCTAGATGCGATAATATTACATCCTGTACCTAATATGTCTTTGATAATAATATCATGCATTTTCACTTTTTTATCTACCAATATATTATCTAAAATCCTCATTGCATCTAATAGAAGCTCTTTTGGCAATTCTGTATCAGTCCTGACTGGAATTACAGGAAATTGGGGAAATACTGTCCGAACGGTTGTTGTAAGAGATCTTTTTGGCGCTGTCATTTCCAAGACAGCAAAATCATACCCCCTTTTACATGCATTTCCTTGAACAAGTATACCATTATCTGTTTTTTCTGCAGTTATATGACATCCTCTCGGACACACTATGCATATTATCTTTTTCTGCATTTACTCTACCTTTCCCATTTTGACATGGATTTTATCATTTCCATATTCAATCTTATCTATGTCTATTTGAATATGCTCAAGTTCTGATGGCCGCATTTCTATGTATTTTTTAGCAATCAGGATATTATCACCTGATGTAACAGTTACATGCTTATCTTCCTCTTTTTGCTTTGTTCTAAAATATATGTCAGCTTTTTTCTGGTCTGAATCTATATCGATAAGCTGTGGTACGCAATATGCGAATTTTTCATCATGTATGACGGGTATAAGTCTTCGTTCTCTTTTTTTGTATTTGGCAGCGCACTTTCCCGCTATTCTTGCACCTGAAGATACATAATCAACAAGATCATTCACATGAAATGCATTCCCGCATACAAAAATTCCATCTTTCTTTGTCTGATAGCATTGATCAGCAGCAGGGCCTTTTGTTTCAGCATCTAAGGTAATATTCATTTTTTCTGCAAGTTCGTTCTCTGGAATAAGTCCTACTGATAGGATAAGCGAATCACATTCTATTATCCTTTCACTTCCATTTATCCTGCTCATATTCTCATCAACAGAACATACTTCAACCGCGGATACTCTTTTTTCACCAAATACCCTTGTTACAGTAGTCTGTGTGTGAAGTGGTATATTAAAATCCATAAGACACTGGGAATAGTTCCTTAAAAGCCCTCCGAGTTCCTTTTTTGCTTCATACACTCCTTCTACTTCAGCTCCTTCTAAAGTAAGCCTTCTTGCCATAATAAGGCCAATATCTCCTGATCCCAGTATTACACATTTTTTTACAGGCATCTGACCTAGAATATTCACATAATACTGTGCTGTACCTGCTGTCAATATTCCTGCAGGCCTTGTGCCGTGTATGAATATCTGTTTTGCTGATCTTTCCCTGCATCCAGTTGCTAGAACGATTGCTTTCGTATATATATGCTTAATTCCATGGTGTGTCACAAGTATCAGATGGAAAATGCCGTCATCTTGCCTGTTTATATCTGTTACAAATGTTGAACAAGTTATATTAACATCTGTGTTTTTAAGCATTTCTATGTAGTATTGGGCATATTCGGGACCTGTGAGTTTTTGTTTGAACATTAAAAGTCCGAACCCATCATGAATGCACTGCTTAAGAATTCCGCCAAGTTTCTCTTCACGCTCAACCAGTAGTGTTTTTGCCCCGACTTCCCAAGCGCTTACCGCAGCAGCCAGACCTGCCGGACCTCCCCCTATAACCGTAACATCATATGTATTTTCAAACTGCTGTATCATGCTTTTTTGTCTTTCCGAACAGAATCCTGCTCTGGCTATCCTTTTTGGCAACATACTCGTAATCAATATTCTTAATCTTGGAAATAGTCTTTAATACTAAAGGTCCGCAGAAACCGCCCTGACATCTTCCCATTCCTGCCCTTACCCTTCTCTTTACTCCATCCAAAGTGTCGCACGGAACACTTCTGGATAAGGCTTGTTTTATCTGCCCCAAGCTAATTTCTTCACATCTGCAGACTATCACTCCGTAATCAGGATTTTGCTTGATTAATCTGTCTCTTTCTTCTTCATCCATCCTTGCAAGGTCAGGAATGGCTTTTCTGTTAGGATTGAAATCCGCATTAGGTTTTACTTCCATGATTTCTGAAAGCATTTTTTTCACAGTAAGTGATACATCCTTTGCGATTGCAGGAGCTGCTGTAAGACCTGGAGACTGTATTCCTGCCACATGGATTATATTTTTGGTATTCTTTCCTTCAGTAATGACAAAATCCTCTTCATAAGTTGCTGCCCGGATACCCGAATAATATGCGATTATGTCAGATTTTTTTAGTCCTGGAAGAGTTTTTTTGTGTTTTTGTATTATCTGATCAATATTAATATCCTCCGTAGAGAAATCCTCCCTGTCAAATGTCTCTTTAGCATCAGGCCCAATAAGCATATTGTCGTCAGCTGTAGTTAATATACCTCCGCCTTTGCTATGTGCTGTTTTAACTGCACTCATACCAAATGCGGATACAATAAATCGGTTCTTTTTAACTGTTTTTTTATCAAATATCGCATTAGTACCTTTCCTTGCATGTATTGTATAAAATCTGTCATTTGCTATCTGTGCTATTTTATCAGCATATACGCCTGCTGCATTTATAACCAGTTTGGGATATATGGTTCCTCTGTTTGTATTGAGGGATAAAATCCTGTTGTCCAATACTTCCATATCAGTTACTGCAGTATCCAGAGCGAGTTTAACCTTATTGTCACAAGCATTTTCAGCATATGCTATGGTAACCTCATATGGACAGACTATTCCAGCCGTTGGGAAAAAGACAGCACATTCCATATCATCTGATATGCCTTCTATCCTCTTTTGAAGCTTTTCTTTATTTAGATATCGTGTAGGTACTTTCATTACCTTCCAGTACAGTCTTGCGATATTACATATGATCTTCATATACTTTTTGGTAAAGCATAAATACTGTCCAGGCCTGTAAAACTTAAAATCCATTTCTTTGGATATCTCGTCATACAACGCATTTCCTCTTGCATTATATTTTTGTTTTACTTGCCCTTTTATAAGATCAACTCCTGGATGTATTTCACCATCGTTTCTTGATGAAGCATGCATTCCCACATCATGTTCTTTATCGATAAGCAGTATATCCAGGTCAAATCTTGCAAGTTCCCTTGCGATTGCGCAGCCGATTATTCCCGCTCCGATTATCGCAACATCACACTTAACATTGTCATATTGTTTGTCTTCTAAATCAGGAAGTCTCATTCCAGGAACAGGTTCTTTTGTATATTCAATATCATTAATCACGCCTAAGTATTTTTTTTTGTTAACAGCAAGATACCCTGCTTTGACAATATCATCCCATGAGTTCAGAGAGCCTGTTAAAATAACGCATCCATTCTCTTCTTTTGCGTTGACAGACCCATTGAACATCTTATCCAGCTTTTTGTTCAGTTTGTGAATAAGATCCATAAAAATACCGCCTAATAGAATTATACCCTTTTTGCGGCAATATTCAAATGTTATAGCATTTATGTGTAAAAAACTGCTACTTTATCGCGCTAAAACATTAGCAGTCCGAATCGTCTGGGATCATGATCATCCTCTCCGCACATATATGTCCTTTCTTTTGGCAACGCTCCTGACCAGTATGCTATCAACTCTCTTCTCACACCGCAGTCGCGGTCAGATATTACAAGATCAAATCCCCATATTTCACCTTTAGAAGGTTTGCCGCCTATACAATGGAATGGTATATCCGCACACATGTCATAACCGGTATCTGTCTTATTCATACTTAAGGATATACCTGTTATGTCCTTTACACATTTAGTCATTGCTATTGCTTTGGAAACGTTACCATTGCTTCCACCTTTAAGCATGATTGAATATACCTGGTCTGTTAGAACATCTACATTTCTGAATTCTTCTCTTCTTCTGTTGAAGTACAGCTGAATATTGTCATTATCATATTCGTACTTGCCGCCCGAAAAGAGAACATTGTCATCTTTGACATTCAACACTATCGTTAAAGACTTATCTGAACTTACGAATATACTTCCGCTTGCGCTTAAATCATCTTCGCCTTTCCATCTTCTTTCTGCTCTGGAAATTGCTGATTCATCGTTAATAAATAAATTCTTCTTTAGATCAGCTTCATTAATCGGTTCACTTCTGTCATATTCAAAAGTATTTACAATTTTCTTAACAAAAGGTTTTCTATTTACTGAATAAGCAACTTTCAAAAATCCATTCTCGATAGAGACTCCTTTTTGATTAATCGGAAATCTGAATATTTCATATTGGTATGCATCCAAATGAATCTTCTTATCGAACAGGTCGCTTTCTTTCTCATAACTGTTATGGTTCTTCATAGCGATACACACAGGAGTGTTTTTGTCAGTTCTGTAATCTATCCAGCACTCATAACTTATATCAGTATCAATTTCAATTTTCTTCTCATATTCTGTTTTTTCCAAAATTCCATCTTGTACGACTTCTACTCCTTCTGATAGATCAATATTCATTTTTCTACCATCTTTGAAAATTGCCTCAAATCTATTTGTACTGACAGCAGTTATACTCTTAATTCTACCCTCAGCGCCATTTACTACATCCTCATACATATTCGCAAAGAATACTTCCTCACCAGTCTTTTGCTGTATTAGTATTGGAAAAAGCTGTGGTATGTTCTTTGGAGGCCCATAGGCCATTGCGCTATACTGTTTCACTTCTTCTAAACTTGCAGCATGCATGAGAAGCGCTGCTTTTTCAGTTCTGAATATATTGATCTGCCCATCAGTAACTGAAGTATTTTTTACATCATGTAAAAAATCATATCCTTCTTCCTGGAATATCTCGTCTGCCGTCTTATATGACTCATCATTAAGTTTTCCAAAACCATGGTACACATTATGGTATGTATGAGATTCACTACTCTTTATATTCATGTAATCAAAAACAATACCATTATCAAATAAAATTACAGTTCTTCTGCCTGTTGTTTTCGGATATATATCTGTAATTATGCCGCTTGCAGCATCAAACATACTGCCTTTGTAAAATAGATCGCATTCGCCAGAAACTGTTGACTGCCTTTTGCCATCCTGATTAATCGTGTTATGACCTAATGTGCTTCTGTAATATCTTAAGTGATCAAGATAATAATTGCCTGTACCATAATCAGTGAACCATCTTCTGCCATTTAGAAAGCATGTTATATTCAGCCTGTCAGGATGCCCATGGCCTCCTCCGTAATTCCCATAATCCAGATTTATGTATGAATCCTGTCTTCTTAATACAGCAAGGCCTGTACCGGTCATATTAATTGATGTAGTGACTGGCAGACCCATATCTGAATACTTGTCAGGATCAACTGTAAGAAAAGCCCTCCAGTCCATTTCTTCCTTAGAAGCATAAGCAGGCTTCATTATATCCATTATTCCTGCAGCTGATGACAAGGCCATACTTTTATCCGGAACAGTCGCATAAACTAAATTAAGAAAATCAGCAAGCGCTTTATCTCCATATCTTGCATATGCGAGCTCATAAAGTCCGCAGTACCATCTGTTCACCATGGAATTCGCATATGGGGAATCTTTTCTTGAGGGGAATGTGCCATCTGGTAGCAGAGATTTAAGAGGAGCATAAAACATATCCTTAATCGAATGACCCCCAAAAGACTGATTATATAAATCTATACCGTTAAAATAGCACATCTCCGCAATGTTCACCATTGACGGCACTGTCGCAAAATGATAGTTATCCCCTTCATACCAGAGTCCGTCTTCAAGGATGGAATGACCCATTTGAGCGACAAATCCATGTTCACCGTTCAATACATAATCTAAAAGTTCTTTGTCATCTACAAGTAATGCTGCAGCGCACATGCCTGAATTGTTGAAAGCCTGACGGTTATTCCACTTTTCATCATAATCCTTTATAACTGTGGCAACATCAGTGAACAGAGAAAGGCAGGCTTTTCTGTCCTCCTCACTAAACACAGCGCTGTCATTAACCATATCATATCCTGAACAGATATAACTTAACCATATGGAATCCATAAATGTAGATTGAAATACCTTTGCAGTCCCTATCTCATTGTCCTCGTTCGGATAAGTCGGATAGTATTTAATATAGCCGTCAAGTATCTTTTTTATTGCCTTTGCATATTTTTCATCATCAGTTATGAAGTAGCATATTCCGATGTATATAGACATCTGTGAAAGCCATGCATGATATGTCGTTATCCATGCCCGTCTATATGGTTCATCTTTGTAGTTAACCTTACACACTGGACAGATATACAGACTTTTGTTGTAAGGATCAAATATAAGTCCTGCATTATGGGCTCTGCATGTCTCATTAAACACATAACCTTTCTCTTTAGGAACTTCAAATCCTTTTTCCAGCATTACATCACACATTCTTTGTATGTTTTGAAATGATTTCCTATACCACTCATATTTCTGTAAATTTGATTTAATTCTCTTAATTGCTTCGGGATTGGTGAACAGATGCGGTTTTGCCATGGCGCTATAACCTTCCTTTTATTTATGAGCATAATTATACATTAGAAAACCTCTTCTGTATTGGTTTTTGCTCTGTATTTATGATATATTTTAAGAGACAGAGAAGGATGTGTATTCTAATGAAAAAAGTAAGATTTGACGCATTGATATTTGTGATATTTATAACAGTTTTTGGAATTGCAAATCTGGTAAATCCCAACAAAAGCGAGATATCATTACAGGAAAACCGAGCTCTTGCGAAAAAACCGGTTTTTACTATCCAGTCCGTACTTGATAAGAGTTATGCCAAAGGCTGGAACGACTATTATTCAGATACCGTATTCTTTAGGGAAAACCTCATACAGGCGAATGTGGATATAAAGAAGAATTTCGGGCTTGGAAAAGACCAGATATCCATTGTCATTGTAGGCAATGAGACGGCTCCTACAAAAACTCCAAAACCTTCGCATTCACCTCAAAATTCACCTTCTCCTGTTCCGACAGAAACACAAGATGAGAATCCAGAACAAACCGGACAGCCAATGCCATCTTCCTCACCTTCTTCCACTCCATCTCAGGAAGAACCCACCGGTTCAGGTGCTGCTACCGGTATGTATATTACCGTAGGAGATGAAACTTTCAAGCTTGATGAATATTCAGAAGAAGCATATGATAATTATGCGAACTATATCAACAGGATAAAACAGATGGCAGGAGATGATATTGAGGTTTACAGTATGCTTGCACCATCCCGTTCCACATATCTTGCTTTAACGAAATATGATTTTTTGAGCTCGCGTGCGGCAAATGTAGAGCAGATTAACAGTAAGATAGATCCTTCTGTAAAGAATGTCAATGTCTTAAAATCCATTGTTGAGCATGTTGATGAATATATATATTACCGTACAGATCATCACTGGACACATCTGGGAGCCTATTACGGTTATACAGAACTGATGAAGACCATGAAAAAGGAATCAGATATAGTACCATTAAACCAGTACAGTGAAATACTCACGGTTGAAGGTTATCTAGGTTTTTACAATAAACCATACCTGACACAGGCTGATTATGATAACCCAGACACCATAACTGCTTATTATCCGATTGTTGATTACACATATACATATAACTGGCAGGATAATTCATATGAAAAAAAACTTATTAATAAAGACAGGGTTGCACCAGACAAGGATTACTACCTGCTTTTCTCAGATGGAGGTTTCGGGACTTACAGCGTGATAACAACAGAAGCAGACTCAGATCTGACATGTATGGTTATAAAGGACTCATTTGGAGACTCTTTAATATCCTTCCTGCTTCCACATTATAAAACAATATATGTAGTGGATTCCCGCACATATAACAAAGCATACTGTGACAATATGAATGTAATTGACTTTGCCAAATCTAAAGGGGTTGATGAAATAATAGTAAACTACTGGATTACGGAAATTACATATATTGATGATTTCATGGCAAAAGCATATGCTACTTTGGAATAATCACTTTTGTAAAGATTTCGGCAGAGGTATCAGCATTCTTGTCTCTTTGACATATTGAGCAAAATCCTTTTTATACGAAGCAAGCCTTTTTTCGGCCATTGGTATTGATATGAATAAAAACATCAATGTATTAACCGCTGGACCAGCTGCAAGATAATATAGAGAAGGCTGACTGGACATCATCATAGTATACACACCCCACCACATAA
>Ga0123335_1001814_pt1 | contig 33631 bp, 27 predicted proteins | sample BiotimSIPDNA_2_FD_89707 | JGI IMG/M metagenome (GOLD analysis project Ga0123335, IMG submission 89707) | Anaerobic biogas reactor microbial communites from Washington, USA - Biogas_R2 time_0 SIP DNA | ecosystem: Engineered > Bioreactor > Anaerobic > Unclassified | place: Washington, USA... | reverse complement strand
TCCCGAGATCGAGATTGAAGTTACCCATGGGAACGGCTGCTTCTGCTCCGACTTCCAGGAAAAGAGCCCCTTCAGAAGAAACTTCTGTTTTTGTGGTGGCCCCACCGGCAGCAGGAGTAGTCTCGGAGTGACCTTTTGCTACAGGGACAGAGATACCAAACTTGAATGCCAAAGGAAGTGTCTCAGAACCTAAGAGCAAGGATGCGATAACTCCAGGGTTCAAAATAAGACCTCCCGCTTCAGTTGACGCCCCAGCCGCAGTTTCACTGGATGATGAGGTACGCCCATATTCACAGAAGAGATCAAAGCCAAGTGAGACAGCACCCAGGTTAAGCCCAAGCAGCACATGGGGAATATTGACAGGATTAGCGATGTCAGGTTCAGCCACTGGATTAACATTAGCCAATGCGGCCTCATAGAAACCATTGGTAAATGAGGGATCAAGAACCAACCCTCTATTAGCAGATATTCCAAGGTTGACCATATCACCCAGAGACTTGATTCCGATTATCGGCGTATTAAAAGTCACCTGTGCGTCATCGCCGTAATTGTTCATATATGCGGCATATCTGAGAACATCATTGATATCGTCGACAATGTATGTCCCGCCCATTGCCCCGATTCTTGCATTAAGAGAGCTGAACTGAGCCGAAACATTGAATGCCAGAGCAGCAACCGCCAGTAAACAGAATTTACTTTTCAGAGACATCAAACACCTCCAGCGTTATGAGTTGTGAAAAAATGACGAAAAAACAGCGATTCATGAATATAAATATTCGGTGTTACCGGAAACGAAATAAGTTCATTTCAGATAATTTGATTATGAGTAACGTCTACTATATTCAGTTGTCTGCAATAACTTTTACTATTAATACAAGCGCAATTCCGGTAAGGAAAGCGGCAAGCAGTAAGATACTGCGCAGAAGACTTGAGACATGTTTTATTTCAGGAATGAGATCGGCAGAAGCGATATATATGAACGTCCCGGCAGTAAAAGGAAGCAGACTGGAGATGTCAAGGCTTCTGGATGAGAGATAAGAGAGGATACCGCCAGGGACTATGGTCAGCGCTGAAAAAAAGTTAAAAACCAAAGCATCACGTTTCTTCCATCCCCCATGAACCAGGATACCGAAATCCCCCAGTTCCTGGGGAATCTCATGGGCTGCTACAATAAGAGCAGTTATCAGCCCGGCTTCCACACTGATAATAAATGAGCTCCCAATTGCCAGCCCATCAATAAAGTTATGCAGTCCGTCTGCAAGAAGAATCATATAGGTAAACGGTTTTTTAGATACAACCCGATGAGAAGGGAGCTTAGGGCTGTGGTGCCAATGAAAAAACTGCTCTATAACAAAAAAAAGCACAAAACCGGCAAGTACCCAAATAAACACAGACAGTCTTAAACCATCTTCTTCGATTGACTCCATCATCAGATGTAGAAACGCTCCGCCCAAAAGTGATCCGGCAGCAAACGAAACCAGTAAAAGGAGAATTCTGTGCAGAACCACCTCTTTGAAAAGCAGGGTTATAAGCCCTATCCAGGCAAGCAGGCTTATAAAAAGAGTTATCAGGACAGTCCAGAGCATAATTGCAGCGATCCTGTTTTTAATGGCACAGATAAAGGACTCATTTGTGGCCTTTAAAGAGTATCCTGTCAAAAACAAAGAAAGTCAGGGTAACAGTTACCACTCCTGCTATAACAGAACCCAGATAAACCCCGCCTTTAAGCGCCTCAACAGCAGAGACCATGCCCAATGTGAGCAAATAGTTGATTGTTACCAGAATTATAAACTGCAATACCTCCCGTTTTTCGGAACCGGTTTTTCTGTGTTGGAAAACTGCAATTTTATTGGTTAAAAAGTAAAAAGCCATCGCTGAGCCATAAGAAAGCGTGACACTGATTATGTGGTGCCATTGCAGGATATCATTGAAAAGATAAAGCAGACCCAGATAGATCAAACCGGTAAGTCCGGAGCTTAACAGATAAAGTATGACCTTGTACATTAATAATACACTGAGCAAATTTCAGAGCAGAATTGAGTGCTGCCGGTGATCACCTCCACCTCTGGGGTAAGATAGTGACTTAACTCGTTAAACGAATCCGTGGAGAGTCTCTATGTCACCTCCGGGGTGAAAGAGTGACTTAACTTGTTAAACGAATCCGTGAAGAGTCACTATATCATCTCTGGGGTGAAAGAGTGACTTAACTTGTTAAATAATCCGTGAAGAGTCACTATGTCACCTCCGGGGTGAAAGAGTGACTTAACTTGTTAAATAATCAGTGAAGAGTCACTATGTCATCTCTGGGGTGAGAGAGTGACTTAACTTGTTAAATAATCCGTGGAGAGTCACTATGTCATCTCTAGGGTGAGAGAGTGACTTAACTTGTTAAATAATCCGTGGAGAGTCACTATGTCACCTCCGGGGTGAGAGAGTGACTTAACTTGATAAACGAATCCGTGGAGAGTCACTATGTCACCTCCGGGGTGAAAGAGTGACTTAACTTGTTAAATAATCCGTGAAGAGTCACTATGTCATCTCTGGGGTGAATACAACCCCAAAAAACAGCATTAGGCAGGTAGTAAATGCAAAGCTTGTGATGAAAATTCAATTTTATTTTTTACGTTGTTTTAAACTCCTACAAAAATCGCAAAACCTACACGGAAGCGAATTTATTGGGAAACACCAGACCACCATCCTAACCCATAAAAAAGCAATCCTGCTCATGCGGTTTTTACAATCAGCAGACAATAAATAATCCTTCACTGCAAATACAAGTACCACTTGAGCATAACATGGTACATGAAAAGCTGATTATCCTACCATTTTAATCATTTCTTTATTATATTAGTTTCTTCATTTTTCAGGAGCAACCATGCCAGTTAAAAATATCCTCATTTTTTTGAAAGAAAATGTATTATTGTTCAAAGATTTTCCGGATGAAAGTCTGCAGAAAATAATCGACGAATCGCGGGTTGTAACCTTCGAGGCAAACGAGGCGATAATAGAGTTTGGTGCGGAAGGCAGATTTTTAGGTGTACTGATTGACGGTGAAGCGGTTGCATCAAACACTGATAACAACGGTCAGAGTCATCGACTCTGGGTCATGAAATCAGGTGATATTTTTGGTGAGATGTCACTGATGACCGGGGACAGAACCGTAGCAGACATAATCGGCTTAACACACTGCACAGCGCTTATAATTCCCCAGTCTGTTTTCTCTACCGCACTTGTAACCCGGCCTTCAGCGATACGATATCTGTCTAAAGTCATTGCAGATCGCCTGAAGAATGCCCCGCTTGTTCACCAGACGTCTCCGGGTTTAAAAACTACCGCATCCGAGAAAAAACAGGATCCTTACGGCTTTAAACTTCAAAGCGCTACTCCTGAAAAAATTCTGGTCATAAACTGCGGTTCATCATCTCTTAAGTACCATGTATTCAATACTGCCGATGAAAACAAGAACGCATTCGGCAACATAGAAAAAATCGGTGAAACTGGAACGAAACACACGATTAACACTTCCGGGGGCAAAAAGAGCATAGATCTGCCCAAAGGTGATCACGCAGGAGCATTCATTTCGATGGTCGAGGAGCTGACCTCGGCCTCGGTGATAAAAGATCCAGGCGAGATATCAGCTATAGGCCACCGGATTGTGCAGGGTGGCGACAGGTTCAGCGGTGCAGAGGTCGTAACAGAAGAAGTCATAAATGCTATAGACGAGCTGAGTGAATTTGCCCCTAACCACAATCCGGTTCATGTGGTAGGTATCCGGGAAGCGCAGAAAGCCTTCCCCGGCGCACTTCAGGTTGTAGTATTCGACACGGCATTTCACCATACTCTTCCGCCCTATGCGTATCTTTACGGATTCCCCTACGAATTCTATGAGAAGAACAAGATACGCAAATATGGTTTCCATGGGACATCCCACGCCTATGTAGCATTAAAGGGTTCCCAGACAATCGACAGACACTTCAATGAGCTTGAAATCATCAGTTGCCACCTCGGAAACGGATCATCGATAACCGCAATAGACCACGGCCGCTCAATAGACACCTCAATGGGCCTGACTCCTACTGACGGTCTGATAATGGGTACCCGAAGCGGAAGCATTGATCCGGTTGCCCTGATCCACATAATGAAAGATCGTAAATTGTCATCTAAAGAGGCAGAGAGACTAGTAACACGCGAAAGTGGATTGATAGGAATCTCCGGTCTCTCAAACGACATGCGGGTATTGGAAAAGGCAGCACAAGAGGGAGATCACAAAGCCCTGTTAGCCATAAAAACATTCAGCTATCAGATCCGCAAATATATAGGTTCCTATATTGCCGCAATGGGTGGTCTTGATCTGCTTATATTTACAGGGGGAATAGGCCAGGGCAGCTCAACAGTAAGAAGCCTTGCCTGTCAGGGATTGGGATACATGGGTATCCAGATTGATGAGGCCAAAAACCGGGCAGCAAAAGGCTTTGCGGAAGTTTGTGACATCTCTGCAGAGTTTTCCAGGATAAAGACTTTAGTTGTCCCGACAAATGAAGAATTGATGATTGCACGGGAAACACTCCGTACTCTCAGCAAGCACCATATTACCCGCATCATTTCCAGCACCCGCCCCAAGGTAGTACCCATTGAGGTCTCTGCTCACCACATTCACCTCAGTCAGGAACATGTGGAAGCTCTGTTCGGCAAAGGACATAAGCTTACAAATCAAAGCGAGCTATCACAGCCGGGGCAGTTTGCATGTGCAGAAAAACTCAACCTTATCGGGCCAAAAGGCAGAATAGAGCGTGTCAGGGTACTTGGTCCAGTAAGAAAAGAGACCCAGGTCGAGATCGCCATGACCGAACAGTTTAAACTCGGCATTCATCCGCCAGTAAGAGAATCCGGGGATATAAAAGATACTCCCGGAGTGACACTTGAAGGCCCGGCAGGAACAATTACGATTGAAAAGGGAGTAATCTGCGCTCTTCGACACATACACATGACCCCGGAAGACGCCTTGGGAATGGGCCTGACAGACAGAATCAAAGTCAGGGTCCGTATTGAAAATTCAGGACGGGATCTGATCTTCGGCGATGTCCTTGTAAGGGTTCACCCATCATTTCGCCTGGCGATGCATATCGATACAGACGAGGCAAATGCAGCGGGGATTAAGACAGGGGACCTTGGACATATAGAAAGTATTCAGAACCAGATAGTTTAAACAGACAGACTGGACTGCAAAAAAGCCGCTCTTGTGAAAAGACATGAGAGCGGCTTTTTTATTTGCATTCCTCTGGGGTGAGATAATGACTTAACTCGTTAAATGGCCACAAGTGTTACTGAGTCACCTCTGGGGTGAGATAGTGAATCAACTCGTTAAATGCCACAAGCATCACTGAGTCACCTCTGGGGTGAGATTTCGAGTTCCTCGCAATTAGCTTTTTAGCAATCCTCAAAAATTATCATTGAAACTGCCTTTGGATAAAAGAAGAAAAGAATCTATTTTTAATGATCTATTCTACTTATTATGCAAGAGGAAAAAGCAAATGAAACAGGAAGCTCTCAATTACCACGAATCTGGACGCAGGGGGAAAATTGAAGTAATAGCATCAAAACCCTGCAAAACACAAAAAGATCTCTCACTGGCGTACACACCCGGGGTGGCAGAACCCTGCCGGGAGATAGAGAAAGATCCCGATGCCGCCTACCGCTACACAGCAAAAGGCAACTTGATTGCCGTAATTTCAAATGGCACCGCGGTTCTGGGCCTGGGGGACATCGGCCCCCTTGCAGGTAAACCGGTTATGGAGGGAAAGGGCATTCTGTTTAAAAGGTTTGCGGATATCGATGTGTTCGATCTGGAGATTAACTCCAAAGATCCCCAGGAGATCGTCAGAATTGTTGAAAGTCTGGAACCGACCTTCGGCGGAATCAATCTTGAAGATATAAAAGCTCCGGAATGTTTTTACATAGAAGAGGAGCTGAAAAAGCGGATGTCAATTCCGGTTTTCCATGATGACCAGCACGGAACTGCTATCATTTCCGGCGCCGCTCTGCTTAACGCAGTGCAGATTCAGGGAAAAGAGCTCTCCTCGATAAAGGTCGTTTTCTCCGGAGCCGGAGCCGCCGCCATTTCATGCGCAAACCATTATGTTCGGCTGGGAGTTAAAAGATCAAACATTCTCCTGGTTGACAGCAAGGGAGTCGTTTACAAGGGCAGAACAGACGGAATGAATAAATACAAGGAACCCTTTGCTGCTGAGACATCGAAAAGAACGCTTCGGGACGCTATGGAAGGTGCAGTTCTTTTCGCCGGTCTGAGCATGGGCGGGATAGTAAAACCTGAGATGGTAAAAAGCATGGCCGAGCGCCCCATAATCTTTGCTCTGGCCAATCCGGATCCGGAAATCGGCTACGACGAAGCCAGGAGTGTCAGGAATGATCTTATAATGGCAACTGGCCGTTCCGATTACCCCAATCAGGTCAACAATGTCCTTGGATTTCCGTTCATTTTCAGAGGAGCCCTCGATGTACGTGCTTCAACGATAAACGAAGAGATGAAAACTGCAGCCACACACGCTCTGGCATCTCTGGCCCAAAAAGATGACATCCCGCCTTCAGTCCTCCAGAATTTCGGACTGAAGTCACTCTCTTTCGGACCCGATTACATCATTCCAAAGCCGCTGGATCCAAGAGTTCTGGTAGAAGAGAGCGTAGCGGTAGCCCGGGCGGCAATAGAAACCGGTGTGGCACGAATTAAGATTGATCTGAATGATTACCGGGAACGTCTTGAAAAGCTCTCGGAAACAATCAGCAGCCGATAGCAGAAAGCAATCATGTCAAAGGTAATAAAGTTTTCCGACATATCCGATGCGGTCAAAGAGCTCTGCCTTCAGGCGGCTTTCAAGCTTCCTGATGACACCCTGAAAGCACTTCAGGAATCTCTGACTATCGAGAAATCACCTGCAGGCAGATCAATTTTGAATCAATGCCTGCAGAACGCATCTCTTGCCAGTTCGGAATCTTTGCCACTTTGTCAGGATACCGGGTTTGCCATCTTTTTTGTGAACATGGGATCTGAGGTATCGGTCGATGGCGGGATTCTGACGGATGCAATCAACGAGGGAGTAAGGCGCGGCTATAAAGAAGGATATCTGAGAAATTCTATTGTAAAGGATCCCCTTTTCAACCGGATCAACACTGGTGATAACACTCCGGCGCTAATTCATATTGACATTGTAAAAGGGGATATGCTCTCAATCACTCTGCTTCCCAAAGGTGGAGGAAGCGAGAATATGAGCTCGCTTGCGATGCTCAAGCCATCTGATGGCAGAGAGGGAATAATAGATTTCATAGTTTCCACTGTTGTAAAGGCAGGCGGAAACCCCTGCCCGCCTGTGGTAGTGGGGGCAGGTATAGGTGGAACTGCCGACAAAGCGGCTCTGCTTGCCAAAAAGGCTCTCCTGAGGCAAATCGGATCATCCCATGCCGACCCGCAATACGCCGGGCTTGAAAAGGATATTCTTGCAAGAATCAATGATTCCGGTGTAGGCCCTCAGGGGCTTGGCGGAACTGTAAGTGCCCTTGCGGTTCACATTGAGACATTTCCCTGTCATATCGCATCGATGCCGGTCGCTGTAAACCTGAACTGCCATTCCGCGCGCAAAGCAACAGTCAATTTATAGGATCTTTTCATGAAAAACATATCAGCTCCGCTCTCTGCAGAATTAATCCGCTCCCTGAGAGCCGGTGATGAGATACTCTTGACCGGTACAATTTATACGGCAAGAGATGCTGCCCACAAACGGCTCATTTCTCTTCTGGAGAGCGGGGAGAAGCTCCCTGTTGATCTTTCAGGACAGGTTCTATATTATACCGGTCCAACTCCCCCCAGACCGGGAATGGCGATCGGAAGCGCAGGGCCCACAACCAGCTCCCGGATGGACAAATACACGCCATCCCTTGTAGCCGCTACGGGTCTCGGCGGAATCATCGGTAAAGGCATCAGAAGTGAAGAAGTGATCAGGTCACTGAAGGATAACACCTGCGTGTACTTTGCAGCAGTTGGCGGTGCCGGTGCATTGCTTGCCAGGCAGATAAAAAGTGCCAGAGTCGTGGCATACCCGGACCTTGGTCCCGAAGCAATTTACAAGCTTGAAGTAGTGGATTTTCCACTGATAGTTGCTATTGACTGTGAGGGAAACAACCTTTACGTTGAAGGGCCGCGGAAGTACAAGAAACAGAACTGAATCTCTCATTAGTCCACACGATGAAAAATTGGATTCCGGTTTTCACAGGAATGAAGAACGCAGAACCACTGCGGGCCCAAATGCAAAAGCTGCAGTAAACCATCCCGATTACAAAACGGTTTTTACTTCAGGCATTCTCTGAGTGCCTTTATCACATCCCACACATCTTCATCAGTCAATGCTGCCGAAAGCGGAATTGACAGAGTAGTGTCACCAACCATTTCCGAAGCGGGGAAATCGCCCTGTTTATAGCCATAAGCCTGACTGTAATATGGGTGCAGATGCAGTGCGGTATAATGCACCCCGGTACCGATATTTTTCAAAAACAGAGCATTCATCAGTTCATCTCTGTCAAGCGGTGACTCTTTTTTGACCCGGATCGCGTATAGGTGAAGGGCATGCCTGTTCTCTTTGCGGCCGATTGACGGCAGTTCCAGGGGCAGATCTTTCAGCTCATCGTCATACATTTTCCAGATTTCCTGACGTCTGAGCAGATTCGTTTCGAGTTTTTTAAGCTGGTGCAGACCGATAGAGGACTGCAGATCGGTCATGTTGTATTTGTAACCCGGCATTACAACCTGGTAATGCTTGTAGCCCTTATCGGAAAACCTCGACCAGGCATCTTTGGACATTCCGTGCAGAGCATAAATCTTTATTTTGTCGATCCACTCTTCGTTCTCGGAAGTCACCATACCACCTTCAACCGTGGTCATATTTTTGGTTATATAAAAGCTGAAACATGTAATATCGCCAAGATGCCCCATTTTGCGGTTTTTGTAAATAGCTTCTATGGCATGCGCAGCATCATCGATAATCATAAGCCCGTGCCGGTCCGTTATTTCCCTTATTGGATCCATATCGACCGGATTACCGTAGAGATGCACAGGGATAATTGCTTTTGTTCTGGGCGTGATGAGCCGCAGTATTTCATCTGGAGAGATGGTCATATCCGGGATTTTTATATCGGCAAAAACAGGACGTGCACCGGTATGAATAACTGCGTTTACAGTAGCACAAAAAGTAAGATCAGGCACGATCACTTCATCGCCAGGCCCTATACCGGAAGCCAGCATGGATAAATGAAGCGCTGCGGTGCAGGAGTTTACTGCCACACTATTCTTTACACCCAGATACCGGGCAAACTCCTTCTCCAGCCGGTGGGTTTTCGGTCCTGTCCCCAGCCATCCGGAACGCATTGTATCGACTACTTCATCTATTTCTTCCTGGCCTATGCAGGGACTGCCGAATACAAGAAAATTTTTACGCATGAGATCTTTCCGGGATAATTTCTAATGATGCGTGCTCCGTCATTCCTGCAAAGACAGGAATCGAGCCTTCCCACACTTCATGCTTCTAAAATAAATATACAACCTGACTTATGCATCCGGGAAGGGACGAGGTGCGCTTCGACCTTGTAACAGAAAGGCTTGAATAAATCGCAGGTGCACCACACTGGTGGAACATCTGCGATTTGTGAAAGCCTTTATGCACAAGGGATAAGTGCAATTCGCCCTGATCCGGGTGCATAAGTTAGGTACAATACTGTTCTCTATTACACCTCTGTTTGACAATTTATTGAATAAATCTTAGTTTCTGATTCCCGTCACTTTCACCCACTCCAATATGGAGGAATTTATGCTTAAACGTATTGCCGTATCAGCCGGAATGGCTGCAGTTTTGTTTTTTGCAGTTGGATGTGCAAATTATGCTGCCATGCAGTCTGCCGATGTAATGCCGGCAGGGAAAAGACAGTTCGGAGGAGGCGTCACTTTTACAAAGTACCAGTTTGAATTTTTCGATTCAGGTACAGAAAAAAACATTCCAGCTGTAATATTCTGGTTTAGACAGGGGATAATCGAGAAGCTGGAAGCACATGCAAGCTTCTGGGTTCCATTGGGTTTCTCCGCAGGAGCAAAATACCAGCTGCTCGGGTATGGCAATGAAAGCGGTTTTGATATGTCTCTAGGATTTGACGGTGGATATCTCAAGATTACAAGCGGAGAGCTTAAAACAAATATAGTAGACTTTTACGTACCGGTTTACCTGGGTGCAGACATCAACAAATTCACAGGGCTTTATCTGATTCCCAAGTACATAGGGAGAATCATAATCGGTGAAAATAGTAGATCATTCGGTAACACAACTACCGGCACTCTGGGAATAAAAACCGGAAGCCGTTTTAACTTTCTCCTGGAAGGAACCTACGGGTACGACTTTGATTCTGAAAAACCGTTTATCAATGCTGGGATAGGTTTTGGTTTCTGAACGGAAGTGACGGGAAACAGACACACAGCAGTTCCCAACTCTTTTATTATGATAAGAGTCTGCTGGCAGACTCAATCTGCTTATCTACACTTTCCACCCCGGTTCCACCCGCCACCAGACGTTTCCTTACAGATCCTTCAAAAGAAAAAAGATCAGCCACATCGTCCTGAAATGATTCAGAGAACTTTCTGAGCATTTCAGATGTTAGATCTGTTAAGGGAGTACCATTCTCAATGCAGAATGCAACGATTCTGCCAACCACTTTATGTGCCTGCCTGAAAGGCATCCCTTTACGGGCAAGATAGTCGGCAAGATCAGTTGAAAGCAGAAACGGATCCAGGTCCTCCTCGATTCTCTCGTTTTTTACAGAAAGGGTAGCGATCACCTGAGAGAATACATTGAGCACAAGCAGAATCTGATCGACACTGTCAAACAACGGTTCTTTGTCTTCCTGCAGATCTTTATAGTATGTCAGCCCAACCCCTTTGAGAGTAGCGGCAAACCTGGTGAGGTTGCCAATGAACCTTCCACTCTTGCCCCTTATAAGCTCAAGAGAATCCGGATTTTTCTTCTGAGGCATCATGCTGGAACCCGTTGACCAGGCATCATCAAGCTCAACGAAACCGAACTCCCGCGATGACCAGATAATAAGGTCTTCAGCATACCGGCTCAGATGAATACCAAGAGATGAAATGCATGAGAGTGTCTCCAGGATAAAATCCCTCGCTGCCACACCATCGATGCTGTTCTGTGATACAGATGAGAATCCAAGATTCTCAGCCAGTTTTTCCCTGTTAACGTTGAACCCGCTTCCGGCCATTGCTCCGGAACCAAGCGGCATAATATCGGTTGTGGTAATCGCGTGTTCAAGACGGCTCTTTTCGCGTTCCAGCAGGAAAAAGAGTGAGAGCCAGTAATGGGCCAGAAGGACGGGTTGAGCCTGCTGGAGATGAGTGTATCCGGGTATAATGATTTTTTTATCGCTTTTGGCCCGGTCCAGAACAGATCTCTGCAGTTCACAGACGGCATCAATTATATGACCGATTGCTTTTTTTGCATAGAGCCTCGAATCGGTTGCCACCTGGTCATTACGGGAACGTCCGGTATGAAGTCTGGCTCCGGTATCACCGATACGCTCTATCAGCACTCTCTCGACGGCCATATGTATGTCTTCATCACCGGGAAGAAACTCGATTTTTCCATTCCGGTAATCATCAAGAATTTCCACAAGTCCCGATTTGACCTTTTTGAGTTCATCAGGGCTGAAAATCCCAAGATCAGCCAAAGCCGCAGCCCAGGCGATACTTCCAGCGATATCCTCTTCAATCAATGTCTTGTCAAAAGGAAGAGAATTGTGAAACTGTTCCATCAATTTGTCAGATGCTTTACTGAAGCGTCCGTCCCACATTTTCATAACGAAATTCCCCTTAACTTCATCTGTAAACAGGTCTTCCCGTTCCATTCGTTTTCATCTAAAGAGAACGCAAGTGAAACTGCTTCGGACCTGCGTAAATCATCTATTCTCTCACCCAGATTGAATCCAATTGCATCCATGACTATTCCATCACCGTTCACCGCCAGCTTCAGGTGGTTCTTTCCTACAATTCTTGGAGGATATTTATGCTTTAACCCGCGGCAGAAAAGAACCGGCCGCATGTTGCCGGGCCCGAAGGGTTCCATTTCCTTGACGATCCTGTAAAATTTCGGGGTTATTTGCGGCAGATCGATCTCTGCATCAGCGACAACTGAAGGAGTCAAATCTTCGGGACTCAGAAGGGAAGCGACACAGCTGTTGAAGCGTTCCCTGAAAGCATCGATATTTTCACTCTTGATACTGACTCCCGCAGCCGCGGCATGCCCCCCGAATCCCTCAAGCAGATCAGCACATCCGCTCAGGGCATCCAACAGATGAAGCCCCGGAACACTTCGTCCCGACCCTTTAGCCAGTCCATCAGGGCCTATTGAAAAGAGTACTGTCGGACGGAAAAATTTCTCTACGAGTTTAGAGGCCACAATACCGATTACACCTGCATGCCAGTTCTGGTCACCCAGTACAAGTACAAAGTCATTTTCCGGGCTGCAGTTTTCAATCACCCTCCGGCAGGCTTCTTCAGCTACAGTGCTGTCAAGGGATCGTCTTTCCAGATTTGCTTCCCGCAGCTCAGTAGCGATGCGCCGCGCATCGTCATCATTATCTGTCAAAAGAAGTTCTACACCCCTGTTGGGATTTCCAAGCCTTCCCACAGCATTTATGCAGGGTGCAAGGCCAAACACCACCTGTGATGTTGTGATCTTTTTTCCCTGAAGGCCCTGCTGTGCGATGAGTTCCCTGAGTCCTTTGTGCTGCGTATCCGGCATCATCTTAAAACCCAGACTGGCAATAATCCGGTTCTCCCCTGTCAACGGGACTATGTCGGCGGCTGTTCCAAGTGCTGCAATATCGAGATAGGGTTTCCAGAGCTGTTCGCCTCTTGCGGTTTTTACCCCCAACCCCTGGCACAATTTGAGAGCTACACCGACTCCGGCAAGTCTGCTATCGGGATATCCGCAGCTTTCAACTTTAGGATCAAGTATTGAAAAAGCATCAGGCAGATCATCTTTGGGCTCATGATGATCGGTTATAATCATGTCGATGCCCAGTGATTTTGCTTTCCGGACCTCTTCATTAGATGTAATTCCGCAGTCAACAGAGATAATAAGCTTTGCGCCGGAGGCTACAACTTGCTCTATTCCAGATATTGAGATGCCGTAGCCGTCAACAAGACGGTTCGGTAGAAAATAGAAGCAGTCAGCACCTAAAGAACGAAGTACTCTTATAAGGAGTACCGTAGAGGTGATCCCATCAACATCATAGTCCCCGTAAACCGCTATTTTTTCTTTTCTATCAATAGCAAGAAGAATCCGCTCTACAGAGATCTCCATTTGTCTGAAGAGGAACGGATCGTGGAACTGGGAGATATCAGGGCGAAAGAATGCCCTGCAGGACTCAAAAGTCTCAAGCTTTCTTCCTGCAAGTATTGCAGCGATCGCGTCAGGAACATTCAGCTCGGTTTTCAGACGCTGAACAATTGCAGAGTCGACGTTTTTTACTGAAACACGTTCTCTGGCAGTTCCCGGCCAGCTCATGAAATCTTTGCTCCGGATACAGCTTGTTTTTCCGGTTGTAGAATTATCAGCGATCCATCCGCGTTCTTTGCCGCAAGAAGCATCCCTTCGGATTTAAGCCCGAACAGTGTCGCAGGTTTGAGGTTTGCGATCACGACAACCTGCCGTCCTACAAGCTGTTCGGGAGTATAGTGGGCCGCGATCCCTGCAATTATCTGTCTTTTCTCTTTTCCGATTTCCACCTGAAGTCTAAGTAGTTTAGAGGACTTCTCTACACGTTCGGCACTGTTGACCACCGCGACTCTCAGATCGACATTTTTAAACTGATCGATATCAATCAGGCCAGTTTCTGCCTGCGGTTCCTTTTTGACAACAGTAGCAAGGAGCGGGGCAAGATCATCGGTCTCAAGCGGCTTTACAAGCTTCTCAGTAGGTCCAAGCAGCTTGTTTCTAAGCGAGAACTCATAGTCTTTCCATGAAAATACGGCCTCAAGCTGTCTCTCGACTCTGCTTGACATTTCAGGTGTTATCGGTTTAAGAAAGACAGCAATCGCTTTAATGAGGTTTACGCATGTCACCATCACTTCAGCTGCTTTTTCAGGAGAAGTTTTAATCAGCGTCCAGGGCTGGCTGTCCTGATAGTATTTATTCCCCAGGCTTCCCAGGGCGTGCACTTTCTCAACAACCGATTTAAACTCGCAGCGCTCATAATAGCCGGCGATTTCAATGGCGGCCTCATTGACAATAGTTGCAACCGCCTCATCCCACTGCACATCAGGAATTTTCTTTTCAAAATACCTGTCACAGAAGACAAATGTCCGGTGGTGGAGATTGCCTATATTATTGGCAAGCGTAGTATTTATTCTGCTGATCAGCTCATCGGTATTAAGATCGATATCTGCTGTATTGGGCATCAGCTTTGATCCGAAATAAAACCTGAGATACTCAGGTGCCTGAGGATGCTTTACTTTATCAAGGTACTCCCTTGCAAGTATAAAGGTTCCCCGGGATTTAGACATCTTCTCGCCCTGTATATTCAAAAATCCGTGTACCTGAATTCTGGACGGGAGGTTGAAACCTGCGTTTTTAAGCATCACCGGCCAGAAGAGCGCGTGAAAGTATACGATATCTTTACCGATAAAGTGTACTATTTCGGTTCCGCTACCTGCTCCCCAGTAGTCCTCCAGACGCTGCCCGTTATCTTTACACCACTTCTCAGTAGAGGAGACATATCCCACAGGGGCATCCAGCCAAACATAAAAATATTTATCCTGTGTACCGGGTATTTTAAATCCGAAATAAGGCCCGTCACGAGATATGCACCATTCCCTGAGCCCGTCATCAATCCATGACTTCACGAAATTGCGCATGTCTTCCTGAAGAACGTCTTTATTGCTAATGAAATCGCGGAGAAACTCCTCGCATTTTCCAAGCTGTACATACAGATGCTTTGATTTCTTCAGCACCGGTTTCTCTCCGCAGATATAGCAGCGTGGTTCACACAATTCCGTTGGTTCGTATGTGGCCCCGCACACCTCACAGACATCACCATACTGATCGTGAGCTTTGCATCTGGGGCAGGTTCCCATAATAAAGCGGTCTGGAAGAAATCGTTTGTCTTTCTCGCAATAAAACTGATCGAGTTCCCGTTCTACGATAAGCCCGTTTTTCTTGAGATTTTCGTAAATCAGCTCAGCGTAATGTCTGTTCTCTTCTGAATTTGTGGTATAGAATATGTCAAATGAGATATTAAAGCCGGCATAGTCCCTGAGATGTCCCTGCCGTGCTTCATTGACAAGCTGTTCAGGGGAGATCCCCTTTTTAAGCGCTGAGAGTTCTATTGGTGTTCCATGTGTGTCATCTGCACAGATATAAACAGCCTTATTGCCGCGCAGCTTCTGATATCGCACGAAGACATCGGTCTGGACTGCTTCGAGCAGATGCCCCAGATGGATGTCGTTATTGGCATAAGGCAATGCACTGGTGACAAGAAACTTCTTTACTCCTGAAGGACCTTCAGGTGACATTTTCTACAGTTCCTTTCTTCAGATCTTCGGGAGCAAGCCATTCCTGTCCCCCATCTTCGTAATGTAAAAGCCCTTTATTATGGAAAATATTGACATACGTAAGGATTCCTTTTTTCCCATTGAGGATAATGCGACTCCCCAGAGGAGGAAATTGCCTGAAAATCTCCAGATAGGCGTCGTCCTCATAACGTAGACAGCACAGAAGACGTCCGCAGTTTCCGGAAATTTTAGAAGGATTGAGCGCAAGCTGCTGATCTTTAGCCATCTGTGTTGTAATTTGTTCAAATTCGTTCAGAAATGCACTACAGCACTGTTTTCTTCCACAGACACCGTATCCGCTTATCCTTTTTGACTCATCCCTGACTCCAATCTGGCGTAGTTCAATTCTGGTGCGGTAAATAGAAGCCAGATCCTTTACAAGCTCCCTGAAATCGACCCTCTGGGCAGCAGTGAAATAGAAGGTGATTTTACTGCCGTCAAACTGAATCTCTACATCAACCAGCTTCATATCCAACTTGTATTCTTTAATTTTTTCCTTACAAGTCTTGAAAGCAGACTTCTCCTTCTCCTTGTTTTTCTCCATAGCCTCAAGGTCAGTGTCAATTGCTTTCCGTATTATACTTCGGGTCTCACCCTTCCCACGCTTAAGCCTCACAAGAGAGCCGACACATGAGGCCTTGCCAAGGTCCTGTCCCCGCTCAGCTTCCACAATGACATACTCTCCCTCACCAATCTCAAGATCATTGCGGTCCCGGTAGATTGCACGCCGCTCTCCCTTGAACACGACTTCAACAAGCTTACTATTCTTCCCCATTCAATATCTCCATCACAGAAATTGCGAAGTTTACAAGCACAAGTGAAATATTGGCGCGGACACGAACCTGCCCGATTGCCCTCTCACACTCCATCACAAGCTTCTCCATTTTTTCAGGAGAGCGGATATTTTTCAAGTCAAGAACCGGAATCTCCAGGCTCATAATATAGTTTTCAGTACCCTTAAGCTTTCTATAAAAAGAACTTCTTATAAGATTCATAATTTGTAAAAAGAAATTTCCATAGGCTCCTGAACTGTCTGTTTCACTGATTCTGTCGATCATCGCAGCTAAAGAATCCCAGTCGCCTGAAACACAGTGTCCCCAGAATTCAACAGCTTCAGCAGATTCTTCACTCAAAGGGCTTTCCCATAATTTTATCGACTCCCCAAGCGATCCGGTGTAAATCGACGCATCGAGGCGAGCCTGGTCCTTATCCGCCCCGTATCGCGATATCAGCTCCGAACGAATCACTTCAGGCGATAGATAGGAAAACCGCAGTATCTGGCAACGGGATATTATAGTAGGCAAAACAGAATGAATACGCTCAGTCATCAGAAGAATAACCGATCCCTCAGGAGGTTCCTCAAGAGTCTTAAGCATTGCATTTGCCGACTCTTTCTGCATAAGATCAACCCCGTCGATAATCACAACATTTTTCCCGCCCTCCAGAGGACCTCTCATAACAGCATGGTTTATCTCCTTAAGCCACTCTAAAGGAATAGACGGTATTGACGACAATTTGCGTGGAGCATAGGGATTTTCGACCCGGTTCTGAATGGATGTGGAAATCTCCTGCCATCCCTCAGTCGTAAGCTTTCCATCAGAAGCCCGGTGTTCTTTCTGCATGACAACAGGCATAATCACATGAAAGTCGGGGTGAGCATAATGGCGCACCTTACGGCAGGATTCGCACTCATAACAGGGCCTGTTCTGATTTGAACTGCACAGAAGAGCCATTGCCAGGTCGACTCCCGCGGCAAACTTGCCGGTTCCCGACTCACCACAAAAAAGAAACGCATGACCAAGAGTGCCCTTCTGAAAGGCTGAATCCAGAAACTCTTTTACTCTTTCCTGTCCTGCCAGATTTCTCCATCTAATTGCAGACATCATTTACCTGCTCTTTCAAGCCATTCAACGGGATTAAGTGAACTGGTTGATTTACGTATCTCAAAATGCAATTTCTCTCCGCCTATCGATCCTGAGTCACCCACCCGTCCCAGAACCGTTCCATATGAAGCCTCCTGATCGAGACTTACATCTATCTGGTCGAGATGAGCATAGATTGTAATATACCCGCTGGTGTGATCCACTATGACAAGCCGCCCCAGTCCGCGCATCCACCCCACATGTATAACAGTCCCTGGTGCCACACAGCTGACCGGCGCCCCTTTTTTTGCGCCAATATCCACCCCGTTATTCATGGTTACCGTTTTGTAAACAGGATGAACCACTTTACCGAAGTTCGCGAGAATTGGGCCCTCCACAGGCCATGGAAGTTTTCCTTTACTTTTTTCAAAAGCAAGAACGCCTTTTCTTTTCTCCTGCTTTGCTTTTTTCCGTTTTTCCTCCAGAAGCCTGATTATACTATTCAGTTCTTTCTGTGCAGCTTCCAGTTCCGTTATCATTTCAGTAAAAGCCTTTTTCTTGGAACGGACACTCTCGAGCATCGTCTTACGCAATGTTTCCTCTTTCAAAAACGCCTGCTGCTCCTGCTTCTTTGCGTCAAGGAGTTTTGTGAGCCGTTCCTTCTCCTGCTGACGTTCTTTTTTGCTACGGTCTATCTGGCTTCTTGCCTCTACTATTTCATTTATAAGCTCCCTGTCGTACCTGTTAAGTTCCTCAAGATATCTGGTACGGTGGATAAAATCCATCGGGCCCTTTGAATTGAGCATTAGAAGCAGCGGATGAGGAGAGCCGGACATGTAAGCCTGACGAAGTCGCTTTTTCATTGCAGCCTGACGGTCTGAGAGCCTCTTTTCGGCAGATTTCAACGAATCCTCAAGAGATGCAATCACATGTTCAACCGTATCTATACGATCCCCCATTACAATCAGATACGTTCTTGAAACGCCGATATTTTTTTCAACCTGTTCCAGACGCTCCAGGTAATTACCTTCCTCTTTCTGGAGGTCCTTCAGCTTAGATCTTCCACGGGCCAGTTCATTCTTTATAGAATCCAGCGCCCCGGCTTTGCTTCGAATCTCCAGATCAAAAGTGGTAAGTTCATCCCCGCTTATCCCGGATACACATAAAATGCCCGTTATCAGGAAAAAAAAAGTCAGGCCAGAAATTTGCGAACAGCACTGAGGCTTCCTATCCAACCGAAAAACACCCCTATAGAAAGAATTATCAAAGGAAAAGTTTCAGGGCCCCACAACAGAGGGACTTGAATCATAGACATTCTCAAAAATGTGATCGCGGCGATACAGATCAGCCCCCCTATAAGCCCCTGAAGCATCCCTTCAAGAAGAAAGGGCATATTGATAAATGTATCGGTGGCCCCTACCAGATGCATGTTCTGCACCAGTTCTTTGCGTGCGTAAATTGTGAGTTTTATGGTGTTAGATATCATGAAATGAAGCACCAGGGACAAGATCAGCCCGGCAATCACAGAAGCTGTGAAAAAGTACCACCTGAAACGCTCAATGAGATCTATCCATTCACGGGAATATCTTACATTCTCCACACCATTAATCTGCTGCATTTTCTGCTGCAGGTTCTGAGCATCTTCACTTGAACGGTACTGCTCAGAAAGGTAAACTTCTAAAGTCGCAGGAAGAGGATTTTCATCAACCGATTCGAGCATCTCACTTCCATGCATCCTTAAGAACCTTTCCCATGCTGAATCTTTAGTGATAAGTACAGCGAGCCTTACCTCAGGCATCTGCCGGATCTGCTCGATCAGTTGATCCATATCCGCAGAACCCTCCTTGACCGAATCAGTTATGTAAACTGCAATCTCCGGCTGATCTTTTGTCTTCTCGAGAATACTCTGGAGATTAATAAGGCCCAGTACAACAATGCCCATGAAAAACAGTGATGCGGCTATCGAAACAATTGAAACAAAGGTCATCAGTTTTGCCTGATAAAACCCCCTGACAGCCTCTTTAAGGAAATAATATAGAGTTCCCATTGTTCTTCCGGAAAAAAACCGTTTATGACCAGTGTTTAAGAGTACAATACGGTTAAAAAATAGCAATCAAAAAGGTAAATTATTCTGTTACGACAGTTATTCTCATCCCTGACAACGTAACAGCACCAGAATAGATATTCTAAAGAAAATAAGTTATTGAGTCAGCGGGCAGGAATGGCGATATAGAAATGTGGTCCCTCATCCTTCGACCAGTTACAGAATAAGCTGTTTTTATAACAAAAGAGCAGATAAACAATTTTTATTCAGTTGCTCTGATTTATTGTACCCTGATAAATCCGCTCTCAGAGATTTTAAATATTACAGCCTCATTATTGGCGCCGCTTTCCTGATCGAAAGTAATTTTACCGGTAATACCGCTGAACCCCTGGCTCTTAAGCATTGCATCTGCCAGTTTTGCCGGATCATCACCAGCCTCTTTCAATGTTTTCATAACGACTAATGCAGCATCATACCCCAGTGCAGCTACACGGTCGGGTTCAGAATTGAATTTTGCTTTATAGGCGGCTCTGAATTCCTGCCACTCCCTGCTATTCTGGTCAATCTCGGAACTGGTTGAAATAATCGCGTTTGCAACATACTGCCTGCCATCCTGAATTGTCTTCTGATTGTGCCAGCCATTTGAACCGATCATCTGGGTGCGAATGCGGTGGAAGATGACCTGCGGTGCAATCATCACTACATCTTCAGCATCAGCCGGAATAAACAGTCCACCAACAGACAAAGTGGAATCGACATACTTGAGGCTGTCTGATCTTGCAATTTTTCTACTGAAATCACCTCCCTTGTCAAGGACTTTCTTTTCGAGGTAACGTTTGAGAAGTTTTGAGCGCAGACTCAGAAATTGGGCAGCGAAGTCATTTGCACCCTCCTCGAAATACTCTTCGGCTACAAGTTCCACGTTTTTCTTTCTCAGTTCTTCCTTAAAGCTCTCTGCCATCAACATGCCGTAAGAGGTTTGCGGGGCCATGATTGCGAATTCTTTTATGTTAAGATTTTCCACGGCATAACGGGCAGCCTTTTGACCCAGGACACCCATTGTAGCATTCATCTGAAAGATATTTTTTCCTAGCCCGGCTATACCATCGTCAGTTGCAGTCGGAGAGATCATAACAACCGGTTTTCCGACAGACATGGCAGCACAAACTGTCGCTGTGTGGCTGAGAACCGGTCCGATTATTACCGGGACTCTGTGGTCATCTATAAACTCCTTTGTACGGCGTGCGGTCTCAACCATGTTGCCTTTTGTGTCTAGAACAATGTTTTTAACACTCATCCCGTTCTGCCGGTTTAAAAGCTCAATCCCAAGCTGTGCTCCCTGAACCACTCTCTTGCCCACTTCCGCTTCATCACCTGAAACAGGAGCCAGAATACCAACCTGTAGAGTCACTTTCTGCTGGTCCCTGGCTTTCAGAGCCAGATCTCTGAGGATCGACTCATATCTGGACCTTGGAAAAGACCTGCGGTGATCTTCTGCCTGACTCTGAACTTTAGCAAACTGGCCCATGGAGTAAAACCCGTTAATTTCATAGTATCGTACTATTTCCAGTATTCTGTAATGCAGGGGCAATTGAGCGATTTCTGAGACTTCACCGGAAGGCATCTGCCTGCAAATAACCTCTGTATTGGCAAGAGATAGTGAGTCGAGTACAGATGAGACCCCCCCGTCAAGACAAGCCGAAAAAGCGGAAATCGACTGTGAATACATTTCCTCCCTGCCCAAAGCCACCCCTTCCAGATACCACAAGCGTGGTGTGAATCTGGATCCGGGGAATTTCTGCCGGAACATGGAAAAAAGCCTGTGCATAGAATCATAATCACCTTTTCTCACCATCGCCTCACAGATAAGAGGCACCAGCGCTTCTGATTCATTGCCTTTGCCATTTTTTTTCAGGTAATTTCTGATGACAATTATTGTTGAATCATAATTTCCAGCCTTATAGTATCCGGTAGCTCTCTCAAGCACAGTAACTGCCTTGGGATGTTCCGGAACGGCCAAAAGTACAATGAACGCAAGGCCGAAAAACAGCTTTATCATATATTTACTCCAGAAAAAATCTTCCGAACTCAATGGTATCTATAGATGAGATGTTGTTGCGCAGTTTTTCTTTCTCAGACATGTTGCCTGATGTACCCTTTTCCATTACAGATTCCTTAACAAAAATGCTGGTTCCGCATCTTAGTGCCAAAGCCAGCGCATCGCTTGTGCGGCAATCGATAAAAATCATCGAATTACCATCGGTGACCTGAAGACGGGAGAGAATTGACTGTTCCTGAATGTCATAAATAACAACCCTGGTCAGTTTTCCACCAAGCTGCTCAAGAATTATTCTGACCAGATCTATTGTGAGTGGCTTCTCAGGAGTTACATTCAGAGACTCTATGGCGATCGCGCTTGCCTCCAGTGGTCCAACAGGAACAGGAAGTGTCCTTTTACCACTGACTTCCTTTAATATCACCACAGGGGAATTGCGGCTGGTATCCATTGCAAAAGATGCTATTTCAACCTGAACCAGCATGTTTATCTCCATTCCTTCTTAAAGCCAAACATTACCGCTGTCCTCAGACCTCAAGGACATTTTTAAGAAAAATACACTTGATATGACAGTTTTGCCAGTAAAACGCTCAAGTGTACTCAAAGCCTTTCTGACGGAAATATTTCCGGTGTTCTTTTTCCACTTTCCTGAGCAATCTTTTCTCATTCCAGGTAAGCTTTTCTTTGTACTTACCAGATTTTAAGTTCTCAACAGTCTTAATAACCGGGAGCAACTTATGTACAACCTTGCCGTTTTGCCGGACCATTGTATGGATTACAGGTGTCAGCCTGATATTTCCAAGCCTGACCATCTTGCGGCCGGAACTGTCAAACCCTGTATCCAGTGTCACTTCTGCAATATGGCTCATCTTCTGAATGGCGAATTTCAGTCCCCATGATGTCAGATTTCCCAGGGAATACAGAACAGCTGTATCCCGGCCATCCTTTGTTCTGTATCGTTCTGATAAATTAATAATATGCGGATGATGTCCGATAATCAGGTCTATCCCAGAGTCAAGCAGATTGTGGGCCCGATTAACCAGTCTATGGGGTGGATAATACTCAAACTCAACCCCCCAGTGATTGCATGCGACTATGAAATCGGCACCCCTTGAGCGTGCAAGTTTTATTTGACGGTAAATCATTGACGGGTCATAGTCGTCATCTACAAGAGCATTAAAACGTACCAGATTTGTACCATGCTTGAAACTGCTTTCAAGAGGTATACCATTTGTTGAAAACGTGTAGGATAAAACAGCAATCTTTATTCCCCTGCATTCAAAAATCGGGAAAAGATCCTGTTCATCGGAAGTCCTGCATGCACCGGAATAAGCAACCTCTCTTCTATCCAGAAAATCACAAGTCGAGATTATCCCGCCGGAGAGGCTGTCATTGATATGATTGTTTGCCAGACTGACTACATCAAACATCCCAAAACGGCTATCGCCCAGAAGCGGCTCAGCATATGACTCAGGCACAGAAAACCTGAGAAGCTCTTCGATTATGCATTTTGGATTTACTGCAAATTCCATATTGGCGATCCGCAGATCTCCACAGAAGACATCTGAACCGATATGACTCCATAGCTCTTTTCCGCCTTCACCCGCAAGATCCTTTCTGCACATCAAATCTCCAACAGCCTTAATCACTACCGGCTGTGGATTCAGCATCACCGCCCCCCCCTGGTCAGGACTCATATCTTTTGAAAAAGCCTCCTCAAGACCTGATCCACGGAACGGTTTTTTAACCGGACTGAGATACTTTGAGGAGTAATAAAGCTGCCACCATGGAGCTTTGTGATAGGTCCAGTCACTTTCAGTAAGAAATGGACGCTTGAAAGGGGAATACACATATAAAAGAAGTAAAACAAAAAGAATCAATATCAGGCTGAGCACAATCATCTGTTATCTGCGTCTATCTGTTATGGTTTTATTATTATGAACGGTTCTCAGAGGAACCAGATATAAATATATAATTTACTTGATGTTATAATCCTGCAAAGAGGAAAAAAGTTTAAAAAGAATTAATTCATACAGGCAGAGTTAAATACCGGAACATTTATTATATTTGAAAATTCTATGACTAATCCAAACTCCCTACTCGATCGTTTTTTAGGCGGGCTGATCCGTTTTCGCTCACTCGTGATTTTTTTCATAATTATTTCAACACTGTTTTTTGGGTATTTCCTCTCTAAAATTCATGTTGATAATGACACATTCAAGGCGATTCCACCGAATCTACAAGCAAAGATTGATTACGACAATCTGAAAAAGGAGTTTTCGGCTCCTTACTTCATACTGTTTATTGCCGAATTCAAGGCAGGAAACCTGACTGAAAAAATAGATTCCCTGAATTCCTGGTCATCTGCATTTGCTTCTTTGGATGGAATCTCAGGGGTTACCAATCTTAACACATTGCAGGTTCCTGTAAAGGGCGGATTTTTCGGGGTCTCAAGTGATTATGTTGTATCAAAGAAAGACAGCAATGAAGAGCTGACCCGCCGGAGGATCCAGGAAAACCGTGAATTTTCAAAAATTTTCATATCCGATGACGAAACAGTGTTAGGTATGGTTATCGGGCTTAAACCCGATGCTGATCGTTCCATAGTCATGAAGGATGTCCTGAACAAAACAAACAGCATCAACCAGAATCCCAATATCAAGACTTACTTTACCAGCGAAGCCGCAGTCTCATATTTCATCGATAAGGCCATGAAAAGAGACTTTTCCATCCTTCTGCCGGTCTGTTTTATAATAGTCTTTCTGCTTCTTTACCGGGTTTTCAGACGAGTACTCTATGTCTGTGCTGCTCTTCTGGTTAATGTAATCGCGCTTATCTGGACATTTGGGTTGATGGGAATGCTGAATGTGACATTCTCCGTTGTAACATCTGTTATTCCGGTGATCCTCTTTCCTATCGGGGTTGCCGGCGCAATTCACATCATAAAAGCCTACACCCGCCAAAGGCGTGATGCCGATATTATTCCGGCCATTCAAATGACATACAAAGAACAGATTCTGCCCTGTTTTCTGGCTGCTGTCACCACATTTGCCGGATTTGCGTCATTTGTATTCTCGGAGATCTCCTGGACACGGACATTCGGGCTGTACACCGGTGTATCGGTAATGTTTGCGTTTGCATTTAATGTTACTATAATTCCGGTCTTTCTCTCATTTGAAAAGAAAGGAAAAGCCGCAGCAGTGCCCCAGACATCCGATGAGGTTAAGCTTAACAGTTTCTGGGACCTCTTTTCCAGATTCACTCTTGAGTCCAGAAAATGGGTCTGGCTTTTCCCGGTTCTCCTTATCTTATTTTATGTAGGATTCAGAATGGTAAAAGTGGAGAGCAACCCTATAGCTATGCTTCCAGAAAACAACATGCTCAGGGTTTCAGACAATTTTATTGGAAAGTACTTTGGCGGGACACGGTTCTTTTCAGTAGTGCTTGAAAACAAAGGAGAAAAAATTTCCTCAATCGAGCAGTGGAAAGCGGTTCAGGATATTACCGGATTTATTGAAAAACAGGAAGGTATCGGCAACGTGGCATCTGTACTGCCTCTTATGAGTAAAGTTAGTACTATGCTTACAGGTGACAGTCTTTCCAAACCGGCAGTAATGCTCCTTACTTCAAAGAGCGGAATGTTCGGGAAAAATTTTTCGAGCTTTATAAGCGGCTTCCTTTCTGAAAGCAGACAGAAGACCCGCCTCAATGTAACCTGCCGCAGTGATGAGCAGACAAAACCGCTCATCATAGCGGAAAATATAGAAAAATATGTGCAGGAGAAGCACAAAGACTGGTCGGTACTGATTTCAGGCCCGGCGATTCTAAATGAATCGATGAGCTCCGTACTGATTGATACTCAAATCTCCAGCCTCATCTCAACATTCATTCCGGTTTTTCTCTGTCTGATTCTGTTCTTCAAATCACCACGCATTGGCATCTTCGCGCTGATTCCAATAATTTTCTCTACTGCATTTGTTTATTCAATAATGGGAGTGCTTGGCGTAACCATAAATCTGGTCACTGTTATTATAATGAATACATGTGTCGGCATAGGAATAGACTATGCGATCCACCTGGCCAGCGGGTTTATTTTCCAGTATAAAATAACCGGCGATAAGATCAAATCTCTTAAAGCCGCAATAAAGATCAAGGGTACACCTATACTTTTCAACACACTGGTCGTAGGGATCGGTTTTCTGGTACTTGCATTCTCAAGTTTTCCCCCTATACGTGATTTCGGAATTCTGGTGTTTGTTTCAATGATAGTCAGCGCAGGATTTTCGATGCTGTTTCTCCCTTTGCTGCTCCTGTTTTTCGGTATCGGTAAACCTGCATTATCAGAAAGGAAATGAGATGAGACTCTTAAAATCGGTTGCTGTTATCTTAAGCGCTGCTGCATTCATTATTGCCGCACCCAAAGATCCTCTCTTAGGGACCTGGTGTGCAGGTGAAGACGGCCTTGTCCTGACATTCGCAGGCAAAGATTCCCTTATTGTGACCTCCAGTGCCGATGCCAGTATCAGCGGAGCGGGAACATATAAAAGAGATGATACCACTTTCACCGCAATACTGCTCAATGAGGGTGTTGAAATGAAAATGAAATACCAGTATAAATGGCTTGGTAAGGATACTATATCCGCTCAGGCCCAACTCTTCACTATTGGCGATGAAGCAGTTGATTTTCCAGGAGAGTGGATGTCGATGTCAAGATGCAGACAGGAAGGCGCCAAAACAGGTAAATAGTAGCATAATACTCTGTAAAAATGTATCTTCTGGACTTAATTTTTTTAAGATTGCAATTTAGATGAAAATCACTTTTGTTTATCCAAAATTTGACAAGTTTCTGGAAACCTACCCTGAACTGGCGGAGATGCCTGCCATCGCCGCTACATGGGCCTACAGAATGCCCCCTGCAATGGGCATTCCGATCCTCATAAACATTCTTCCTCCTGATATTCAATGGCGGATTATTGATCAGAACATAGAACCTGTAGATTATGATGACGATGCGGACCTGATCGCAATCAGCTTCTTTACTCCCCAGGCGGGGTACGCCTATGAGATCGGGGATAATTTCCGTAAAAGAGGCAAGACTGTAGTGATGGGCGGTATGCACCCATCAATGGCCCCCGAATTTACTGCTCCGCATTGCGATGCTCTGTGCATAGGTGAAGGAGATAAAGTCTGGCCTTCTATTATTGAGGACTTCCGGAATAAAACGCTGAAAAGTATTTACAGAGCCGAGCCGGTTCCACAGCCCGAAGAGATCGTTTCCCCAAAGCCGGGTATCTTTGATGTGGAAAATAAATACGACTGGCACGCCTCTTTAGTCTCCATCACCAGAGGCTGCCCTTTTGGATGCGACTGGTGCAACGTTCCAATTTATCAGGGGGACAAGATCCGTCTCCGTCCTCTGGAAAAAGTTGTTGAGGAGATTAAAAAACTTTCGGGTAAAGAATTTTATATCACCGATGACATGATCATGCTCAACCGCCCCAGGATCACCCGCTATATGATGGAACTTTGCGAAAAGATCAGGGACTTTAAAGTAAACATGTTTCTCTCCTGCTCCCCTGCCATGAACACCGATCCGGAGTTTCTTGACGCGATCGCATCTGCAGGCGCAAAAAGCATGTACACTGTGTTTGCCAGCGACCCGTTCAGCGCCCGATTTTTCGCACGTCATCCGGGAATATGGCAGCGCACAATCGATCTTGTAAAGCAGCTTGAGGACCGCGGGATCCGCTTCTTTGGTTCTTTTGGTGTAGGCTTTGACACCTGCATGGAGGATCAGTTCGATCTGATTCTGGAGTTCTGCGAAAAAGCAAACGTTAAGACCGCCGAATTCTTTATAGCCACTCCGTTTCCAAATACCCCTTTCTGGCACAAAATCGAAGCGGAAAACCGCTTTATCGAAAGGGACTGGAAAAAATTCAACTGCGCAAATGTGGTGTTTAAACCTAAACACACTTCAGAAAAGCAGCTGCGGGATGGTTTTGTGAGGCTGTGGCGGGAGTTCTTCAGTAAAGTTAATCATGAGGAATCGCTCAGCAGCTTTCATCAGAAACTTGAAAACATCCTAAAATCCAGAGAGTTTTCCCAGAATGTTAAAGATGCCGTGGCCCGTGGAATGAAACGGGCAGCAGCAAATAATCCCTGATTTTTACAGGAGGTAAAGTGGGTAAGAAAGCGATTGTCACAGGCGGCTCAAGAGGAATAGGGACCGCAATTGTAAAAACACTTGCAGCCGATGGTTTTCAGGTTGCCTTCAGTTACCTCTCCAACAAAGAAAAAGCTGATCTACTTGTCGAAGAAATTACCAGTCAGGGTGGCAGCGCTGCCGCATTCCAGGCTGATACTTCAAATTTCGAATCAGCTTCCGCCTTTGTTACAAAAGCAAGAGAATTTCTTACCGATGTTGATCTTCTGGTCAACAATGCCGGGATCACCCGTGATAAAAGCCTCTTTATCATGCAGCAATCTGACTGGGATCAGGTGATAAATACCAATCTTACCGGTTACTTCAATGTAACCCGCAATCTGATCGGTTATTTCTTTAAGAATAAACGGGGATGCATTATTAATATCACATCTGTAAGCGGCCTGGTAGGAATTAACGGCCAGACAAATTACTGCGCATCTAAAGCAGGAATAATCGGCTTTACACGTGCATTAGCCAAAGAGGCTGCAAAACTCTCTATACCGGTAAACTGTGTCGCCCCTGGTTATGTCGATACCGAAATGACCAGATCCATGCCTGAAAAGCATCTTGAAGAGATAAAGAACATGATTCCTATGCGCAGAATGGGAACAGCACAGGAGATAGCGGATCTGGTTTCCTTTCTGGCATCAGATAAAGCCAGATATATTACAGGACAAGTATTTACAATTGATGGCGGCCTGACGGCCTGATCAGGAGGTATTTGAAGATGTTTGATATTCAGGAGATAATGAAAAATGTTCCTCACCGTTACCCATTTCTGCTTATAGACAGGGTCCTGGATTTCAAGGAAAACGAATCGGTAACAGTACTAAAAAACATTTCAATCAACGAGGCACAGTTCCAGGGTCATTTTCCCTCAAAACCGGTATTCCCTGGAGTATATATAATAGAAAACATGGCCCAGGCATCCTGCTTCCTCCTCGCAAAATCATCAGGCGGCATTAAGGAAAACAGCGTCTATTATCTGGGGAAGGTCACAAAGATGTCTTTTATACAGCCCGTTGTTCCGGGAGACCAGCTGATCACATCAGTACAAATCGAAAAAGTTTTCGGAGACAGCGCTGCAGTTATAGCCAGAGCAACAGTTGATGGCAAACTGGTTGCTAAAGGCGAAATGATGTTCGGGATGCGAAAAGAAGCCTGATTTTTAAGGCAAAATTTAACTAAAGCATCAATAAATTGTGCAATCTCAGGATAACCGACTCAGGTTGGAATCAGACATTTTTTTTCACAATTGGATTTCTTCAGCCTAATTAACTATATTTACCTTTCTTTATTATTCATGTTAATGGGATAAAAATATCAATATGTATGAAAACAGAGTTGTAATTACTGGACTTGGTCTCATAACTCCTATTGGTACCGGCATTGACAAATTCTGGCAGAACGCAGTCAAAGGGGAAAATGGTGTCAGGCCACTGCAGATATTTGATGCCACAGAGTTCAGAACAAAAACCGGCGGTGAAGTGCTTGATTTTGACCCGACACAGTTTCTTTCTTCAGAAGAGATAGAAAACATGGGTCGTTCAAGTCAGTTTGCGGTTGCCGCAACCAGAATGGCTATTAAAGATTCAGGCCTCGACCTCTCAAAGGAAAACCTTTTCCGGATCGGTATCAGCATGGGAACCACCATGGGTGAACCACAGATTCTGGAGCAAGGTGTAAAAATCAAGTATAAGACCGGTGATGCCAACCAGATACCATCAAACCTGCCACGTCAATACCCCTGTGCCTCCATACCGGCCAATATAGCCCGTGTATTTGGCATAAAGGGTCCGCATATAATGATTCCTACTGCCTGTGCAGCTGGGAATTATGCAATCGGGTATGCTTTTGATCTCATACAACAGAACAAAATTGAAGCTGCAATAGTCGGTGGAAGTGATCCATTCTCGGGTATCGCCTTTACAGGTTTTAACCGCCTTCTTGCTACAACTCCAGATATCGTTCGTCCGTTTGACAAAAACCGTGCAGGTATGGCAGTCAGCGAAGGTTCAGGAATTCTTATCCTCGAACGGCTCGACAAAGCCCTTGCACGCGGTGCCCACATTTACGCCGAAATTTCCGGTTACGGGCTTGGCTGTGATGCATTCAAGATGACTATTCCCGATCCCACAGGAAGCGGGGGAATTATCGCTTTACGGCGTTCAATTAAGAATTCCGGTATAACCGGAGAAGATATCGATTATATCTGTGCTCACGGCACCGGTACCGGTGAAAATGATAAATCAGAAACTCTCATTGTTAAAGAAGTACTTGGTGAGAAAAAGGCCCGCAGCACACCAATTTCATCACTGAAATCAATGATGGGCCACACTATGGGCGCAGCATCCGCAATAGAAGCCGCAGCCTGTGCGTTGATGATAAAGCACGGCATCGCGTTGCCAACTATAAATTACTCCGAACCTGACCCGGAATGCGATCTTGACTATATTCCAAATCAGGCTCGTGAAATGAAACTGGAAACAGTCATTTCAAATGCCTATGCTTTTGCCGGCAACACATCATCAATAGTCCTTAGAAAATTCAAAGGGTAAGATTTTAAGAATGCAATCCAGAAAAATCGTCATCACTGAAGTCGGAACCATAAGCACTCTGGGCATGGGATTCAGCAGTCTCGCTTCTGGTATGAACCAGCCGCCCCGAAAATCAACTATAAAGGATTTCGAGTTTCATCAGTTCAGCAGTGAAATTCCCTGCTACTCTGTAGCCGGTTTTGATCCTGTTGAGGTTCTGGGTAAAAAAGGGCTCCGTAATAAAGACAATGCCACCAAGTATCTTCTGGGAACATTTGAATCAAGCATCAAATCGGTGATGGAAAATGCAGACGAAGAGAACCGTCCCGGAATATGTATCGGTACAGCTTTCGGCAGCCTACAGAGTATCGGTGATTTCCTCAGTGATTCAATCGTAAACGGCGTCAACAATGTCAATCCTCAGGCTTTTGCCAACACTGTTATCAACTCCCCTACCGGGAACTCAAATATTCGCTATGCAGCTCGTAACCTCAGTGCCACCATCTCCACCGGTTTCAACTCCGGAATAGATGCACTGATTTATGCCTTCGACCATATAAAAATGGGTTACCTTGACTGTATCGCTGCAGGCGGCCTCGAAGAGGTAAGCTATTACAGCCTTCTGGGGCTACAGAGAACAGGCATTCTATCAAAATCCGGAAATATGCGCCCTTTTGCCGAGGATTGTGATGGTGTAGTGGCAGGAGAAGGCTGTGCACTGTTTCTGATTGAAACAGAAGAATCTGCAAAAGCAAGGGGAGCAAAAATTCTGGCTGAAATTGCCGGAGTCGGCAGTGCGTTTAATCCTGATATCAGAAAAACCACATCTTCTTGCGAACCGGCGGTTTATGCAATCAAAACCGCATTAAGCCAGGCAGGCATCGATTCAGATACTATCGATTTCATTGCATCAGGTGCCAACGGCAACAAACTTGTCGACAAGTTTGAAGCAGATGCGATCACATCTGCGTTTAGAACAAGTAAACCGGTCACCGCGTACAAAATGTTTACAGGTGAATGCTACGGGGCCTCTGGAGCAATCAATACCATGTGCGCTCTGGCAGATCTTAAAAATTCCCGTATCAGCGGTGTTCAACCATCTTATAAAACCATCGGCAATATTCCGCTGGTTTTCGAAACGGTCCAGAAAGAAAGCCAGTACGCACTCGTTACGTCGTTCTCATGTGACGGCAACTGCGGCGCGCTGATTCTCAAAAATGTTTAAACAACTCTGTGTACAGCACATAAGCCCGATTATTATTTTAAATCAATAACAATAAAAACCTCGATCCAGTGAGGAGAATTTCGCATGAACAAAGAAGAAATCAAAAGCACAATTCGCGAACTCATAACAGATATCGCTGAAGACATGGACATTGATGAATCATCAATTACCGATGAAGCCAGCTTCATAGAAGATATGGGACTGGATTCAATGGCTCTGCTGGAAGTGCTGGCAACCATGGAAAAGAAATTCGGGGTGTCTATTCCCGAATCTGAATTTCCCAACATCACTTCAATTAACAAGTGCGTTGCAACAGTAGAAAAATATCTGGCTCAAAAGAGCTGATTATCCGCAAATTGTAACGGCCGCCAGAAAGGTGGCCGTTTTTTTCTCTCCATGCATGATCCCGAAATTTTCAGAGCTTCATCACCACTGGGAAGCAACTCATACCTCGTAAAGATCGATCCGCCCGTAATCATAGACACCGGGCATCCCTTATTTCAAAAACAGACATCACAATTTCTCTTAAGCCGCATCACCTCTTCTGAATCTGTCAAGTATATTTTCTGCACACATTCTCACCCGGATCACACAGGTGCCGCATCATACCTCCGGACTCTTACCGGTGCAGAAATAGTGGTTTGTGAAGGGAATAACGACCAAAAGCTCACAGAAGCACGAAGTTCTGTTCTGAATCTGACTTCTGAGCCATTGAGTCCGGACTGTATCGTACCAGATAAAACTGTTTTTTCTTTGAATAATGAACAGATAGAAGTCCTGCGAACCACAGGACATTCAGACGACCACGCGTCCTATTTTCTTCAAAAAAGAAAACTTCTGTTCTGCGGAGACCTCCTTACTACCAATGACATAGGTTTTTTAGATCTGAACAAACCTTACTTGACCTCTCTGGGTGAATTCTCAGTTTCAATTGAGCGATGCATTGAGCTGCAACCCCGGGTGATTTTCCCGGGCCACGGGAATCCTATTTTTACCAACGAACAGTTCTGGAAAAAACTCAGGAGGAAGCTTAGTTCATTCTACAGAAACCCCTCTCTGCTGATTGCCCATACCATGATTGCGCCCCTTCTCTTTTTCATTGAAAGCAGGGGAACAGTATCTGTTAATTTTTGTGAAGATTACATCGCCTCGCATCGTCAGATTTTTGATGGTTTTCTTGATGGGATAACAGAAGAGATGGTGCGTAAAGAGTTCCGTAAGTTATTGTTTCTGTTGGAGATACGGAATGTGATTTTTAGAGCTGCGGGAGGAGAGTTTACTCTAAGTGGCGGGGATTTTGTTGGGGAGAGGGTAATTACCCCTGAGATGAGATAGGAGCTGAGTTTTTTTGCACTTAGGTCATTTCCTAGGCAGGGTGAAAACATCTCTGGGATGAAACAATGACTTAAGAACACCCCAAGGTGACACATTTATTTCTCCGGGTGACTTTTTGATTTAACGCGTTAAGTCAAAGGTCTCATCCCAGAGTGACTTTTTGATTTAATGCGTTAAGTCACTGTTCCACCCCAGAGGTAACTTTGTTGTTTAGCATATTAAGTCGCAGTTTCACCTCAGGTGATTACCCCTCACTACGGATCTAATTATTTACCACAATTTAAAACATACAAGGTGAATTAGTATCAAAATGCTAAGTTACCTCTGGGGAACTCACAAGTAAGTTACAAAATTATTACTGAGTGTAATAAAGTCTCCCCCCTGCCAAATAAAAGTCCGGAAATCCCAATCACAACAATTTTAGTTTAATCGAATAAAATCACCTCTTCTATCCAAGCCGGAATTTCAGCAGAGCAAAGGAGATTAATTGTGAATGAAGGATATCTCTTGAAGAAGTCGCAATTGAAAAGATGATAGATCTCATTTAATGGAATCTACTGTACCCGGTACCTCATTTTACGAACAAACCATCTCTTTGAGTAAATCCAGTCCAACTATTTTGCTGCTTGTTGTAATCATTTTCGATACTGCAGAACCGGTTACACCCAGATAAGCTGCCAGATCGATATTGGAAAAC
>Ga0123335_1001813_pt1 | contig 33639 bp, 30 predicted proteins | sample BiotimSIPDNA_2_FD_89707 | JGI IMG/M metagenome (GOLD analysis project Ga0123335, IMG submission 89707) | Anaerobic biogas reactor microbial communites from Washington, USA - Biogas_R2 time_0 SIP DNA | ecosystem: Engineered > Bioreactor > Anaerobic > Unclassified | place: Washington, USA... | reverse complement strand
TTAAAAACAAAACCTTAGCTTAAATCACAGGGGGTCAGTATCTGCCGAAATGACAGGCGGAAAATGAGAAAAAATAAGCAGTTTTTTACCACTTTCCGGGGTCAGTATACTCCGAAATATCCATCCCGCACATTAAACGAACAGAGAAATTTTGACGGTACAATAGTGAAACAAGGTTCTTTAGTGCGAATAGATACTTTAGGGAAAATAGTTGAATATGAATAAATTAAAAAAATATTAATTAGTGGTTTTATAGCCATTTTAACCATTAATGGCTTTTCTCAGTCGCTTGACAAAAAATTATTTATAGCCATTGATGGTTTTGCTCCGGCCATTAAGTTTGGAATAGAAAAAAACACATCAGAACGATTATCTTTAAAAGCATCTATTGGTTTTTGCATAATTGGACCCAGCTTATTATCTTATAATTTCTTCGGTACATATATAATTACAAGACCAAAAAATGCTTTTGGATTTAATTTAAACTTTGGTTTACTTGACAACTATATCGATATTATGACTCCCATGTTTTCATTGGGATTTGGAGGCGGTGCCGGAATTTTCTATAGGTTTCAAAATAACTCGGTATTAACATTCCGGTTGGGTATGATAACAGGCCCATCAATAGAAGACAAGGAATTTATGATGTTAACACTTCCAAATTTTGGGATGGAATACGCTTTCATATTTAATAAAAACAGTCACTAATGGGCATTAGAAAATAATAATCGTTCTTTGAAATTATGAAATAATCGCATCTGTAGAATTTTTTTCAAGCGTGACGATTTGAATTAAAAGGTGGATTTTTGCTTTGAGAAAAGCATCAATCCATGAATCAAGGCAAATATATTTTCGCTCAGCTTACAGATTTTTTACCTCGCAGAGTATTTGATAGAATTGTTGACAAGTATGAAGGTAATAAACGTGTGAGATCTTTTACTTGTTGGAATCAAATGCTTTGCATGGTGTTTGGGCAACTAACAGCCAGAGACAGTATGAGAGATATAATACTGAGCCTGGAAGCACACCAATCAAAGTACTATCATCTGGGCTTTGGGCCAACTGTTTCTCGCCGAAATCTTGGAACTGCAAATGAAAAGAGGAATTGCCAAATTTTTGAAGAGTTTGCCTATGTACTGATTGCAGAAGCACGCAGAAGTTGTTATCGGAATGATTTTGAGATAGAGGTTGATAGCAATGTTTATGCGCTGGACTCCACAACAATAGACCTTTTTTTAAGCGTCTTTTGGTGGACTGAGTTCAGAAAGCATAAGGGAGGGATAAAACTCCATACTCTCTTTGATATAAAAACCTCTATTCCCAGTTTTATCCAGATCACAACAGCCAAGGTTCACGATGTCAACATTATAGATCTCATTCCTTACGAAAGAGGTAGTTTTTACGTTGCTGACAAAGCATACACAGACTTTCATCGACTCCAAAGGATAAATGCTAACGGGTCTTTCTTTGTGATAAGGGTTAAAGATAACCTCCAGTTCAAGCGGATGTATTCCAAGGCCGTAGATAAAACAACAGGTGTCATCAATGATCAGATTGGCAGATTGTTGGTACCCAAATCCAGAAGCGAGTATCCTAAAAAGCTGCGACGAATTAAGTATTATGACGCCGATCATAACCTGGAACTTGTTTTCCTGACCAATAACATGGACCTGGACGCTACTGAGATTGCCTTCCTGTATAAGAAAAGATGGGAAGTAGAGTTGTTTTTCAAATGGCTGAAGCAACATCTTAAGATCAAATCTTTTTGGGGAATAACTCTCAATGCCGTAAAGATACAAATGTACTGTGCCATTATAGCTTACTGTCTGGTTGCTCTGGTCGGTAATAAATTGAAAGTTAAGCGTACAATCTACGAAATTCTACAAATCCTGAGCATCTCATTACTGGACAAAACCCCTGTAAATTAGGTGCTTACAAAATGCGATTACAATAATGTCAAAGAACTTAATAATAACCAATTAATAATCAGTGGGTTTTAAGTGCCCACCAGTGAAGTGGCTTAATAAATTGCCCGGTTTTTTGTTGCAGGTCAGAAAACTTAATGTACAACAACAGACAATGCTATTAATATTTAGGGCAATAAAAGATTAAATATATCTTTAGGATACAAAACAGCGAATATGGTCTTTAAAAATAAAGCTGGATAATCATGTTTAACCGGTAGCCATATTTTAGGACTAGACATTCGAATTCATACCGGAGTTTTTGAATATAACAAAGCTTTGCAAAGAGTTCTTGAAAAATGCGGATTTATTAAAGCAGTATTCAATCAAGCAATTTGCAAAAATGATAAAATGTACAGTGAAATAAGATATGCAAAAATTATATATAATAAATCCTGCGGATGATGGACAAGGTTAAAAGGCATATGGTTAGGAAAAAAGTTCTTTGTGTTTCTATACTCATTCTTTTTATAGCTGTATTTAGTTGTGTTCCGGCCTTTGCACAATCAAATACCACCTTATGGTATAATAAACCTGCGGAGTATTTTGAAGAATCGCTTGCATTGGGAAATGGTAAAAACGGTGCCTCGGTTTTTGGCGGGGTAAAATCTGACCAGATATACCTGAATGATATCACCTTATGGTCTGGAGAACCTGTGAACCCTTACATGAATCCCGATGCATACAAATATATCTCTCAAATCAGGGAAGCGTTGAAGCAGGAAAATTACCCCCTTGCCGAAAAACTGAACAAAAACATTCAGGGGAAATTTTCAGAATCGTATGCCCCCTTGGGCACCATGTATATTGATTTTCAGCACAAGGGCAATGTTAGAAATTATCATCGCCAACTGGATATTGGAGAAGCAGTTGCTTCTGTAAGTTATGATGTTGACAATATACACTTTACACGCGAATATTTTATTTCCCATCCGGACAAGGTAATGGTTGTTAAGCTTACAGGAAGCAAAGTAGGTTCATTGACTTTTACTGTAAGATTTAACAGCCTGTTAAAATATTCTGCTACAACAGAAGATAAAACGTTGCAAATAAACGGTTATGCTCCTTACCATGCTGCACCCAACTATTGGAATGAAGAAGAACCTGTTCTTTTTGATGAAAACAGAGGCACCAGGTTTTCTTCCTATTTCAGGGTTAAAAACAATGGCGGAGAGGTTTTCTTTTCTGACTCGGCCATACAGGTTAATAATGCCACTGAAGCTATCTTGCTCATTTCAATGGCTACCAGTTTCAACGGATACGATAAAAACCCGGCAAAAGAAGGTTTAGACAATAAATCTATCGCGGATAAACAATTGACAGGCGCTTTTAGGCAAAAATATCAGGAGTTGAAAGGAAGACATGTTAAGGACTATCAATCTTTTTTTAACCGTGTTAACTTGAATCTGGATGAGCCTGAAGTTCCTGATTTATCTACGGATGACCGTTTGATCAACTATACAAAAGGTGCTGACGACAAAAACCTCGAAATATTATATTTTCAATATGGCAGATATTTACTCATTGCCAGTTCGCGTACTGAAGGTGTTCCGGCTAACCTGCAGGGTATCTGGAACCCGTATATGCGTCCTCCCTGGAGTTGCAATTACACCATGAACATAAACGTGGAAGAGAATTACTGGCTGGCCGAAAGCGGCAATCTATCTGAAATGCATGAACCCTTTCTCACCTTTATTGGCAACCTGGCCGAAACAGGAAAAGTAACTGCTAAGACATTTTATGGTGTTGACAAAGGATGGGCTGCATGCCATAATTCAGATATTTGGGCCATGAGCAATCCCGTGGGCGATTTTGGGAAAGGTGATCCTATGTGGGCCTGCTGGAATATGAGCGGAACCTGGGTTGTAACCCACCTGTGGGAACACTATTTATATACCGGGGATAAAAAGTTCCTGAAAGATTACGCCTATCCGCTCATGAAAGGGGCTGCCGGGTTTTGTCTGGCATGGATGGTTAAGGATAAAAATGGCTACCTGATTACTTCACCTTCAACATCTCCTGAAAATACATACATTACACCTGACGGTTTCAGGGGGGCAACGCTTTATGGAGGCACTTCGGACATCGCCATGATCAGGGAATGTTTAAAACAAACCATAGAAGCCTCGGAAATGTTGAAAATAGATTCAGGTTTTCGCGACAGTCTTAAAACAGCCATTTCACAACTATTTCCTTATCAGATAGGCACGAAAGGAAATTTACAGGAATGGTATTACGACTGGAAAGATTTCGAACCCACACACCGCCATCAGACACATTTATACGGCCTGTCGCCTGGCCATCAAATTACACCCGATAAAACACCGGAACTGGCTGAAGCCTGCCGTGTAACCCTGAATATCAAAGGTGATGAGACCACCGGTTGGTCAAAAGGATGGCGCATTAACCTGTGGGCAAGGCTTTGGGATGGCAACAGGGCTTACAAACTGTACCGGGAGCTTCTGAAATATGTTCCACGCGATGGTGCAGAAAATATTAATTATGGAGGCGGTGGTGGCACTTATCCCAATTTATTCGATGCCCACCCACCTTTTCAGATTGACGGTAATTTTGGAGGCGCTGCCGGTGTCATAGAGATGTTAATGCAATCCAATGAAAACGAAATAATCCTTCTGCCTGCCTTACCTGATGCCTGGCCATCCGGTTCAATATCCGGTATTTGCGCCAGGGGCGGTTTCGAAGTTTCAATAAAGTGGAAGGATGGAAAACTAAACGGTGTTGAAGTATTGTCAAAAACTGGTAATAACTGCACATTATTTTATCAGGGGAAGAAGGTATCATTCGAAACGGAAAAAGGAAGTACTTATAAGCTAAATACAATGTTAGAAAATAATTAGAACCTCACTTTTGTCCGGGATAATTTTTGACAGTCGGTTTTCGAATAACTGATTTCTTTAATCGACAATAGTATTATATCATAAGCCAGTATTGAATGTAGATATGACTATTATGTTAAACGCTTCACAATTATCACATAACTCTTCATGTCCGCCAAGGGCAGAAGTAGGACACTGACTTATTTTGCCCGGCTCTTTAATTTACAGAGGAGTAAAAGTCGTTTTTGCAGAAATGATTAATTCAATCCTACCGAAACAAAATTTTAATGCGGGATAATATATTTATAGCATCACATAGGAGTAGACTTCTAAAAAAGGAGCAACACAGACGATTAATTAAATGGGCATGCAAATGCTCAGAACAGGTTTTGAATCTTTTTGGTAATACAATAGATGAGAGACTGAAGAATGCAATAATCATTGGTAATGAATGGGCAGATGAAAAGGCTACAACAGGTGACGCGATGAAAGCTTCATTGGCAGCACATGTTGTTGCCAGAGAATCTTCCAGTCCCATTTCAATTGCAATAGCACGATCTGTTGGACAGGCTGTTGCCACTGCTCATATGGCTGATCATTCACCTGGTGCAGCACTGTATGCTTTAAAAGCCATTAGAAATGCTGGTAAAACGGTAGAAACAGAGAGAGAATGGCAAAACAAACAATTGCCATCAGAAATTTTAAGTTAATTATTTCCGATTAAGAAAAGAATCGGGTATTTTTAAAGCTATCCCGTACAAGCGGGATTTAGTTCAACATAGTTAATAAAACATGGCAAACATAAACAGGAAAAAATTTTTCAAAAAAGCATGCTATACAGGAGCATGTCTTTGCGGTTTTAGTTCTATTGGATTAACCAATAGCAATATAGGCATTTTAAATTCTGACTATGAGTTACAAGACAATAAAAATGATTTGCACCAAGAGTGGTTGTCAATTTTATTATCCAATATAAGCAATGAATTCGATGAAAATGAGAAGAGGAAGATTCTAAAAAAATGTTCATCTGTGCATTATGATGATTTGGATATGAATACTTTACTCGCCCCTTACAAGAATGACTTAGATAAATTCATTAATTTTCTTGAATCTGAATGGGATTGGAAGATTAATTATAACAGAACGACAAAAATATTAATTGCTGATGAAAATAAAGATCATTGTGTTTGTCCCATTATTAGCAATAACCAGAAATGTGATTTATCATCAATGTGCTATTGTTCAGAAGGTTTCGCCGAATTAATGTTTTCATATATTACTGGCAAATCCACTTCTGCAACTGTTATTTCATCCATTCACAGAGGTGATGACAGGTGTATTTACAGGATAGTCTTGTGATTATTTAGCAACACGAACGCCCAAAACATAGCTATAATTAATTGCCATTTTTGAGCTGACAATTTACTTCGCAGCTAGTAACAGCTGTGGTGCGGTTCTACATGCAAGATACCTTTGCCACAAACGCGTCAGTACTCCAATTTATATATTGTATAGCCTTACTCCCTGTCTTCTCACCTCCATCTTTATAATCCGACACTAATAGTGCTTTACAAAATCTGTAACCGGAAGGCAAATAATGTACTATGCTTCGATCATTAAGGCTGTGTTTCAGGTCTCTGCCTCAAAAGAGCTTCAGTGGCCACGGCTTTTATTAACTCAGCAACATTTATTAATTTTTTTGCCTGTTATGGTTAGGCCTCATACAAGATATAAATAAAATCAGGCATAAAATTTGTGGTAAAAATATAATTGATAACTCAATAATTATGAAAAAATTAATATTAGCAGGATTATTAATTCCACTAATTGCCTCTTCATGTGAGAAAAATGATCGTGATATATTCTTAAAAGTTGGCACTGACTTTGAATTTAGTTTCAGTGATATTGAACTATATGATACTTCAACTCATATCATTTATTTTAAGAATGAATATGATGAATTTAAAAACCTGGATCAGAGCACTTTTACTTTTTTATCAGATGGCGATCCAATATATTCAGGGAGCATATGGCCAGGTCATTCAAGCTCATTCCCATCAGGACCGTTTATTATGTCACCTTCAATGTATGGGAATTATGCTTTAAGGATTAGTTCCTGGAGTTTTGATAAACCTGATATAAGAAACGATTCTAGAATAATTCAGCTTTTAAATCAAAATAGTCTTTTACATTCCGGACTTGCAATTTCTGCATGTACGGTGGAAATTACTGGAACGCAGTTAGTTTTCAGATTTACAATTTCTAATATAGATCTATCTGACCTTTTGATCATTGATCTAAATAAAACTGGACCTAATCTTTTCCATTATTTTACGAATGGACTTTATATCTATGATTTAGCAAATAATGAAATCTTTTCAAGTACAATCCAACATCAAGTCCCAGACCCATGGAATGGTCGGGAGATGGATTGGTTATCTGAAATAAAATCCGGAAATTCAATGGAATTCGCAATAAATTATCCATTAAACAATCCTCTTGCTACCGGAGAGTACAATGCAAGATTTGAATTTCCGGGTTTATCATATCAAGTTGAGAAGGATGATTTGATACAGAATGGAAACAGGATCTGGTTAGGTGATATAACACTAAAAAAACACATTACAATTGATTAAAAATAATCATACCGATTTATACAAGAGGGCTCAGAGCGGTCTGCCAGACCAAAAATTCAAGAATGTTAAACCTTCTTAAAACAGAAATAATACATATTTTTATTTTATTGATACCGGTTTTTACACAGACTCATGTCAGTTAACATACCAGTAGACGCGCTTACTAATTATAAATCTGATTAAAATGAAAAAATGATCTACATCTCGTGAATATAAAATAATTCAGGGTCTTTCAGGATGAAATAACGTTTTTCTGCTTACAGAAAACAAAAAACCTTCTTGTTGATACTAGCCCTGAGTTCATATTGAAAAGTCTGAAGAAGAGATTGGACAGACAGCATGTTGATCATATAATGATCTGTTTCAGTCATACGAAAGATGAACAAAGGTCAGCCTGCGCGGATCTGGTATATATACAATCATGAAGGTACTCTCTCCACCTGCGGTGGACTGATTATCAATACTGATACCGTCATTGACGGTTTCGAATTCTGGGATTTACTTAACGAACTGCCCAGAATAGAACTTGACTGTGACCCTATATACAACGCTGACGACAAGAACGGGGAATGGAAGTATTACTGGGACGGTTCCGCTCTTTCTTCCATCGGGGTGTACAAAAATGGTAAAAAAAGAAGGCAAGTGGATTTCGTTTTACGATAACGGGCATATACAGTATACCGGAATCTATCTTGAAGGTAAGAAAGATAGGGAATGGAGAGGTTGGCACTATGATGACAGATTGAGGAGCGTAGAAAGATATTCAGACGGGCGGCTTCACGGGGAATGCTAATATAATGACGGCGAGAGGTGGTCCAGAGCTACAGGGGAATATTCCTTCCGGTGGAATAAGTATGATGACACCGGCAAACTGACAGAATACCAGGAATTTGATAAAGACAAGGGCATAACTAAAGAAGAATACCTTCGACAGAAGAGTTTGTAAGCATACTCCGGAACTGATTTAATTCGTTTTTTTTTTAAATCATACAGAATTAAATCCTAATGAGTGTAGACTGAATTATACGAAATGACAATTCCTTTTTCAAAATGATAACAGAAGGATATAGCAGGGAATTTACATTTGTTTTGTTTAAGAAAGTGTAAAAATATCAACGAAAAATCTGATAAATAAAAGCATTCTTAATAGGCTATCCAGGCATGATTTAGCCAATAACGACTCAGGCACAGACAGTTACTATTGACAATAAAACGAAAGATGATAAAAATGAGGAAGTAATTTAAGCTGATAATTTACTATCTTATCGGTTTATGGTATAACAGCGACTATATTATTTTATTATATAACCTAAAGAGATATGAGAACACTAAAAAATACTAGCAGATTTCTGTTTGTCTTTATCATATACTTCATAAGTTTAGGAGAAGTATTTGCACAACGTAATCAAATAAACGATTGTAGAATTGAAGCCCGCAAGGATTGTAAAGTACTTGGCATACACTATTATTCGCTTAAAGAAGACATTGATCCAGAAACCTTTGAACAATTTGTGATATCAGAGTTCAATCCTGTTCTTCGTGATGTTTTACCAGGAATTACAATAAGAATAATGAAAGAAGAAAATGATTCTATTGATTTCTGTTATTTAATGGTTTATGACATTAGCTCACTGTATGTTAAGAAAACATACTGGCCAGAAAACGAACAATATTCTGATGTGTTCAATAATATTTGGAATAGTAGCAATAAATGTAACGAAATGTATAACCGTTTTTCAGAAATGACGGAAAAGAAAAGTGGCACAGATTATATTGAAGTACTATAAGTTGTTATTAATCTATGTTTTAAGCCCATGTAATTGATCTTTGTGATGATCGTAACATTTCTTTATTTGTTAATTATTTATGAATAGAGCATGAGAATTTAAGGATTAATTTTCGCAAACAAGAATGATTAGAATTTCCTTTGTAGGAACAGGAAGTGAGCAATTTTATATGTCTGAAGAAATAATATTTATATAACCACGTGGACATAATATTCAAAAAAAAGTATAAAATTAATTATGATGGAACGCAGAGTATTTATAAAATCCGCTTCTGTGGCAGTTACAGCATTAGGTTGTTTCCCTGCAGATCTATCGGGTATTTTTCGTGAGGTAAGACCTGACACAATAGAAAAGCGCTCTCTGGGTAAAACCGGAGTGAAATTATCAATTCTTGGTTTTGGAGGAGTGGTTGTAATGAATGCCACATCATCCGAAGCTTCATCAAGAGTGAGTGAGGCTATTGATTTTGGCATTAATTATTTTGATGTTGCTCCAACTTATGGTGATGCCGAAATAAAGCTGGGACCTGCATTAGAACCTTACAGGAAGGATGTATTTCTTGCATGCAAGACTCAGGAAAGAACAAAAAAGGCAGGCCGGATTGAGCTTGAAAATTCTCTCCGTCAATTACGCACCGATCATTTCGATCTATACCAACTCCATGCAGTAACCACACCTGCGGAAGTGGAAACCATTTTTAGTGAAGATGGAGTTATGAACATGATTATTGATGCTAAGAAAGAGGGAAAAATACGTTTCATCGGATTCAATGCCCATTCAGTAGAAGCTGCTATTGCTTTGATGGACAGTTTTGATTTCGACACATTAATGTTCCCTATAAATTATATTACATGGTACGCTGGTAATTTTGGCCCCCAGGTTCTCGAACGCGCAAAGCAAAAAAATATGGGAATACTGGCCATAAAATCGATGGCAAAAGGTCCATGGAAAGAAGGTGAAGAAAACCAGATCGAAAAATGCTGGTACGAGCCACTTACAAATCCCAATGAAGCATCAAAGGCCTTGAGATTTACACTTTCGCATCCAGTTACATCTGCTATTCCTCCAGGTAACGAAAGCCTCTTTAGAATGGCTCTTGATCTGATGACCAGATTTGAACCTTTATCTTCTTCAGAGATAGAAGATATTAAAAGGGCTGGTTCAGAAGGAAAACCTCTTTTCGAGTATCCGAGTTTAGAATTGTAATTATTCCGTAATGTTGTTTATGTAATTAGTAAAATTCATCTTCTTTTCGAACCAGAGTTACAGAATCAACCATATCTAATATGCAAATAATAAAACACCTCGCCTCCTAACAGTTATGGCTTACTCGCTAGGACAATTCTATGAGGAGAATTCTCTTTAGTGATACAACATATCTTTTCATAATAATTTAATATCCGGTTACTTAGTACTTCATCTAAATATTGTGATCATTCTTTTAATGAAACAGGAACATAAAGGAGAGAGATTCATAAATATCTATTATTTTATATCCAAAGTAGTCATAAGCATAATAATAGAACAAAAACACTGAAGTTCTATAAATTTTGATCTGTAAACAAGCCTAAACAATAAGACGACTTGAGAAAAAGAAAACGACATTTCATAAAAAGAAAATATGGGAATAAATATTTAATCGATTGTTCTCTATACTCAAAGTCGAGCTTTAAACTTCCTCAATATCCCTTTATTACAAGTGTTTACTGTATCCTGTTTGTAACATCGGGGAAGGGCTCAATTATGGTTGATAACAACAATATTCATCTTAAAAAAGGAACTCTTCTATTTATTCGACCCAATCAGGTAAGACAATGGCAAAATATATCTTCAGATTTTGATGCTTACTTGCTGGTATTTGAAAATGAATTTATTGAAACATTTTTTCAGGATAGCTTTTTTATCTATCGTTTTCCATTTTTTCATAATACCACAACCTTATGCACATTAGAATGCAATAATGAATTTTTAACATCGTTGACGGATCTCTGCTCAACAATTACCCATGAATTATCGAATCTTCGGGAAGACAGCCATCATTATTTACGTTCGATACTTTATAATATTCTGATCCAGATCAACAGGAAATATATGGCATATTATGGTTTATCAGTTAACTCTTTTCAGAATAATACCGGACTTCAATTTAAAAAAATATTGGAAGTTAAAATCAGGAATTATCATAGGGTAGAGGACTATGCTAATCTTCTGAAAATCAGTCGGGCTCATTTAAACAATATTTCAAAAAAGACGTTTGGTTTACCTGTTTCTGCAATAATAAAAGAAAGATTGTTAACCGAAATAAAGAGGGAGTTATTATATACCGATAAATCCATCAAAGAAATATGTTTCGGAATGAATTTTTCTGATGTTCCCAATTTAATTCGTTTTTTCAAAAAGCATACAGGAATGAATCCAAACGAATACAGGCTAAATTATACGAAATGAAGATACCAGGTTACAAACTCCTTTGTGATCAGACAATGATTTTACACCCAAAAGTGGTACTTTACTATTGCGAAAAAATGTCCATAGTTCTTTACCGTTTACACTTAACCAGATCCAGCATACCATTGATAATGGTAAGCGGGTGTGCGGGGTTTCCGGCAATATATAAATCCGGTTTATGTCTGTCCAGGAAGCTCCTATCCACTGCCGGGGTATTAGCAAATATTCCCCCGCTAATAGCATCTGTCCCCACCAATATGATTACCTTAGGGTCAGGCACTGCATTGTAGCATTTTTCCAGTGCTGTGGCCATATTTCTCGTTATGGGTCCGGTTATGACTATCCCGTCGGCATGTCTTGGGGAGGCCACAAACTCTATCCCAAACCTGCTCATATCGAACTGGACGTTATTGGAAGCATTTAATTCCCATTCGCAGCTGTTATCACCCCCGGCTGATATTTGGCGGAGCTTTAGTGAGTTGGCAAAAAGCCGTCTAACCTCCTTCCTGACTAAGAGCGGGTCGACAGAGATAACCCTCTCCTCACCTTCCCTGACAACCAGTCTCTCTCTGCTATTGGAAGCCAGACGGTAATCAGCAGTAAAGCTGATTTTTGTCTTGAAATGAAGAGCACACTCCCCGCAAAAGGTACATTTGCCCAGGTCAATACAAAGCGGGGAAGTTGTTATTGCACCTGCAGGGCATAAACCCGCCAATCGTTCCTCATCAACTTTAACAGCAGTGATCACTGGTCGGCCCCGAAAAATCCCTGGTACTTTAGCGGTCCTTACATCAGGGATATACTGTTTTCCCTGGTGCCACATTATTTTCAAGTTGTCAAACATAGCTTTTTATAGTTTCTGTTAATGATAAAAAAGCGATCCTGTCAAAGGTCATGTCCGCAATATGAGAGGTTAAAGCTTTTATTGCAAACAGGAAAGTCGGATATTTCGTTATTCCTCACGGCCTGGGCTAGTGCCATCCAGTTGTGGAATGAAGGATCCTTTATTTTGTAGAGCAGAAGATCTCCTTTCTTACCGGTAACAGCACAGTGGCATATCTCTCCTCTCCACCCTTCCACCAGGGAGATAACAAATACATTGGGTTGGATTATCATTCCTTCTGTATTAACATCGTTATTATCGGGTATGTCTTGAAGTAACTCTTTTATATAGGAGATCGACTGTTTTATTTCCTCCTTTCTTATCTGTGCCCTGGAATATACATCCCCATGGTGTTTTACCACCGGTTGATGGGATATCTCATGGTACAGATTACCGGGATGGGATTTTCTCACGTCTCTCTCCAGTCCGCTTGCCCTGGCGGCCATACCTACAACTCCTATCTCACGTGCTTCTCCTGTAGTCAGCTCACCGGTTCGTTCCATTCTTGAGAGAGCACTGGGCAGTCTCCATAACTTCTTGGTAATTTCATTAAAGTCGGGTTCATAAGCATTGAATATATCCAGCAATCTATCCCCCAGCTCTGAGGTGAAGGGGTAGTTCATCCTTCCTACCCGTACCAACCCTTTTGCCAGTCTGTTTCCTCCCCACTCCTGAAAGAAGTTGACTATAGGTGTACGTAGCCTGCCATATACAGAGTTACCAAGTTGATAGGCAATATCTCCACATATAGCTGCCAGGTCGCCTGTGTGAATAGCTATTCTCTCCAGTTCAAGTGCAATAGTTCTGGAGAAATTAAGAGAGTTGGTGGTTTCAGCTCCGATCAGGCTCTCCCATAAGTTTGCAAAAGCTGTAGTATGCCCAACAACTGTATCTCCTGCAATGTTCTCGGCAAGTATGGTTCTCTCCTCCACTCTGCTCTTCTGCAGGAATAGTCGTTCTATTCCTCTGTGCTGATACCCCAGCTGTATCTCCAGATGCATGATCTGCTCCCCGTTACAGATAAACCTGAAGTGACCCGGCTCAATTATTCCGGCATGTATTGGCCCCACCCCCACTTCGTGAAGCTCATCGCTTTCCACCTTGACAAAAGGGTAGTTTTCCATCTTTTGAGAGCTATCAAACCTGTCATAACTGTATCTGAGTGGTTTTAGCCATGGGTGATCCCTGTACTCCACCCCAAAATTCTCATGTATCTCCCTCTCGAAACGCTCGAAATTCGCGTTTGGCCGGGTAAACGAATCCAGCACTGCATCAGCCGGGGTAATGGCAGAGGTAATAAAGATGGAATGGTCTGTATCGTCAGCTATACAACAGATCAGTCTAATCTGACCCGACTCCCGGTAACCGAAGTAATTAACACAGTGTCGGGCTTCGGACTCCTCCATTAGTCTCAGGTTGGTTTCTTTAAAGAAGTCGTAGCTGATCAACGGAATATCGCTCAGTGGAACCACCTGATTGTTTCTTATTGTTAAGTAATCCATCTCTATCAATTTATAAGGTTAGCTGCCTCCTGTATCAATGATACCAGCTGAGAAGGCGGGCAGTAGGCAAAATAGACAGTCAGAGCCAGGAGGAGGTATTGTGATAAGGATTCTCTCACCTTTATCACAGGGATTTGTTTTTCATTTATTTCCACGGGTGGAGTAAAAAGAAGTCTGAAAACATTTGAACCAAACCCGTATATTATCATTGTCAGTAATATCAGAACCACCAGGAGTATAATCAGGTTGTGAGCCTGAAAAAGCGATTGGAATATTAGAAACTCGCTTACGAACAAACCGGCCGGGGGCATACCCGTAGCTGAGATAAAACCTAGTAACACTACCATGGCTCCTGCCTTGTTATACTTATAATAGTTTCCCACGTAATCCATGTTATTCCTTTTATAGACCCTGAATATTTGTCCATACTGAAAGAAAAGAGTAGGCTTAAGTAAGGTGTGGAGCAATATGTGTAATATTGCAGCGTATACACCCACTCCACCTGAGACCAGACCCAGCATTACCAGTCCCATATGCTCCACCCCGGAATATGCGAACATTCTCTTGATATTTTTTATTCTGGCCATATATACCGTTGCCACTAATACCGATAGCAACGCTGCAATTATTACTATGGTATCAGCCCAATGTCGCAATGGTGTGTGAGATATTAACGCGTAAACCCTGTAAATACCTATAAAACCTACATTCATGAGTACGCTGGCAAAGATAGCTCCAGCGGGTGAGGGGGCTGCATCCTTGGCATCAATACCTGCTGTATACATAGGGACCAGCCCCAACTTTGCAGTGAAACCTGTAAAGATAAAGAGGAAGGCCAGTTTTAACCAGAATGGATCCATATTGGCATAATTAGCTCTCAGGGAGTCGAAAGAAAGATCCACCACCCCTGTCTGCGCCAGAGAAAGACTGAGGAACAGAATCCCAACATAAATAAAGGTAATACTGATGGCGCAGATAAAGACGTACTTCCAAACCCCCTCCAGTGCCTTAATATTTCTATTGTGATAAATTAACACAGATGCACTTAAGGTAGTCACCTCCACGAATATCCATGTCACCGCTATATGGTTGGAGAGATAAGCCATGGCACAGGCTGTCATCAACAAGACCATGGCAGCAAAGAAAAGTCCTCTGGAACGGGGAGTCTCATCATGAGTAGCAATAAACCTGCATCCATGGTAGAGAGAAGGAATAGAGATTATACAGAGAGCCAGAACCATTAGTATTCCTAGGGCATCCGGTCTGAAAAACCAGGAATCAATCTCTCCCTTGTGAAGCAGACCATAGATTCCAGTGAACCAGAGTGAGGCCAGGTAGAGTAACAGTAATAAACTGTTCACCAAACTACTTCTGTTTAGGAAGAGTACAACAGATATAATCAACGTAAGAATAAAAAAACCGGCTATGACCATCAATATTAGTCTTTAAGATTACGTAAAAGATTGACATCAGGATCCCTTATTATATCCCCAATCTTATTGAAGAATATTCCTAGGATAAGGACACTTGCAAAAATATCGAGCATAATCCCCAGGTTCACCATCATAGGCATCTCGTTTCCCACTGCCAGTGAAAGAATAAAAACACCGTTCTCAATTACCAGGTAACCAATGACGTGTGAAATGATCTTCTTCCTTGAGACAATCATATACAAACCGGTGAAGAGTGTAGATAATGCCACAACGAAATAGGTTTTATCCAGGTTCTCCTCTCTGATTGAACTTGACAAGATTATGGTTCCCACAATGATCAGGGTCACGATAATAAGTGAAACAAAGTAGGGTAAATAAGGCTCTGCAACCCTTGTTATTCCGTTATGTTTAATGATGTATCCCAGAAACCAGGGAACAGCAATTGCCTTGAATACAATGGTTTCCAGCAGGATCAGCAACAGGTTTAGGGTTTTCACCTCTGTAAGAGTAAGCAGGGTTATGCCAAAAAGGAGTATACCCTGGAAAACAAGGATTACGAGATAGGTATTCAACCTGTTCGCTATGCTCATGTAGAGTAGCGTCATTGCGAAAGCTATTAACAATATATCTGTCATTACATCTATTGATTACATGAATCTTCCGAGCAACATCAATACTCCGAAGAAGATCAGGATGGCTACTGAGGTTAGTATAAAGATAAACTGTGGGTTATGGCCCATCCTGAAGCGAGCTGTAAAGGACTCCATGATGCCCACCACTATAGCAAAAAACATCTGTATTACCAGGGTAAGAGGTATTGATAACCAAAGGGGCAGTGATCCAATAAAGAAGCTTGCTATTATAGAACCATACATAGCAAATTTCAGGTGTGTTGCATACATTATTAAACCAAGATCGAACCCACTGTTATCCAGTATCATCACCTCATGTATCATGGTCAGTTCCAAGTGAGTTTTGGGATCGTCTACCGGCATACGGCTATTCTCTACCATTGCAATAATAATTAAGACAAATGTAGCCAACCCTCCAAGCATATAGGAGAAATGAGATCCGTAGTACAACCCGTTGAAGATTCCCTGGAACGAGCTATTGCCGGTAAAGAGGGCAAATGATCCCATCAGTATAAAGAAAGCCGGTTCAGCAAGCATTGAGAAGAGAGCCTCCCTGCTTGCTCCCATGCCTTCGAAGCTGCTACCGGTATCAAGGGCAGCTATTATCATCATAAATTTCCCGAAAGCCAGGAGATAAGCAAACATTATAAAGTCGCCTTCAAAGGAGATCAATCCCGCTCTACTCCCATGAGGAACCATAAGGACTGCTACCAGTAGAGAGGCAATATAGGTTATTGGTGCAAGCTGGAAAATGAAGCTGGTGGTTGTGCTGTAAACCGAACCTTTTCTCCACAACCTGACAATATCCCACATAGGTTGCATAACAGAGGGGCCCTTCCTGCCTGATGTCAGGCTCCTGATTCTTGTAACCACACCCATGAAGAAAAGAGAAACAAAAAATACCAGCAGCAAACTGACCATATCAGAGTTGATTTAATATTTTAATAAAAGAAGCAGCGAGAGCATATATGGTGGGTAGAAGAATCACCATGGTAATAAAAACCAAACCATACAGTATATAAGCCTGGATATTTCCGTTCTGCAGAAAGCTGAACCTTTCAAGCAGTTTCTTTGATAAATTCAGTGGTTTATCTATCAGCCACCTTTCAACCTTGTCGCCCGGATAGGTTTCCTTTCCCATGCTTACTGGGTAAAGACCTGAAGCCCCCTCCCTGGAACTGTGAATGTTCAGCAAGGGGCTAAACAGTTTGCGGTAGGTACGAACAAAAGATGAGGCGGTATAGCTCATTCTGGAGTTATCACCCTGATACCCACATCCCCATGTTTCTTCTGTTGCAACAATTCTATGGGCTACCAGTTCTCTTCGTAAAAGAAAAATAACTACTGTTAACAAAATGAACCCCAGTGAGTACCATCCAATTATCATGGAGCTGTTCACAGCTTCGCGTAAACCATATGGTTCTGCCACTCCCCGGGCTGTACCAAACAGAGCAGTCACTTTAACCAGGGTTGGCCCAAGCAGAAGAGGGAAGAGCCCGATTAACAATATAAGCAGTGCCGTCAGGATCAGGGGATAACTCTTTCCTTCATCCTCTGTCACAGGCTCTGGCCTCCCCCTGGGCTTACCCAGGAACATTATACCAAATGCCTTAGTGAAGCAGATCAACGCCAGTCCACCTATGATAACCAGACCAAGCAGGGCGAAGAGGATTACAAGAACCGACATGGAGTTGCTGGTTATTATACCACTAATGATACCTTTATAGATAAGGAACTCCGACACAAAACCGTTGAACGGGGGTAACCCGCATATAGCCAGGGAGCCAATTAGAAAGAGGTACCCGTTACGCGGCATCTCCTTTAACAATCCTCCCAGGGAGTCGATGTTCATAGTGTGCCTGGCCAGGTATATATTACCCGCTGAGTAAAATAAAAGTGATTTGAACAGCGAGTGGTTAAGGGTATGTAATAGTGCCCCTGCAAAGCCGGTAGCCATTAACAGGGGATTCTCGTGACCAATACCCAGGCAGCCTATAGCTATACCTATTCCAATAATACCAATATTTTCTATACTGTGATAAGCAAGTAAGCTCTTCAGGTCGTGTTGAATAATTGCCAACATAACCCCGTATACTCCTGTTATCACTGATACTACAAGTAGCAGTTGCCCTACCATAACCATATCAATCCTTACCAGCATTAACATCCTTAAAATACCGTAAATACCTAACTTAATTATACCTCCCGACATTATCCCTGATACGTGGGCCGGGGCAGCAGGGTGCGCATGAGGCAACCATGTATGAAAAGGTACAAAGCCAGCTTTTATGGCAAACCCCATAAACAGGATAGTGAAAAGAAACAAGCCAGCAGAAGCAGAGAGGGAGGAGGTAAACCCCGTTATGGCATTAAAATCATAAGATCCTGTCTCCAGTTTAACCCAAATAAAGGCCAGAGTAAGCAGTAGTATGCCGATATGTGACTGAATAAGGTAGTTTATACCAGCCTTTAATGTTTTAGACTTGTGGTTGTCAAGTATGACCATCACGAAGGTACCCAGGGCCATGATCTCCCATACCACAAGAAATACAAAACTGTTTTGTACTGCACAGATATCAATTAAAGCGGTGTAAACCAAAACAAAAGAGAGGTAATGCAGGGTAAGGTTAGCCCTCTCTCCTGTATACCTCTTTAAGTAGTGCATTCCGTACCAGATCCCGGTAAAAAAGGTCAACCCAATAACCAATATAAACCAGGCTGATAACCCGTCAATTCTAATGGGGACGACACTTGTTACTGCTGTGCCCCTGTAGAAAAATTCAATACTATCACCCACTATTACCCCCAGGGCAAGTAGTGAGCCCAGGAAAAGTTGCAGAAAAATAATAATTATAAAAAGGGCTTTACCCTTCCTGACAAGAGGCAATAAAACGATGGCCACAAGAGCCAGAAGATTTATTAATTCAAATAATGTTTTTCCCATTTCCTCTTTTTTTGAGTTAACAATCTTTCACAAAACCAATACTGATGCTGTCAAACCAACAACCTCTGTCATTATTCTAAACAATTAACGGAAACCCAAAAACAAGAGGCAAAAAACGGCGCAAAGATATCTAATGGTCACTGCCTGAAATATGATATATGTCATTCTTAAAATATGGTATATTTCTTTTTTTGTGCGTGTATACAGGATCCCATTTACAATATATACCGACTCAAGGATTATCATTTCTTTTAAATTGAATCATCATTTTAATTTTTTGATTAATAATATTAATTTTTAATACAATGAAAAAGATATTGAAAGCTAAATTAATCCGGACAGTAAGTCAAGCTTAAACAATTCATGAACAGATTCATAATATACAGTATATTTTTCATTGTTGCCTGCCTTATATCACAATACAGTTGCTCTGATCCGAAATCCGTCAGTTATGATCCTCCTGAAGGAGCAAATTACACAGGGGAGGCCATTGAAATTACTTTGGATTGCGGAGACATTCTGGCCGGGACTCTGACAATTTCAAAAGATAAGGGAAAGAGGTTTCCCTGTGTATTATTAATTACCGGTAGTTCCCCTCATGACAGAGACAATTCAAAACCTTATAATCCAATAACAGCGTATCGACCTTTCCGTCAGATTGCTGATCTGCTCTCGACAAACGGGATTGCGGTTTTGAGAATGGATGACCGGGGTATTGGTTTGTCAAAAGGTGGAGACATTAATAAAATGACTACTGCTGAAAGATCAGAAGATATAGAACAATTAATCAAATATCTGAAATCCAGATCAGATATTGATAATTCCAGGATAGGGCTTCTGGGATTAAGTGAAGGAGCATCAATTGCACACATGATTGCTTCAAAGGATATTTCATTAAAGACTATAATTCTTCTGTCTGCACCAGGATCAAAAGGTAAAGAAATATTAAACTACCAGATAAGTAATGGCCTTTTAGATCAGAAGAGTTTTAAAAAACTTCTTAATAAAGATATCAACCTCAAATACCTGTACAATTTTGATCCAATGGAATCAGCCAGACTAATTACACAGCCGACTCTGATAATACATGGTGAGTCAGATAAGAATGTTCCACCAGGAGATGCTCTGAAATTGAAAAGGGAAATGAATAATAATGGCAATCTTAATGTTACCACACATATTTTAAGCCATCATAATCATTTATTATTACAGGAAAATACTGAGGGAAAGATTAAGTCAACTAAAATTCCGGATAAAACCCTGAAAATTATCCTGGACTGGATCCTTGAAGAACTATGACTATCTGATGAGATAAAATAAGAAAACGCATAATAATGGAGATTCAATTAATGGGATTCCGATAATCACCCTTATCAATCTCAAGGTAACACTTTTATGAGGCAGAATCTTTTTGCTTAAATTTATATCTGAAATGTATTGAACAACTGCATGGGTCAGGTTGTTACAATAATAATATAGTTATACTGAGATACTAACTGAAAGGGAAACAAAGATGAAACCAGGTAAAGTGTACATACTTACACGTGTCAGCTACCTGGTTGTATTTTTGCATTATTATTTTCCTATGTCTTTGTATTTGAATCAAATCGAAAAGATCTTTTGGTTTTCATCCAGGATAATCATGTGATTGTGAGATTTGGCATTTTAGCTTTTTGGTCAATGTTGATATTGATGTTTTTGTAAAGGCTGAAAAGCCGTAACATAAATGAATAAATTGTGATATAAACACCTAAAATAATAAATATGGAGAATTCAAAAAAAGGTAAATGTCCTGTCATGCATGGGGCAAATACGGACAGCAATAGTTCTGTAATGAGTTGGTGGCCAAATGCACTAAATCTGGATATCTTACACCAGCACGACACCAAGACAAATCCACATGGTGAAAACTTCAATTACCGGGAAGAGTTTAAAAAACTTGATTTAGAAGCTGTAAAGAACGACTTGAAAAAACTTATGACAGACAGCAAAGATTGGTGGCCTGCTGACTGGGGACATTATGGAGGTTTAATGATCAGGATGGCATGGCACAGTGCAGGAACATATCGTACTGCTGATGGTCGCGGAGGCAGTAACACGGGTAACCAGCGCTTTGCACCTCTTAATAGCTGGCCCGACAATGTGAACCTGGATAAAGCACGAAGATTATTATGGCCGATCAAGAAGAAATACGGCAACAAACTATCATGGGCTGATTTAATGATATTGGCAGGAAATATGGCTTATGAATCAATGGGATTCAAAACATATGGATTTGGTGGTGGCCGTGAGGATATCTGGCATCCTGAAAAAGATATATACTGGGGTGCTGAAAAAGAATGGCTGGGAAAAGACCGGTATTCGGATAAATCTGACGAAGCATCGCTTGAAAATCCTCTGGCTGCAGTCCAAATGGGATTGATTTATGTAAATCCTGAAGGTGTTGACGGAAATCCTGACCCCTTAAAAACTGCCCAGGCCATGCGTGTAACATTTGAGCGAATGGCTATGAATGATGAAGAAACTGTTGCATTAACGGCCGGTGGACATACGGTTGGTAAAACGCACGGAAATGGAGATGCTTCTGTTTTAGGACCCAATCCTGAAGAGGCACCTATCGAAGAGCAAGGATTTGGATGGCATAATCCAAAAGGTAAAGGTAACGCAGAAAATACAGTTACAAGTGGATTGGAAGGAGCCTGGACAAGCACTCCTGACAAATGGAACAACAGCTATTTCTATTTACTCTTTACTTACGACTGGGAAATCAGAAAAAGTCCTGCAGGAGCAAAACAGTGGGAGCCTGTCAATATTAAAGAGGAAGACAAACCTTTCGATGCTCACCTTCCCGGCGTTCGGAGAAATCCTATAATGACCGATGCAGATATGGCATTAAAAAAGGATCCTGAATACCGGAAAATATCAGAGCGTTTTTACAAAGATCCCGAATATTTTTCTCAGGTGTTTGCCAAAGCCTGGCTTAAACTTACTCATAGGGATTTAGGTCCAAAAAGCCGTTATCTTGGTCCCGATGTTCCCAAAGAAGATTTTATCTGGCAAGATCCGATTCCTTCGGTAAGTTATACACTTTCAGAATCAGAGATTGAAGATCTGAAAATGAAACTTCTCAATTGCGGTTTAACACCGACAGAACTTATCAATACTGCCTGGGACAGTGCAAGAACATTCAGATGTTCTGATTTCCGCGGTGGTGCCAATGGTGCCAGAATCCGCCTTGCACCTCAAAAAGACTGGCCAGGGAATGAACCAGAACGCCTTAAAAAAGTACTGAGTGCACTTGCCGGGATCCAGTCAGGATTAAGTAAAAAGGTAAGCATTGCCGATTTGATTGTTTTAGGTGGAAGTGCTGCCATTGAAAAATCCGCTGAAAAAGCAGGAGTGAAAATTAAAGTTCCATTTGCACAAGGAAGAGGTGATGCAACAGCTGAAATGACAGATGCAGAATCATTTTCAGTACTTGAACCATTGCATGATGGTTATAGAAACTGGCAGAAAGAGGATTATGCCGTAAAACCAGAAGAAATGCTTCTCGACAGAACACAGTTGATGGGATTAACAGCTCCCGAAATGACTGTTTTAATTGGAGGAATGCGTGTCTTAGGCACTAATCATGGAGGAACCAAACACGGAGTATTTACTGAAAGAGAAGGTGTTTTAACTAACGATTTTTTTGTAAATCTGACAGATATGAAATACTCATGGCAACCTGTTGGTGAAAATCTTTACAATATTATAGAAAGAAAAACAGGAAAAATCATATGGACTGCTACAAGAGTCGATTTAGTTTTTGGATCTAATTCAATACTGCGTTCTTATGCCGAATTTTACGCTCAAGACGACAACAAAGGAAAATTTGTAAATGATTTTATCAAAGCATGGGTGAAAGTTATGAATTCAGACCGTTTTGATATAAAAAAATAAAACCGGATAATGGATTAAACATTCCTGAGATCTGAAGACAAAGAATTCTCAAAACGGGATACTGTTTTTGTTTCCCGGATTAGGTATATTTGCACTTCATTTACTTGTTTTATTCTATGAGCTAATGCATAGTATTATTGCTAATGCAGCTATGTTATTATTATTTGGTGTTTATTTAAAAATTTACAAATATGGATTTTTCCAATATGACAAATGAGATCCTAAAAGGATTAAGTACATGGGAATCAAAACTGACTAAGTTATCTGAGGATACTATTATGAATAAACATAATGATCAAAACAGGACCATCAAAGAGATTCTTGGGCATATGGTAGATTCTGCATCAAATAATACTCACAGAATTATCCATTTACAATATCAGAATAGCCCTTTCAGTTTTCCTGATTATGCTGCAAATGGTAATAATGATAGATGGATTGCAATACAGAACTACCAGGGAGAGCATTGGAAAAATTTGATTCAACATTGGAAATATAGTCATATTCATCTGGTTCACGTAATAAAAAATGTTAATCCCGAAAAATTGGATAATGAATGGATTTCAGATTCAACATCTGATAAGATCAGGCTAAAAGATATGATTACTGATTTTTTGAGACACTTTAATTTACATCTTGCAGAGATTCAGGAATTAATTGACAAGTAATTTTTTATGACGCAATATCATTTACGAAATCGTCCCAACAGAGAATTAAAGGAAGAATCTGATATTGATGCTATTCTAAACAAGGGGAAGTTTGCTGTGATTTCTATGTGCAGGAACAATGAACCATATATTGTAACCCTTAGCTATGGCTATGATTCAGAGAAAAAAACTCTTTATTTTCATTCTGCAAAGAAGGGATTAAAACTGGATTTCATAAATTCCAATAAAAGAGTATGTGCTACTGTTATTGAAGATGGTGGATACATTATTAATGAGTGCTGTCATGAATATAAGTCAGTTGTTTTCCGGGGTGATATGCAAATTGTTAATGACATTGGTGAGAAAAAACATGGAATGAATATTTTGCTTCATCATTTAGAGAAAAAAGACTCAATAATTGAAGAAAAGTTGATAAGATCTTATGATTCTTACTCAAAAATGGAGATACTGAGACTTGATATTAAGCAAATACATGGAAAGGCTGGACGATAATTAAATAAAAAACAGAATGATTTCAGGCATGACAATCCTTATTGACCATTATGTAACAGATGGCGCATCTATGGTCAGGTTCCAGAATGGCTTGACAGATCTCAAAGGAAACGGGAAAGAATCAGATAATACCAAGTTCTTACACAGACTGTATAATGCCGCTTTTATATACAGTTTGTATAGAAATTATAACCCACATAATACAAAAACATTTTCTACTTTTGTTTCAAATAATAAATAATGGATACTGCAGATATCTTAATCAAGATAAGGAGAATTGTCAGGTCAGTAGATATTGAATCAAAGAAAATCCAAAAGGAATATGGGGTAAGTATTCCTCAGGTTTTATGTTTAAATTTCTTACATAAATCACCCAATTATCAGTCGACACAGGCAGAAATAAAGAATTTCCTGAACCTTAATTCAAGTACTGTTAGTGGAATTATTAACAGACTTGAGAAGAAAGGACTTCTGGCCAGGTTACCAAAATACGGTGATAAACGCGTTGTGAATATCGCCCTCACATCAGCTGGTGACAGGCTCTTAGGCACTATCCCATCACTTCTGCATGAACAATTATCTGAAAAACTTCAGAAGCTGGATGATTCAGAAATTAGAAAAGTAGAAGACAGTCTGGATACGTTGGTAACTTTGTTAAGAATAGAGCACGTCAAAGCATCTCCTTTAATTACCTTAGATGGTGATTTAGAGGATATTAATGAAGACTGACCTTGCCCGGAATCAAGCCCTCAATTAAGTCATTCTAAAACAACATATTCAAAATATACTGTATTTAATTAGTAGTATTTAGTCCTTTTTTGTATTTTTGTTCGCATAGAAACAAATTTTATTTTATGATATACAACACAATACAAAAAGAGATAGCATACAAGATTGAGGAAGAATCAAAATTGTCGAATTGGAAAGACTGGAAATGGCAAATAAAGAATTCTATCAGAACCTTAGAAAAGTTTGAATATTTGACAGGTATTAAATTCGAAGAAAAGGAAAGAGCTGATTTAGAAAAGACATTTAAAAAATTCCCATTATCAATTACTCCTTATTATCTGTCATTAATTGATAAGCAGAACTATAAAAATGACCCGGTTTTCAAACAATCCTTTGGCAGCAAGGAAGAGCTTATAACGCGTCCATCTGAGCTTGCAGATCCACTTTCAGAAGACAAGGACAGTCCTGTAGAAGGGATTACACACAGATACCCTGACAGAGTACTTTTTCACGTCAGCAATATTTGTGGGATGTATTGCAGGCATTGCACACGAAAACGTAAAGTCGGAGATGTTGACTTTGTACCTTCAAAAGATCAGTTATCAGAAGGGATTGAATACATAAAGAATACACCACAGGTCAGGGATGTATTACTCTCCGGAGGTGATCCATTTATGTTGCCTGATGATAAAATAGACTGGCTGCTCTCTGAGATCAAAAAAATACCACATGTTGAAATAATTCGTATAGGAACAAGAATACCAGTAGTGCTTCCATACAGAGTTACAGACAACCTGGTTTCGATATTAAAGAAATATCAGCCCTTGTGGATCAATACTCACTTTAATCACCCGAAAGAGATAACAGCTTCATCGAAAGAATCCTTGGCCAAACTTGCCGATGGAGGTTTTCCTTTAGGTAATCAGTCGGTTTTATTGGCTGATGTAAATGATTGTCCAAGGATAATGAGATCATTATTGCACAAACTGGTTCAAAACAGGGTACGTCCCTACTATTTATACCAATGTGATCTTTCAGAAGGTCTGTCTCATTTCAGAACACCGATTGGTAAAGGAATTGAGATAATGGAAAGCCTTATTGGCCATACCAGTGGTTTTGCCCGTCCTACTTATGTTATTGATGCTCCGGGGGGTGGTGGTAAAATACCTGTGATGCCTAATTATATAATTTCGTGGTCAACAAATAAAGTTGTACTCCGAAATTACGAAGGGGTTATTACTACCTACAAAGAGCCTGATAGTTACGAGCCCAAGATGTGTAACCGGGATTGCGATAACTGCGATTTGGAATTAAACCTGGATGAGAGAGACGAGTCAGCAGCAATTGGGATTGAAAAACTACTTTCTGATTCCTGCGACACCATTTCTCTGATACCGGGAGATAATGAAAGGTTACAGAGGAGGAATGGAAATGCATGACAAGGTTGATGTAATAGGGAAAGGTTCAGTAATACAACATGGAACGTATAATGACAGGGTTTATTTAATGAAACTGGATGAAGGTGATGTTGATATAATAATACCGGAACTATCAAAACTGTCAAAGGAAAAAGGTTATTCCAAAATATTCTGTAAAGTCCCAAAGTATATAGCTCCCCTGTTTTTTATGGATGGTTATATTCTTGAAGGTTTTATTCCAAAGTTTTTCAAGAACCAGGATGATGTTTTCTTCGTTTCCAAATTTCTCAGTTCAGACAGATTACTGAATATCGAAAAAAAACAACTTGCCATCCTGTCTGACCAACTTGTAGAAAGAGCAGAGAAGAATCGAAACCTGAAAAAGCAGGCACATGGCTACAGCATCAGAACGCTTGACAAATCAGATGTTGAACAGATTACAGATATATACAGGGAAGTTTTTGAAACTTACCCCTTCCCTATTCATAATCCAGGTTATATACAAAAAACAATGCGAGAGAACGTGCAGTACTTTGGAGCAGAGAAAGACGGGAAATTAGCTGCACTTTCTTCATCTGAAATTGATTTTAAAGGGCAAAATGCTGAAATGACTGACTTTGCAACTCATCCTGATCACACAGGGAATAATCTGTCAAATTTATTATTGAGACAAATGGAAAAACAAATGAAGCAGCAGGGGATAAACACCCTTTATACCATAGCGCGGCTGAATTCGATTCCGATGAACAAAACGTTTTTAAAAAATGAATATCAATATTCCGGCACACTCATAAAAAACACAAATATTGCAGGCAACATTGAGAGTATGAATATTTATTACAAGCAAATTTAATATGCCGGAATATCTGTTTATTTCATTAAAAGAATTCCCGTCCTGTCAAAATAGAGCAGGTACACATGAAATTTTTTCACTGAGCACAAAGGGATATACAAAATGCAGATGTATAACAATGACATGAATTTACATGGGAGTTTATTAAATGAGTTGGATAGATATTACAATATTTTGCACCTACTTAACTGCCATGCTGGGTGTAGGGTTCTATTTTATGAGAAGGAACACTTCCACAGACGACTATTATGTTGGTGGAAGAAAGTTAAGCAGTATACATATTGGTCTTTCTGTTGTTGCAACTGATGTTGGTGGTGGCTTTTAGATTGGACTAGGAGGTCTGGGGTTTGCTATGGGCTTATCCGGAAGCTGGTTGCTTTTCACAGGGCTTGTTGGAGCCTGGTTAAGCGCTGTACTCTTAATTCCCAAAGTATCAGACTTAGCACGTAAAAAAGGATTCTTATCTTTTCCTCAATTCCTTGAGCATGTTTATGATAAGAAGGTTGCTTTACTGGCAGGTGTAATTTCTGCAATAGGTTATTTAGGCTTCACAAGTTCTCAGATCCTGGCAGGTGCAAAACTGGCTTCTTCTACTTTTTCCGGCCTGTCATTAAATCAGGCTCTGTTGATAATGGGAGTAGTTGCAGTTATCTACACGGTATTAGGTGGACTTAAAGCGGTAATATACACAGATACAGTTCAGTGGATTGTATTAATGACCGGATTGGTTTTCATCGGACTTCCTTTTGCTTATTTTAAGATTGGTGGATTGGAAACAATTAAATCAACACTTCCGCCGTCATTCCTTAGCATAACTGCCATATCGTGGCAAAATATTGTCAATTGGATGTTTACTATAATTCCGATCTGGTTTATTGGTATGACATTATATCAGAGAATATATGCTGCAAAAGATACTAAAACTGCTCAAAAAGGATGGTTTATAGCCGGGTTGTTTGAGTATCCATTAATGTCTTTTGTTGGCGTAATATTAGGAATGTTCGCCCGTGTTGCATTGGATAATGGTCTATTACCTGGTTACACAACAACGAATCTTGATGCAGAAATGGGATTACCTGTACTGCTAAGAACAATTCTGCCGGTAGGCTTTTTAGGAATCGTACTATCTTCATACTTCTCAGCAATTATGTCGACTGCTGATAGTTGTTTAATGGCATCGTCGGGAAATATTCTGACAGATGTATTAGGAAAACATAATTCTAAAAACGGCTTGCGTTATTCTCAGATTCTCACTTTAATAATTGGAGCTCTGGCCCTGTTGATTGCTTTAAAGATGAGTAGCGTTCTGGAATTGATGCTTCATTCATACTCGTTTATGGTTTCAGGAATGTTTATTCCTGTTTTGGCTGCATTATTTCTGAAGAACCCTAATCCGGTTGCAGCACTTTCTTCAATGATAGCTGGTGGGGGTACCACTTTAGTATTAATAATTTCAGGAATTAGTTTACCATTAGGTTTAGATGCAAATATCTTTGGGATTGGAATATCTATACTAGCATATTGGCTAACTTCATTAATTCCGAATAAAAGACTATTGCTCAGTCGTTAATATTCTTATTCGGCGACATTGACTGACCTGTGAAATTCCTCATAAAACCCCCTTCTGTTGGTGGGTTAAGAGAGTATCTAATGCATTTCATAAAGAGTATAGCAGCATCAATGCTATTACATGTATGGTAAATATTATATTTTCGCAATATGGAATCATTCCGTATACTCATTATAAATACATGTAAGTTCCATTCGACCATTGAAATAATTATATACCCGAATGAAATAATAAATAAATAAACGCGTGAAATAATTAATACAAGACAAAATGCCAAGTTTATCCCCAGGCACTCCCGGTGCAAAAGAAGCCTATGGAATTGCAATTCTAAGAAATGATTATAGCATTTGTATACCTTCAAAAGCACTTGAAAGATACAATATCACAAATAATGATCTTGTACTCCTGACATCTACCCGTAAAGGAGAAGGAGGACTTGCAGTGCTGAATTATAATTATGCCAAGCAAACTGTGTTTAGCCAAATCATTCAACAAATAAATGATATTGACCTTCTTGTATATATCAAATCAAGACCATATGCTTTGACGAAAGTATTACAAAACCGTGTTTTTCTTAACAATGATTTCATGGAAGCTTGTAACTTAAAAATTGGTGATAAATTGCTTGTTATCAAAAGCACTACCATAGCGATGAGCTTCTCACCTGTCGAAATATGGAAAATAAAATTTCTGAAAAGAGGTTTTACAGAAGCAGTCAAAAATCTGGAAAAACTTGATATATTTTAGAAAAAAAACTGTAATAAGCACTTATTTTAAAATATTTGGTAGGGTAAACAGAAAATCAAAGGTCATAAAAATATAAAATCATTAACTTTTCAGTAATTCATTTTATATTATGATAAAACATATTTTTTCCGGGGTTCTCGTATTAATAATTTTAGCCTTCTCAGGGGACAGAGGACCTTATAAAGACGGTAATTATAGCGGCATTTCCCGGGCTATTTACACTAATGAACCATATTATGGGTATTCAAAGATTACTATTGAAAATGGGATAATTACCAGGATAAATTTTTTTGTTCGTGACTCCTCCAAACATGAATATTTTGATGAAAAGTATGAGAAATATTTTGCCGGAAACGATGAATATATAAAGCAATGCAGAAATGATTGGAAAGGAATTCAGTCCTATCCTGACAGCCTGTTAAAACATCAGGATCCGGAAAAAGTAGATGTTATTAGTGGTGCAACCTGGTCATATAATTTGTTTAAAGCTTCAACTCTGGAGGCTTTATCAAATGCTAAAAAAACAGAATAATAAATTTTTAGCGATACCGGTACTATCAATCTGGGTATGTTGTTTCTCTTCTGAGGAATAATTGAGATGGTCTGTTGATACTGGACAAATTGGTTCACAATTGCAATAGACCTCACCTTAATGAAAACAAAATAAACAACAAGGAATATACACTTTTCAGGCAAGTGTCATGTACGGATAAAAATAATTTTCTCTGCTATAGCATTTCAGACCGTTTTTTTTAACTTTACATTTCAGGAATCATGTAACAGTGAATGATTATTCATATTATCAGAATTATAATGTATTATATTTATCTTCTGAATATCACATTTATATACTAATATATCCTTATATTCAAACCACTATCTAACTTAACTCTTTATTCAGTATGAAAAGACTTTTATTTTTATCAATTGTTATGCTGCTACTGGCTGCATGCAATTCTGATCCAGGTCAGGATCTGAAACTCAATGATCTTGAGTATTTTGAAACACAAGGGGTCAATGTTCTTGTGTACAATAACCTTTTTACCGGAGGTTTTAACGATGAGAAAACCGCCGGTATAGAATTAATTCATCATGGTGTCAGAACAGCGCAAGGAGGTGCTATAAGACTTTCCAACACTCCTGAACAGTGGGATCTTGTTCCTGCTATACCGACCAGGACGGTAGACTCAGTATCGCAAAGCATTGAGTCTGTATTGAGGTATGAAGATTACGATTTTGATTCGAGGGTAGTTGTTACGGCAAAGGGTAAAGGAGTTGAAATATCTGTTTATCTTGACAACCCTGTTCCTCCGGAACTTGAAGGTAGTGCCGGATTTAATCTTGAGTTTCTGCCTTCTCAGTATTGGGGAAAGACCTATTTGATGGATGGTCGTCCCAGTCTGTTCCCCCGCTATGTAGTAGGCAACACTATTACCAGGCCAAACAGCGAAAAAATCAAGCAATTCAAGGGCTATGTAACTTCCGATGACAGGGGAACCGGCAAATTTATTGATCCTCTTCCTTTAGAGACCGGCCGCTCTTTCGTTCTAGCACCAGATGATCCTGAGCGTTTGGTAAAAATTTTCTCGGATGATACCGACCTGATGCTTTTCGACGGTCGAATACTGGCACAAAACGGTTGGTTTGTCGTTCGCAGTTTGCTTCCTGCAGGAAAAACAGGTAAGGTTTTGACCTGGACAGTAGAGCCAAATGCCATAAAGGGCTGGGTAAGAGAGCCTAATATCGGCTTCTCTCAGGTTGGTTACATACCTTCACAACAGAAGGTCTCTGTCATTGAACTTGACAAGAAAGACACACCGCTTGCAAAAGCATCGATATATAAAGTAAGCGACGATGGCAAAGCTTCCGAAGTATTCAATGGCAAAACAGAGCCATGGGGTGACTATTATAAATATCACTATGTACAATTCGATTTTTCATCAGTTAACGATCCTGGTATTTACTATATTCAATATGGCGACTATAAGACAAATAACTTTTTAATAGAAGATAATGTCTATGATAAGATGACAGATGCCACCAGTGATATATGGATACCAATACATATGAATCACATGTTCGTTAACGAAGCATACAGGGTATGGCATGGCGAGCCTTTCAAGGACGGTTATCTTCAGGCTCCCCCCAACACAGACCACTTTGACCTCCATGGGCAAGGACCAACAACGGACACCAGATTTAAAGGGCTGGAATTGATCCCCGGATTAAATGTAGGTGGTTTCTTCGACGCCGGCGATTTTGATATCGAAACCGGTTCAAACATTGGCGTAGTACAGAACTTTGTTCAAACATGGGAATATTTCGAACCTTTACGTGATCAGACTTTTGTTGATCAGAAACAACGTTATGTTGACCTCCATCGTCCGGATGGGACACCAGACATACTGCAGTATATCGAGCATGGAACAATGCAACTGGTAGCCCAGGCAGAAATTATCGGTCACATGGCACAAACTCTCTCTAACTCTGTTCTGGATAATTACCATCATCTTGGTGATGCAGCCTCCATAACCGATGGTCTTCCCTATAATCCTAACCTCGGACCTTACGAAGTAGCCCGTGACGGCCGGTCGAGCGGAGTAAAAGATGATATGTGGGCTTTTACAAGCCGTAATCCGGGACTGGACCTGAGAGCTGCAACAATGTTTGCAGCAGCAAGCCGGGCATTGAAGGGATATAACGACAATCTTTCGGCAAGGGCATTAAGACAATCAAAAAGGCTCCTGGAAGAGTCAACTGAATTACTTGCCAATCGACCACAGGGCGGTGGTTTCCGGGGCGGAGGAGCAGCAAATATGGAAACTAATCTTCAGCTGTACATCTCAACCGGTGAACAACAATATATAGATGAATTTCAGGAACTTTTATGGCCTGCACTTGAGCGTAACGTCAGTTACACCATATTGACAGCATTACATGCTATACCACACATGGACGAATCCTTCAAAGAAAAGCTCCGTCCATATGTTGTTAAATACAAAGAATATATCGACGAACTTGAAAATGATAATCCTTACGGAGTACCCATAGGTCTTGGTAACTGGGCAGGAGGCGGAAGTATTGTGAGCTTTGGTACCACCATTTGTTTCGCTAATAAACATTTCCCTGATATTATTGATGCCAGCCATGCTTTCAAGGCAACAAACTGGCTGTTTGGCTGTCATCCTTATCACAATTATTCACTAGTTGCAACCATTGGCGCCACTCGTCCCAAAGAAGTCTTTTACGGTAATAACAGGGCTGATTTCTCATTCATTCCGGGCAATGTAGCTCCGGGTATATTATTCAGACAGCCTGACCACTTTGAAAACTACGACGACTGGCCATTTATCTGGGGACAGAACGAGGGAACAATTGGGGGAAATACCAGTTATTTAATTTTTGGATCAGCGTTTAAAGATATGATAAAATAAATAGTTTGTTCAAAATAGTCTTGGATCAATAACTGATTCAACATTTTCATGATTAGCACAAGTTATATGTCTTCTTCTTAAACACATGTAACTTGTGCTATTTTTTTGTGTAAACCAAAGATTAATTCTTAAATAAATACCCTATCTTTATTAGATATTCATTTAATTAATCATTTAAACCTGATTACAATGGAAATAATTGTCACGATTATCATAGGAGCATTAGCCGGATGGCTGGGCAGTATGATCTATAAAGGCAGTGGCCTGGGCATCATTGGGAATATCCTGGTTGGAATTGTTGGAGGTTTTCTGGGGTACTGGCTTTTGGGGAAACTTGGTATTAGTCTTGGTACCGGATGGATTGGTGCTATTTTAACAGGTGCTATCGGAGCAATAATTATTCTGTTTTTGTTCAATCTGATATTCAAAAAACGATAGGAGCTGACGCATGCATGCTCATTATCCGGTGTTTAGCAATGCCTGATATTACTTTCGTCTAACAATTACCTGGAGATAAAATAACTATAGCCGGGTGGATAGTATATTTGTGATCCCAGCTGCTACAGGATATTATATGGCTTGAAAACAACCCTTACAGTGTATCCGTCCTACGAACTCCATCTTTTTTGATGGCAGCTTAGTTCGTAGCTTTGGATCATGAGAAAAATCCAACGACACACCCAGGCTGAGATGTTCGCTCACGTGGAGGCCTGCAGGAAG
>Ga0123335_1001811_pt1 | contig 33645 bp, 16 predicted proteins | sample BiotimSIPDNA_2_FD_89707 | JGI IMG/M metagenome (GOLD analysis project Ga0123335, IMG submission 89707) | Anaerobic biogas reactor microbial communites from Washington, USA - Biogas_R2 time_0 SIP DNA | ecosystem: Engineered > Bioreactor > Anaerobic > Unclassified | place: Washington, USA... | reverse complement strand
TTATGTAAACCTCGACAATCCAGCCTCGTTTTATAATCAGAAAGCTATTTTTGAGCTCCTTACCTGTGGTATGGAGTTATCTGGAATTACCGGTGGTTATTCTTTAAAAATTAATTATGACGGAAAACCTTTTTTATGCTGGTCTTCAGATCCACCTGGACGTTGGAACGAAGTGAAGGCCGACTTAGTTATGCAGCCAAATCAGTGGTATCATCTTGTTGGGACATTTGGAGAGGATACAGCTAAACTATATGTCAATGGGCAACTTGTTGCAGCAACAAAACACACAGGAGCGTACGCTCCTGCTACGAATGCAGCAAGAATAGGCTGTGAATATCAGTCTGTAAATAATTCAACCAGCCGGACACGTCAGTTTTTTAACGGCAAAATAGATGAAGTCAAGTTGTACAACTACTCGCTTAACAGTGAAGAAATTGCTACTACTTACGAGAAATTGAAACCCGAGGATGAACAACCCTTCGAAATTAACTTTGGAATGAAAACTGTTTATGGAAACCCCGGTGATACTGTATGGATGCCGATTTACCTGACTAATTATGAAGACTGGTCATTCAGTTCGGCTCAATTCGTAATAAAGATAAATCCATCGCAGCTTTCTCTTGTTGATATTTCTTCTGATAGTGGAATGGTAAAAAACTGGATGCTCGACTGGAACAAAACGTTTGCGGATAGCATAATGGTTGGCATGGCTGGAACTGCTGCAACTTCGATACGTTACGGCGAGGGGGAATTTGTTCGTTGTCAATTTGTCGTTGGCAAATCCGTTGATTACAACGAAACCTGTATCGTACGGATGGAAGAGGTTAACATAGATGAAAAACACAATTTGATTTCTGCATCGGTAATTCCGGGAAAAATCATTACCAGTGTGCCTGATGTATATTATGGAGATGTCAATGGTGATGGTGTTGTGACCGTCTCAGATGTGCAGGCAATACTTTCATACGTAGTTGGAGAAATTGTATTACCCGATAACGATAACTACCCCAGTTTTACCACTACCGTTGCTGATGTCAGTGGTAACAATGTCATTTCAAGTTATGATGCCGCACTCGTTCTTCAGTATAGCCTCGGCATGATGGCTGATTTTCCTGCACAGCATGCAAAAGTACTTTCGAAGTCACTGGTTTCGTCTCAAAAACAGGAAAAAAAGACAGATCTTACAGTTTCACTTGCCTCCATGGTTTCAGATCAAAATGTGAATTTTAAATTGCAAGGAAACAATCTTTCCGGTTTTATTGCCGGTGAAGTTGCATTGAAATATCCCGAGACTATTGATTCAGAGCTTATTGATAAGATTGATATCTCAACACCACTACCAAGTGCAGGTGTGTTCTATAAAATAGATAAACAAAACCGGTTGATTAAGCTTGCTATCACTACAAGTAATGACATAGCCGGTGATGAATCGACTGACCTTGCAATAATTACTCTCCCCCAAAACTCCATGGAACAGTTGTCTGGAACATTTACCGTTGAACGTGCTTTGTTGAACGAGGGGCAAATTATAGCTAATGTTACAAATGGTGGAGTTGTCAATATGATTCAACCTGCAGGTAAGAGCATTGGAAAACATGTGTCACCCGTTTCTTACCGTAATGGTATTTTGCATATTAACCACATACTAAAGCCAGTTCGTGTTCAGATTTTTTCAATTAACGGGAAACTCCTTGAAAACAAACTAATTGGAAAAAGCAGTTCACAATCGATCATGATTGATATGAACAAACACTGCCGTGGAGTTTATTTCTACAAGGTAATATTTGCAGATGCGAAAAATGCGATTGGCAGCCTGGCAGTTCAAAAATAGGTAAGGTTTTGTTCGTGGGAACCAGTTCGGTATCTGTCCTGATATGTTTTAATGGGGCAAAGGAAATGCAGGCTGGCTTTTAAAATCGCATACTATACTTATGGGAAGACCCTGTTGCTGATTCAGGATTCCATATCATTCGGTGAGATAATCGTTATTCTTTTCACCATATTGTGATATCAGTTGCCCCCTTATCTATATGATTTCATTATAGATTTGACATTCCTTTGAAATTTAATTGCGTCAAATCTGACGGACCAGATACACGTTTTTGCAGGATATAAATTAATTGATCTGATTTAATTATTGCATTCAAAATTTAATAATACTATTCGATATGCCTTAAATTCAAATAAATTTAACTCTTTTAGAATTATCGTCAAAGATTTTAAGACGTACTTTTCAATGGCATCACCTTTATATTGCTGGTTTTAAGCCTAAATGATTGTCCACCTCTGACTTGTCTTAATTGCCGCAACCAATAATGGTAATTAATTCCCAATTGTTGGAAGGTTATTACTCCATGCTTGTTCCTGGCACAATCGCTAAATCGGAAACTAATTCCACAGTTGAACTTACACGGGGAATTTATATTTTTTAGGGTTAAAGGAGGAAAATGCTACTCACCCCTTACCAGCATTATTTCTGTTATTTTAATACCCATGAATTTAGTAAAGAAGTGAGTTTGATCTGAATCATCATATATGCTATATTATATACATTGAAACGGATGATTTATGAAAGCCTTCTTTATTTTGTTGCTCATTTCCACCCAGTTTTGGGCCAATATCAGGATATCAGGAATATCGATTCTGTCTCTTTCCATCCTGATAACAATCCTTACATAGTTGAACAGGACATTATTGTTCCAAAAGGAAAAATAGTTACAATTCCTGAAGGTGTTGTTTTGCTATTCCATCCCTTTTCTGGATTGCGTGTAGATGGAAGGCTCAATGTAATGGGTTCTGAAGAGAAACTGGTAATTTTCTCTGGTTTCACAACCGTCACTTGATTCCGGCGAACTGTTTTTATTAACCTCAGAATCTCACGATACAGCACGGATGATAATCGGGCGCATAAACGAAAGGATAGATACCCGCTGAATGTTACATTTCAGCAGGGTGTTAAACCTGATCTGGTATAATAGACACACTATTCATCCATCCGGCCAATCCAGCATCAGTCGATTCGATAACCATCACACTGTTTTGATCGGAAGAAAACATGATAATTATACAGGTTATGAGTATTTCAAAGGTGTGGTTTATGATGTCAGGATATATAACAAGGTAATTACAACTGATGTAATAAAGAAACTTCATAAAAATTAATGAGAAAAAATCTTACGTTTTATTTACTGCAGCATATCCGGTCTCATTCTACTGAACTGTTTTATGTATGAAAACACCCTGTATCTTGCCGAACCGAACATACCTTTTTTTGATAAAATATGTTTATTCAATCGAAAAATACACGAGTCGATTTGAATCAAATATTACAGATTTATAGTTTGTATTAAACAATTATCAAAGGTCCTTTCGTCGGGAGTTCAAAATAGTTAATGTACGAGCTTTAAACTGTAATGATACAGATTTGAATCCTGTCCAGATCATTTCCGTAATGGCCGTTTCTGGTGATTTACCCTGTTCTCTTGATATGTCACGAATCAGCGGTTATTTTATCTGATAATGTTGAAAAGAGTATTTTAATTGCAGTTGATCAATATTGTTCTGTGTAATCTTCTGGGTTCTGGTTGAAAGAGGATGGTATGGAAAAACAGATACAGAAAGCGATACCGGTTTTATTGATAATATCAGCATTGATCCTCTTTGCAGATAGTTCTTACGCTCTTCCGCCAGCCGGGTATAATAAAGTTGCTTATTACACATTTGATGCAACGCCTGTCGATCAGGATGTACTGTCACTCACGACATTTACCGATGAGGCAAATGTTGTTATTGTATTCGAAGGAACATTATGGGAACTTGCCGACACGGTGCATTACGATACTCAATGGATGCGCAATAAGGTGTACAAGTCAAAGAGAAAGATTCTTGATGATATACAGTCGTTACGTGAAAAAGGTATTCTGGTTTTGATGAATGTCGATGATGCTCCATCATGGAGTACCGAAACGCCGTTTACGGCCTGGAACGGGAAAAAATGCGATTATCGGGAATTTGCCGCATTTGTTGATTCTTGCGTTAAGGTAGTCGGGTTCGATGGTATTTCACTGGATGTGGAGCACAATGCGGTTGACAATACTCATTACAGGAATCTGATCAGAGAATTCGGGAAATATTTTGGTCCGCTTTCATCAGATTCTTTAACGACAATTTATACAGCCGCAGTATATAACAGCAGGTACGGAGTGCCTGGTGAAATATTCAGGGAAGAGGATGTGAGCCGGTATTTGAATTTTGTCATGGATATGGGCTATCATCATGACAATGAGATCCGGTTTGCTTTTTGGGCCGACCACCTGGGTGCTTCGAAAGTGATGCCTGGCATGTCTCATCAGGATAACAGTCTCAAAAGTGCCATGGACTGGTTATCCCGTCATCCGGCTCCCGAAACGGCAGGAATAATGGTGTATGCAGCAAACGTCAATAAGCAGTATACCGACTCAATATTATCGGTGCTGGGTGATCCACCGGTTCGCTCAGACCGGAAAATAACTGGCAGGGTGGGTTATACGTCGATGCATGTTGAAAGATATCAACGCTCGTTTATGTTCCATTTTTCCTTAAAATCCGCTGCAACGGTATCTTTGAACATAGTGTCGTTAAACGGAAGAATTTGTCGGAAAATATTTGACAATCATTGCCTGTCAGGTAATCATGTTACAAAATGGAACTATTCGGAAAATGGAAAGAGCACAATTGCTGCGGGAGTACATTATGCGGTTTTAGACATCGATGGTGTTGTAATGTCTGTTCCGTTCGTTGTTTTTTGATAGCTGAAGGATACTCTTGTGAATATAGTGTAGAAAATGCAAATTTAACATTTTTATCTGTTTGAAATTAAACTGTTTGTTGCATGTACTTGTATTTTGGTTCGGAGCAGAAATCTCCTTGAATCAATTAACTCTACACCGAAATTACCCTCAAAGCCGCTTCAAAATATTCAAAACTGATCAGTTCCTGTTCTAACCTTACAGCTTTTCCCAAACTTTCTGTAACCAGTTCTCTGTAAAGTGAACTCTCATCATCAGTAAGGTTTTCCAGTTTTACATAAGCAGGCGATTTCTCTTCAACCCAGTGATCCTTGTGTATGATAAGAGTGTTACGATCCATCAAAAAAGATTTTGCATTGGGGAAAAACATTCTGAACTGATTTAATATTGCAAACCCGTGAGTATCAATATCACCCCAGTACCAGATCCTTTTCTGATACAGCCACCTGGCATCGACAAGATATTCAAATCCGTATCCCCGGCCAAACAGTACGATAGCTCCTTTGATTGGAGGGAAACAAAGGCCATTAATATCATTCTCACTAATAAAAACCTGATCTGCATTGAGGTCAAGATTGCTGAACTGATCCGGTGGAAGTGCCAGGTCGCTCAAACCATTGATATAGAGCGACGGATCGAGTATACGAAAACGGATCATCGGTGGTTTTGAAAGAAAACCGTAGCGTTTTTCAAACCCTTTTATTCCACACTGCGAAAAGTCGATGTGTTGAGAGTCAAGAAGAATATCGAACCATTCTCCCAATATCTTTTTGTGTGTTTCAATAAACTTGGTATCTACCCCAGTAATACTGACCTGTCTGAGGTAGATTCCGGGTCTGGGGTGTTTGAGAATCCATTCAGTAATACTTATCAACTTTTTGAGAACAGGAGCAAGTTCAAGAAGTACGAAAGGTTTATTGAAAATCCAGTCTTCGAGTTTGGGAAATACCAGCAGAACCTCTTTTGTGAGTTTCTGAAACAGGTGTAATTCCTTCTTCCTGTTAATAAAGGATGCTACTGAAAGTTCCGAATCAAAAAGAAGAGCAACAGGTAGAGTGTTACGGCCTACTTCCCTGAAATTAATATCACACCACTGGACTGTGTAAGGCTGGTTATCAGTATTAATAAACAGTTTTGTCCACTTGATTGCCGAACCGAAATTTTCGCTGAGAGCCTGTCCCTGAGGATGTTTAAGTGTAAATTTTAAAGGGTAGGGGATAGTATGTCGTAAACTGTCCTGAAGAAATACACCTTTTTCCCATTTGCGCAGGATCAGTTTTTTGATATCATCCGGTGTTGTCCATTCTGTCTTCCTGCCACTCTTCATATTACACTTGCTTCTTTTTCTGCAATATATTCTTCAATGGTCAGGTTGCGGAGCATCGACTCGCGACCTTCGGGGCTGTAAACAAATCCTACACTGGACACATAAGGCTCGATAATATGAATCTTCTGCAGTGGTGTAACAATAAGCAGTTGAAGGTTAAGCCGTTTGAAAAGCTCAAGGCCAAACCGTGCAGATTCATCCGAACCTCTCCCGAACGCTTCATCAATTACCACAAACCGAAAACTGCGGGAGCGAATTTCGCCCCATTCAAGCCCAAATTGATATGCAAGACTCGCGGCCAGAACCGTATACGCCAGTTTCTCCTTCTGACCACCTGATTTACCACCAGAATCGGTATAGTGTTCGTATTCAGTGTTATCCTCCATATAACGTTCTGATGCGGCAAAACTGAACCAGTTACGGACATCGGTGACCTTTTTGGTCCAGCGCTTGTCCATATCACTTGACCCCTCGCGGCCGCGGAAACGATCAATGATTGCTTTTACCTGTAAAAATTTATTTTCTGCATACAGTTCGGTTTCCGAACCGGTAAGACCACCTTCAGTACAGGCACGCAGTGCCCCCCTGAAATCACGTACCTCGGTGTCGGTATTCTCCTGTGCTTCAAGAACGATATAGCGTCCTTTATTGTACTCTATCCCGGCCAGAGAATGATTGATTCTTTCTATTCGCTCCCGTATAATTACCCGTTCACGGTTGAGCTGTGACTGAAAGTTGGCAATTTCACGAATAGTATTTTCATTAAGCAATGCCTTGAACCGTTCTTCATATTTAGGAAGATCATCTGCTTCAAGCTGCGCAAGCATTGCACGGAACTCCGGCCCCGATTGAAGTGTTGCATCGATTTCAGCAGTTTCTGCTGCATTGTCTCTTCGATAATCCTGCATTGCACCTATAATCTTTTCAGAAAGTGCCTTTAGTTTCCTGTCTTCATTGTCTATCTTTTTTTGAATATTTTCACGCAGTTCCTGCTGTCTGTTGTCACAGGACTCTACAGTCAGTTGATGTTCCCCGTAAATTTCTTTGCGAAATGAATCAAGCTGGTTATATACAGATTGATTTTGAAGATCACTGCTGAATTCTCTCAGTACTGTTCTGCACTGTTCAAGCATCTGCTCTGCCAGACTCTGTTTTTCCTTGTTTCTTGACCTTTTATCTTTGCAGGTGTCCAGAACGGATTCTGTATCCTTGAGTTCCTGATTTAACTGTTCAAGTTTAAGACTGAGAGTCCTGAGGACATCTGAGGCACTTTCAAGCTCTTTGCGTTCTTTTTCCAGTTCCACAATACGCACCGAAACTGGTTTCCAGTCTATCTCATCATACAAAGAGAAGGTTTCAAGGCGCACCAGATTTTCTTTACGGACCCTCAGATCCCTGAGTTTCTGTTGTAAATCGCTGACAAGTGTGGCCGCGTTCTGGATCTGTTTCTCAAATTCGAGTCTCTGAACATCAAGGGCTTTGAGTTTGGCCTCATTATTCCATCCCAGTACGTAGCGGCTTCGGTCGTTAAGATTGAACCGGTCGTCTTTTTCATGACGGTTTCCTGAACCCTTTATCTGACCCGACATGGTGAGAGCCTGTTTTTCTTTGCGAAACTGATCCAGTGAATTACAGCATACGTAATCAAATCTCTTCGCAAGCTCATTTTCCATCCAGTTGTAGAATTCACTTTCAGGTTTGATGGAAAGTTTTCTTACCATGGACAAAGGTTGAATTTCAGTATTATTTTTCAGGTTCCGGGAAAGTGTGCGGAAATACACCAGACGGCTTTTGAGATTGGTGGAATCGACCCACGCGGAAACCCTGGCATAGAGACGGTCGGGAACCAGAAGTGACAGGGCGAAATTGTGAAGGACTCTTTCGATTGCTCCCTCCCAGTTACTGTCTTCAGGCCTGACCTGGAGAATTTCACCAGCGAACGGAAGCTCGTCTTCACTAATACCAAGTGCAGTGCAAAGTTCATCTCTTATTCTGATCTGATTAGAACCGATATTGCTGCGCCGTTTACGCAATGATTCAATCTCTTCTGTAATTTTTCTGTGCTCTTCACGAAGTTGTGCCATCTGGACACCCTCTTCGGTGCGTTTGTTTTCAAGCTGTGCCTCTTTTTCATCACCGGACTGCATTGCTTCAGTTATGGCATTACGGTTAGACAGGAATGTATCCAGAGAATCGACAACAGGAAAAGAGAGTTGATCAGCAAGGGTATTGTACTGGTTGAAAGAATGCAATCTCCTGTTTTTGGCATTTGTTAATTCTGTAATTTCAGTCTTGAGTCTTTCGAGGCGGTCGCCACCATTGTCTGCTATAGCCCTTTTAAGTTCATCACGGGCAGCATGTTTCTGAGTGACAGCCTGCTTTATCTGTTCAATACGTGCATCAAGTTTTGTATGTTCATCATTTAGATTTTTAAGCCTGTGGTGAAGTAATTCCTGCTTGATCTGAGCAAAATAGGGGCGTAGAGTATCACGAAAAAGTCTGTATTCATTGCAGCTACGTGTAATTTTATCATATTTATCAAGGTCATCGACAATTGGTTTAAGTCTGTCGATCTGAAATTTGGCCTTGAGAACGGCTTCATGAGCGCGGTTGAGATCATCAAAATGTGAAATCAGAGCATTTATGCGCGACTCTATATCAAAGGGTTCCAGCATGTGCGTGCGAACAAAGTCTGTAAGATTGCCAACTGATTTCATTGATACTGTTTGATGAAACAGTTCCAGGGCCTGCTGGTTTTCTATACCAAACCGTCGTTTGAATGAAGCGGCATAGGGCGGAAAACTTTCATAGACATCATCAACCCCCTCAGTTGCTTTCACTCTTTTTTTCAGGTTCCTGATATCGGAGCCGAAGTTTGCAAAGTGTTCTGCTATGTGAAGTTCACGGTCGGCGATGACAAAAAATCGGTTTGGTTGACCAGAAAGATCTTTTTGCCAGAACACCTGGGCGAGGGTAACTGTCTGAAGATAACCGGGATTTGTAAACACACCAAGGATGACCGAATAGCTATTCTGATCGCGAAGTGCAACCGGTTTTGCTCCCATTCCCATATCACTGCGTTCAGTTTTATAGAATCCATTTACATAAGATCTCAGTGAACGTTCTCTGGTATCTGCGCCGGCTGCTTTGTTGTAAACTATCCGGTTAGATGGAACTAGCAGTGTCGTGATTGCATCCACAAATGTTGATTTTCCTGATCCAATATCACCAGTAAGGAGGCCGTTTTTACCATCAAGGGTAAGTGTCCATACCTTGTTGTGAAATGTTCCCCAGTTATACACTTCTGCACGGCTCAGTCTGAACCCTGCAAGTTCATCACTGTCGTCAAAACTAAAAGAAATCTGATCACTCATCATCGCGTGCCTCTCCGGGTTCCGGGAACAGATACTCTTTTAATCTCTGGTCAAATTCGTTAAGCCATTGTGCATCCACAAATACCTTGAGTATTCTGCGAACTTCAATATTGTTCTTGTCTGTACGAAGAAAACGGATAAAACCCATGTCTGCAATTTTTTTCAGGTGAGATTCAACCTGGTTAACTATTTTAACTTCATTTGATCCTGATGGAAGGAAAGTGGTGATCATCCCGACCACATCACTTTTACTGATAATGAGGCGGTTATCACTGCTTGTTGCATCATGTTCAGCAAGACGACGTCGCAAAAGTGCAAGCAGCAAGCTTACCGGGTATGATAACTGACGACGGGTGACAAGCCGCGGCAGTTCTTCATTGTCATCCTGTGGATCGATTGACTTGAGCCAGGCGAATCCTTCTTCTTCCGAAATCTCCAGAGTCAAGCCTATCTCTTTTGCGTAGTCGCGTATACGGGCTTGCAGATTAAGAAGGTTCTGCCATTGTCCGGGATCTTCATCAGCGTATACGACACCCTTGAGAAGATGTATCATGACCTTTGAAAACGCTTTTCCCGACTCTGTAGTTTCAGGCATTTTTAGCTCCTGTTGAAAATAATCCGGGGGAGAATTGCTTTGCGGATTCGTTCGTTACCGTCCTCCCAGCTTATCTCTTCACTGCATGTTTCATCAAAAACAGTCAGTCTGTCCGAGCTTGCAAGAGACAAGTAGCACACAAGTTCGGCAAGTCCTTTCTGGAGGGGGTATTTTTCTAGAAGTCCTGAAAGAGTAACCTGCGGGTTCGTCTGAAGTTCCCTGCGGATATTGCTTTCAAGTTCAGTCTTGTCTATATAAAAATGATTAAACAGTACCTCTGAATCAAAATTATCATTCTCACCTTCAGAAACAACTGATGAAAGGTCGATTTCAGCAGTGGGTTTAAACATGGGTCGTTCCATCACAAGCTGAATTTCTGGAGATATCTTGTCAATACTCATAAATGAGGCTGATTTCGGGATGTTGTACTTTGCATGCAGGGCATTCTGGGAGATACTGTCAAGTATGTTCATGATTCTCTTGTTTTCGAGGTAAGCCTGATTGTCAAGGTATCGGCGGAGTTGCTGTGAGAGACTCGCAACTGTACGTTGTGTTTTTTCACCTGCTTCAAGCCAGTCAAAGTGGATGCGTCTGAGGCGGCTGTCTGGTTCTGAGGATCTGATACAGTTTATGGCAAAAACCTTTTCGAGCAGTTGTGAAAACTCTTCCTGGCTTTCTGGTGACATAAGGAAATCCCAGAAAGCCTTGAAACTTCGGCCCTGGTCCGAATTCACTATTGTGTCTCTTTCTCCAAATATCTCTTCGAGAAGATCCCCTTTTTTCCCTTCCCAGGCTGCGATATTTTCTCTGACCTGCATATCCAGTTTCCGGAAATTTTCCTCAACAGCTCTGAAATCTCCACGCAGATCATTTGACATGGTACTGAACTGCATAAACCTTTCCATGAGTGCTGTTTTATCAAGTACAGGTATTTCACCATTTTTTATTGCGTTTATCTGATTGTCGATTTGCGCTTTTTTTTCTTCGAGGGTTTTTATTCTGGTGGCAATATCGGTTTCTGCTCCGATTACTATTTGCCTGAGCAGGTCGAAAATGGTTAACAGTCTCGATTCTGTGCCGATAAATGAGCGGCCAGTAAGAGATGCAAGCCAGCCGATAACTTTTTCTGTTGCAGGGGTAAGGTCAAAGTGTGGTTCATCGGAATTGTCAGGATAAAACTTGCGAAGCCATCCCTTGCTGTCATTAGCCCAATCCTCAAGATAGGCTGAAGCGTTTCTGGGGTAACAATCACTGCCTTCACTTTGGCGCAGGGCATAAAGCGTGTCATCAAGTCTGGAAATCAGGTCGGATTGGCTTATTTGCCGTATATTTGGTTCAATGAATGCTTTATTGAGAAAAGAAATGATAAGGGGCGCATTTTCTGCCCGGAGAAGTCTCCATCCAGGATGGGATTTATGGAGCTGGAGAATGTCATTGTAAGCCAAACTCATACAGGAAACCTGAAAATCTAAGCTGATTTATAAAAGTTAGTTTTATAGATTACTGAACTAACAGGATGTATCAATATAAATTGAGACAAAGGGCAGTGGTGATATGATATTGGCGGGTTTCCAACTTCGGGAAGTGATCACCACAGAGCCACCCTGAAGTATAAAATTACAACATTGAACGGGTTGTGAAAAGATTTTCGGGTCGGACCGCAGTAACTTCTTGTTGTTAAAGAAATAAACACCTGAAAAAGGACCATTTCCAGCCTTAAACACCGCTTTTTAGCTTAATAAAGATGGTTTTAGGAGATGTGTTTTTTTATTTTGTTTATTGTGCCATTAGCGAATAGATAATTACTTTCCCGTTAAATTTGAATGTCCTGAAATTCAGGTTGATCTGGACCGGAGTTCAAATATTTGTAGATTTTCCGATTAAACTAAGCTGATAATTTATTGGTCATCAATTACAAATGAATTTTTTAATTCACTTTTTCGGCTTTGAGAATTTGTGGATATATTAATGTATACAATTATGGGGGGGCTTTGCTGAGATTAGATCAACTTTTCAGGATAGAAAAAAATGCAATACAATTTTGTAGTTCAGACTGAAAAAATGTTTTTTAACAATATTGATATTATAAAAACATTAAATTATTTAATATATTATGCTGATTAATAAAAAATATAGGTCATATAGGTTATTTAAACAGAAAGACATGAATGAGAAAACATGCAAAAATAAAATTATGTTCAAAAAACTGGTGGGTAGACAAGTATAATTTGGGTTTGACAAATAAAAGCACATATATTGTGGCATTTATTCCAAGTATACCAGTTGTTTTTGGTTTAATTGCTGATGTAAGGACAATTTTTATATCATCTGTGGATCGGGATGCAAAACATATCATAATTATTCTTTGTTTTTTCCTTTTTATTTATGGAATAATAAATTTGGTTCTTATATTTTTAATTCAGCGAACAGGGATAAGATTAGGAAGAGAGAAGAGAAATTATCGTGTTATGCACAAAGATGTAGTAGAAAAAATACGTGATTATCGTGCCTGGAAAAAAGCTGGAGACGCAAAACCAAGCGAAATAAGAGAGAAGGTTCGTGAAATACTATTATCATTCAATGATAATTATATGAGAAAAATGCATAGAGAAGAAGTGTCTGCTACAATAAAATATAATAATATAAAAGAAAATAAATTATATCCAATAAGAGTTGGATGTGACTGTAATGAACGAAGCTATGGTGAAGAAAATTACAATGATTCTTTTGTGTACAGGGTTTTATGCGAACCTGGTAGAAAACTTCGTTATTTGTATGTCAAAGACATCAATAATCCTGATAAATATGAATATGAAGTAATGGGAAAGTATTCTAATGATATTCTTAAACGATCAAAAGATAAATATGTCACATTTATTGCTTTACCCATTAGAGCTGGTAGAATAGTGGGAGATAGTTCAGAAGATATATCTGTTCGTTCAGATTTAGGAATTCTGGGTTTTGATTTAAATGATGCATATGGTTTTGGAAATCTTGAAGAACATGAACTTGAGTTCATATCGTGTTTTGCCGATATGTTATCTGAACCGGTTCAAGATCTCGTTGATGCCCAACAATTATATTGTAATTAGGAGGAAACTGCTATGTTAGGAACGACGATAAACTTTGTTTCAGAATATTTGAAGAATTGCCCAGAAGAACACCTTGAATCTTTGTGGAATTATTTGAATGTACCAGGGAGATCAAATTTATTGATTAAACACCTGAAAATTGCTCCACTTGTTATCGAAAAAGAGAATTTTCAACTACCGATAAGATCAGTTGAAGAATATCATAGTATTATGGATTTTTTAAATGTTCAATTGAAAAAAAATGATAAAAAATAGATTGCTCAATTTTTAAATAAAAAAATTAAACATAATCAGGTTGGTATTCGGTAAACACATTTAAAAACAGTTGTTTCAAATAAGCACATAACTCCATAAAAAAAGTTCTCAAAGATATCGATATAATAATTCCGCTACTAAAGCAGATTTTCGGGTCGGACCCGGACCGCAGTAACTGCTTGATATTAAAGGCACTAACGTTCCAAAAACCTCATTTTCGATCTTAAACGCTTGTTTTTATGCTAAAATAGATGATTTTTAGAATCAAAATGAGTTAATTCTAAAAAAAAATATACCTTTCCTTTTGTATTTATAATTAATCGCGTATTTCGGACTATTTGGCATCCTAATCCGGTCCAAACCGGCAACTGATCAGGAGCGAAACTTCGCGATGTTTATGTAGTGCACAAATTCGGGTTTAAGTGATATTTTTCTGGTTTTTTATTGCCGGGAAACTGGGGGGAAATACGGGGTTTTGAGTATAAAAATTACTATAAGACTACAATGTATCTCTGAATTTACATTTTTAATCATAAATAAGGCATACCATATTTATATTTAGATAATAATATGTTAAACTGAAGGCTGGATACAAAATCCATACAGACATATTAAGATAGAGTTTTTACACGCCTTCGTTCAACGTAATTGTATCATCAATACCACGTGAGGGTGTTTGCTAACATGCTGGTTTTTATTTGGTGTTGCCGATACGATTCCAAAACGTTTACTAAGGGCTGTTGTCCCGGGAAAAAGAGGCGCGGAGTAAAACCAAAGAAATTAGGAAATAAATGCTTGGAATTGTATTTTAAGGATATAAACTTTAAGCGGATATAGAGAAATGCCAGAAATATCAAGATTTTATGGGATAATCATTTCGCTATTTTATGGTGACCATAACCCACCGCACTTCCATGTGCGTTATGGGTCTTATAAAGCTGCTATCCGCATTAGAGATTTTCTTTTACTGGATGGATCACTTCCACCGAGGGCATTTTGGGCCTTGTGATGGAGTGGGCTGCCAGACATCAAAACGAACTATTGTTGGCTTGGGAAATGGTCGCTAAAGATCTCCCGCCACCTTCAATTGAACCATTAGATTAAGAGGGTATTATGACTCCGGATCTACAAAAAGCTGAATACGTTAAAGATCATGAAATAAAACTGATTTATGAAAATGGAAAATCTGGGATTGTTGATTTTGTAAAATTTATTGACCGTGGTGGCATATTTTCCAAACTACGAGACATTGATTTTTTCAAAAAATTTTCGATCGATCCAGAGCTTTTTATTCTAAAGTGGCCCGATATTGACATCGCACCGGAGGTTTTATATTCTGAAACTACTGGTGAACCACTTCCCTCATGGATGAACGATTCTGACGAATATAAAAAAGCAGTTTGAGAGATTAGAAAATGGTGTTCGGGTCGAACCGCAGTAACTGCTTGAAATAGAATTACTGTAACGGGAGTGCAGAAAAAACTCTCTCTTGGTATAGAGGGAAGCGGCAACAGTACCCGTTTAACAGTTGTTGGTTTATGGGGTAAATTTTTATTAAAACCACCTTCTGATGAGTATTCTGCTTTACCTGAAAATGAAGATACCATAATGAATATGGCTTCAGTGTTAAACATTCCAGTTGTACCGCATGCTCTGATTCGTCTCTTATCCGGTGAGCTTGCATATATAACCAGACGAATCGATCGGGATGAAGATGATGGGAAAATCGCGATGGAAGATTTCTGTCAGATTTCGGAGAGACTTACTGAAGATAAATATAAGGGATCTGTAGAGCGGTTCGGAAAGCTGTTGCGTAAACATTCTATCTACCCTGGACTTGACCTGATTAATCTCTTCGAGAGAGTCGTTTTTAATTTCATTGCCGGTAATTCAGATATGCATTTAAAAAACTACTCTATTATAGAGACTCCAAAAGGGATGCGGTTTTCTCCTGCATACGATTTACTCTCTACCATTTTAGTAATTCCTGAGGACCTGGAAGAATCTGCTTTGACAATAAATGGGAAAAAATCGAACCTCAAAAAGACCGATTTCAACACTTTGGCCGAGAGCATGGGGATAGGACGGGCAGCATACCTGAAAGTTTATAAGAAGATCATCCGTGCAGAGGATAAACTAAGTGCTGTTATTGACTCGGGGAGGTTACCGGAAATTATGAAGAAAAAGTTAAAAGAAATAATTGAAATAAGAATGAGTATTTTTAAATGAAAATAAAAATGTACACAGGTTCTTTCCAAAAGCATTGAACAGACAGGATGCACTACCATGATAAAAATTACATTTTTAGCCAAATTTTAGTGTAATTTGCAGTTTAATCATTTTTACTTCTGTGATAATTTTTTCTAACTTTTTTCACAGGAGTTTTTTATGACTGCATTACGTCAGAATTTCATACGGATTTAAGATGTTTTTATAATCTGGTAAGGCATGCGCCCTATATTAGTTACTGCTGCGACTTGCGGTATAGTACCGTCAGAATGAGAGCAATGCTGCCTTCAAAAATTAAGTGCCGGTTACAGGCAATCTTCTTAACCGCAGAATCAAACTGACACGATTCCCACAGCTAAAAACGATTGAAGATTTCGATTTTGAATTCAATACAACGATAAAGAAAAAAGATGTTCTGGCGTTATGCACCTCTAATTTTATCTTTAAAAACCATAACATACTTTTGTAGGTCCTCCCGGGTGTCGGAAAGTGGCGAATCAGCTCGTAGTAGTGATGAGTCTACAGAAATGCAGAGGAGAAGAAGGGGTTGAATTGTCCATAGTGAAAGTTGAACATAACCCCTGGGTAAACAAAGGAGTAGTGTTTAGCAGGAGTGAGGCCGTTTTTAAAATTTACCTGACATGTGATTGTGTCAGCATATATTTTTTTTAAAATCGTCATAAAAACGAAAGTTGACTGTTAAAAAACTGTCTTTCAGTTCACGGAGTTTTATTTTTTATGCTTTTTCAGACCCTTTCACGAATGAATTATAACAAGGCAAAGAATATACTTGGTCCGCAAGGTGAAAAACTTTTATTGGAAGGTGGCAAGCGGGATATTGACATTGAATCCCAGGTTAAATTGTCTTCAAATGTTTTTCGTTTAAATCTTCCGGACAGTAATGTTTCCATTATAGAGGATGAAAAGTCGTCTGACAAAATGCGTCTGATATGTTCCTCATGTGATTTTAACTGTGTACATAAAGGTGCGGCTTTGTCACTAATTTTAGAAGAGAAAAGTTCTCTTGGGCTGGCTGAACCTCCCAAAGAAGATATAAATACTCTGGAATTGACAGAAGACGAACTGATAAAAAGAGAATTATTAAGACGCCAGGAACGGGCAGAAAAAGAACGGTTTATCGCAAAGTCAATTGACCGTGAAAAGATGTGGGCCGATTATATTGTCACAAGCAAAGTATCCGGCAAATCCTACCGTGTTGCATTACGGGGTTGGGAACGTGGAGAATCGTTTTGCACCTGTCCGGATTTCAGGAAAAATACTTTAGGTACTTGTAAACATATCATGTATGTAATCAAAAGGGTCCGAGCCCGTTTTCCCGATTGGAAAAAAATGCCGCCTTTTAATCCTGAGCTGATTTCAGTATATCTGTTATATGGTAAAAGTGTGGAACTTCGCCTGCAATTACCACGAGACACAGAATCGGAAGTCAGGAATTGCTGTAAACATCTTGAGGGTAAGCCTTTGACTGATATTGCTGAATTGCTGAGAATTGTCAGTATGCTTACCGCAAAAGGTGTCGATGTGGTTATATACCCTGATGCAGAACAGTATATTGCATTACAGCTTCATAAACAAAAGGTAGCAAAGCTTGTGAAGGAGATAAAATCCGATCCATGTAATCATCCTTTGAGATTTAATCTCCTTGGAAAAGAATTGTTACCATATCAGCTTGAAGGAATATCATTCGTAGTTGAAAACGGTCGGGCAGTACTTGCTGACGATATGGGGCTGGGGAAAACGATTCAGGGTATTGGCGCTTCAGAATTACTTGCAAGGTATTGCGATGTTTCACGTGTGTTAATAATTTGTCCCGCATCGGTTAAATCACAATGGATATCCGAGATATCTGAATTTTGTGACAGGTCGGCTGTTACTGTTGTTGGAACAGCTCAGGATCGTGTCTCACAATACCATGACGGAGCTTTTTTTACGGTATGTAATTATGAACAGGTTTTACGGGATCTTCAGACAATAGAACAGGTTAAATGGGATTTTATCATACTTGATGAGGGACAGCGAATAAAGAATTGGGAAACAAAAACAAGCAGAGTCATAAAAGGCTTGCGTTCCAGGTATGCGCTTGTACTTTCAGGTACACCTCTTGAAAATCGTCTTGAAGAGCTGTACTCGGTAATTGAATTTATTGATGACCGCAGACTTGGGCCTGATTTCAGGTTTGAGCACCAATTCAGGATAGGAGATAGCCGGGGACGTTTAACCGGTTATAAAAATCTGGACCAGTTAAGGAAAATCATAAAACCGGTATTGCTTCGAAGGACCCGAGAAATGGTACTTACCCAGTTGCCCGAGCGGCATACGGAGATAGTAAGAGTGGTACCCTTTCAGGAACAGCTTGACATCAACAATTCCAATATGCAGACAGTATCTCAAATTGTAAATAAAAAATTCATTACCGAGATGGATCTCTTGCGTTTACAGAAGGCGTTGCTGGCATGCCGGATGGCTTCGGACAGTACTTTTTTGGTAAACAAGGAAGAACCGGCTTATTCCAGTAAACTTCAAAGACTTCATGAACTGATATACCGATTAATATTTGAAAAGGATCGCAAGATAGTTCTTTTTTCGGAATGGACTACCATGCTCGGATTAATCGAAAAACAGATTTTAAAACCACTGAAAATCGATTATGTGCGTTTAGACGGATCTGTTCCACAGAAGAAAAGATCGTTGCTGGTAAAAAGGTTCAAAAATGATCAGAAATGCAGATTGTTTATAACTACAAACGCCGGATCAACCGGCCTGAATCTTCAATGTGCCAATACAGTAATCAATGTAGATCTTCCATGGAATCCTGCAGTTCTTGAGCAAAGAATTGGACGTGTTCATCGTATGGGACAGAAATACAGTGTTCAGATTTATCTGATGGTTACAGAACAAACACTTGAGGAAAAAATGCTGCTTACTCTCGCGACTAAAAAAGATCTTTACATGGCTGCTCTTGATCAGGAATCTGATGCAGACATGGTAAATATCACAACCGGAGTAGATGATCTTAAAAAACGTCTTGAAATATTACTTGGAGTAAAACCACCGGTGCCTGTTGATGAAAGTGAGAGAATAAAAGTAGAAGAGGAAGCTAAAAGGTTGTCCCGTTTAAAAGATCTGGAAAATTCGGGCGGGAAGCTTGTTTCTGCCCTCTTTTCTTTTGCAAAGGCATTAATTCCTGATGACAGAAAAGCTGATCCTGAAAAAGTAGCAATGATGAAAAAGCGGTTACTGGACTCTGTGATTACAGAGGAGGATGGAAGTTTCAGTCTGAAAATTCGTTTACCGGATCAATATGCGATTGATGATATTGCAGAAACTGTTACTCATCTGAATTCCGAATGAATTAGACCTGAAAATAGTGCGATGTATTACCGCGGGGGGGCGTGTTCGCCCGCATTACGTCAGAATTTCAATCTGATTTAGAAATTATGATAATCTGGTAAGGCATGCGCCCTTTATTAGCAACTGCTACACTTGCGGTTTGGTACGTCAGAATGCGGGCTGTGTTGCCTTCGAAAATTTGAAAAAGACAAAGATATTTGCTATTCAAATCCTATAACCGGGGCTATTCACAGCTTTCCACACGCCCCAATATCAGTTTATTGTTCTATTCCTGTTTCGAGTTTCGCTTTTTGATTTTTTCTGCTTGTTTTCATGCTTTTTCTTTGGTTTTATTTCGTGTTTAGGATTTTGAATTTATCTTATAGTCTTGTTTCGAATTTCGAGTTTCTTTTTTCGAATTTTTAATCGTTACTGCGGGGGGCGTGTGCGCTCGGCGACCCAGAAAATTATCAGAACCTATTTTCCACTCGTTGCCTGTGATTATCTTTAATTATCGGTGTTGATGAATGTACTTTATAATTTATACTTTATATTTTATACTTAAATCATACGATCCTCTTTTGTGCTCAGCGTAAGCTGCTGGAGTTGTTTTTTGAACAGAAAAAACATGTTTTCATGGTTTCAATTGCCTTTTTCGACACAGAAATAAACCCCAAAACTCTTAAAGTACTTGATATAGGATGCATTAAAGACAGCGGGGAAATTTACCATTCATCTTCCATACCAGGTTTTACATCCTTTCTCAAAGGCAGCCAGTTTGCCTGCGGACATAATATTTTCAACCATGATTTGAAATATGTCGGGGATTCAGTAATCAGAGCTGGTATAGATATATCCAACTGTATCGATACTCTTTATCTTTCACCTTTACTCTTTCCTAAAAGACCCTACCATGCTCTTGTTAAAGATGAGAAACTGCAGAGTGAGGAACTTAATAATCCGCTCAATGATTCACAAAAAGCGAGAAGTTTGTTTAATGATGAAGTAAACGCATTTCAGTATGCACCGGAGGAATTGCAGCAGATCTTTTTTTGTTTGCTTAAGAATCAAAAAGAGTTCCGTGCTTTTTTCAGATATCTCTCATTCAAGAGCAGTGTTTCCAGTTTAGAATATCTTATCCGCCGGACATTTCATAATAGGATCTGTTCACAGGTTAATCTCACAAAACTTATATCCCAAAATCCCCTTGAACTTGCATACAGTCTGGCGATAATTTATTGCGGTGATCAGTATTCTATTACTCCGCCATGGGTGCTTAGAAGCTTTCCTGATGTTCAGAGAATCATACACCTGCTCAGGAATAATCCCTGTCTGACCGGTTGTAATTACTGTAACCAGAAACTTGATGTCCGCAAAGGGCTGAAACGTTTTTTTGGTTTCGATTCCTACCGTTCTTATAAGGGTGAACCTCTTCAGGAACAGGCTTCAAGAGCAGCAATTGATGGTAAATCGATTTTAGCGATTTTCCCTACCGGCGGAGGGAAGTCTGTTACTTTTCAGGTTCCGGCTTTGATGGCCGGGGAAAATGTCAGGGGGCTTACGGTTGTTATCTCACCGCTGCAGTCTCTTATGAAAGACCAGGTTGATAATCTCGAGAGCAAAGGTATCACTGAAGCTGTCACGATAAACGGGTTACTTGACCCGATAGAGAGAGCAAAATCATTTGAACGGGTAGAGGATGGTTCTGCATCAATCCTTTACATTTCACCGGAATCGCTGCGGTCAAAAACAATGGAGCGGTTAATAATGGGAAGAAATGTGGTTCGTTTTGTAATAGATGAAGCACACTGCTTCTCTTCATGGGGTCAGGATTTCAGAGTTGATTACCTCTACATAGGTGATTTTATCAAAAAAATTCAGGAAAATAAAAATCTCGATGAAAGTATTGCAGTTTCCTGCTTTACTGCTACAGCAAAACTGAAGGTTATTGAAGATATCAGGTCATATTTTAGAGATAAACTTTCAATAGAGCTCGAACTTTTCAGCGCAAGTTCAACCCGGGACAATCTAACATTCAAAGTTATTGAAAAGGAGAATGAGGAAGAGAAATACAGTGCAGTACGGACACTTATTGAAAATAAGCAGTGTCCTGTAATTGTTTATGTCTCGCGTACCCGTAGAGCGTACGAAATTGCCAGGCGGTTAAGTGATGATGGAATTAATGCCAGACCATTTCATGGTAGAATGGATACAAAAGAGAAAATTGCAAATCAGAACGCATTTATATCGGGTGATGTACAGGTGATGGTAGCTACTTCCGCTTTTGGCATGGGGGTGGATAAAAAAGATGTGAAGATGGTTATCCATTACGATATATCCGATTCACTTGAGAACTATGTGCAGGAGGCAGGCCGGGCAGGACGGGATGAGAATATCAGTGCTGAGTGCTATGTGCTTTTTAACGAGGAAGACCTGGGTAAACATTTTATTCTGCTTAATCAGACTAAACTGAATATTAAAGAGATTCAGCAGGTTTGGAGGGCTGTTAAAGAGATTACAAGATTTCGCTCAACTGTTTCTAATTCGGCACTTGAGATTGCACGTAAAGCTGGTTGGGATGAAAATGTGAGGGAAATCGAAACCCGTGTCACTACTGCAATTGCAGCACTTGAAGAGTCCGGGTATTTAAAACGGGGCCAGAACATGCCGCGGGTTTTTGCCAGTAGTATTATGACAAAGACTGCTCAGGAAGCGATTGATAGAATTCAGATGTCCAAAAGATTTGATGCAAAACAGAAAGAGCAGGCTGTCAGAATCATCAGGAAACTTTTCTCCAGTAAAAGCAGAAAAATTAATAAAGATGATGATGGTGAGAGCCGGGTTGATTACATCTCTGACCACCTTGGGATAGTAAAAGAAGATGTTATCTGTATAATAAATCTTCTCAGGGAAGAAAGAATATTAGCTGATTCAAAGGATCTTACCGCATTCATCTATAAAAAAGAGAATCAGAACCGTTCATTGAAAATCCTGCAGTCTTTTGGCGGTATAGAAAGGAAGCTGCTGTCATTAATAGATGATGAAGAAAAGGTATATCATATTAAAAAATTCAACGAGGAGATAAGCACAGCAGGATTAAAGGACGTTTCACCACACAAAATTAAAAAGCTTCTGAACTTCTGGTCAATAAAAAATATGATCCGCAAGCACTACCACGACAGTAATCACGTTACGGCAGTATGCCTTCAGCCCACAGAGAATCTCAAATCCCGGCTGGAAAAACGACTTGGCATTGCAAAATTCATAATAGGATATCTCCACGGAAAAGCCCGCGAAACTTCAGAAGAGGGAGATGAAGTTCTGGTGGAGTTTTCTGTTCACGAGCTCAGAGAAAGTTATCAGCATGATCTAAACCTTTTCAAATCTAAAGATATTAAAATAGCTGATATTGAGGATGCACTCTTTTACCTTACCCGTATCGAATCGATCAAGATTGAAGGTGGTTTTCTTGTAACATACAATAAGTTAACAATAGAGAGGCTTGAACTTAACAATAAAAAGCAGTACAAGACGGAAGATTACCAAAAGCTGAATAATTTTTATGAAAACAAAATTCAACAGATTCACATCGTTGGTGAATATGCCAGAAAAATGTTAAGTGATTACAGGGATGCACTTCAGTTTGTGGAGGATTATTTCAGACTGAATTATTCCAGTTTCCTGAATAAATACTTTAAAGGAAGCCGCAAGAACGAAATACGCAGGAACATTACTCCATCAAAGTTCAGACAACTTTTTGGTGAGCTTTCGCCCTCTCAGCTAAAGATTATAAATGATCGGAGTCCCTGTATTGTGGTGGCTGCAGGGCCGGGAAGCGGAAAAACGCGCGTATTGGTTCATAAACTTGCATCACTTCTTCTGATGGAGGATGTGAAACATGAACAGCTTCTGATGCTTACATTTTCCCGCGCTGCTGCAACAGAATTCAAGAGTCGTCTTTATTCGCTTATAGGCAATGCCGCAAGTTTTGTGGAGATAAAAACATTTCACTCCTATTGCTTTGATCTGCTTGGCAAAATCGGAAATATTGATGAATCTGTTGATATTATCAAGCTTACTATTGACAGAATTAAGAGCGGAGAGGTAGAACCAAACAGGATAACAAAAACTGTTCTGGTAATAGATGAAGCTCAGGATATGAACCGTGAAGAATTTGCTCTTATTGATACATTGCTCGATCGCAATGATGATATGAGGGTGATTGCAGTAGGGGATGATGATCAGAATATATTTGAATTCAGAGGTTCGAGCTCGCAGTATATGGTAAAGCTTCTGCAAAAAGAAAATGCAGTTAAATACGAATTGGTTGAAAATTATCGCAGCAGGCATAATCTGGTCCAATTTACTAACCATTTTGTGGACACTGTCACCGGTCGATTGAAGAAAACACCTGTTGTTGCGCATAAATCCGGAAACGGAAATCTGAGAATTACCCGTTACAGGTGCAATAACCTGGTCACACCTGTGTTAAGAGAAATTCTTTCTGCAGATCTCGCAGGAACCACATGTGTTCTGACTTATGAGAATATGCAGGCGTTGCAGGTTGCAGGTCAGCTTATTAAGCAGGGTATGAATGCAAAGCTTATTCAGACCAACGACGGTTTTGATCTGTATAACATTTTAGAAATAAGGTTCTTTATCCACAAGCTGAATCTCAATGGAATCTCTTGTAAAATTTTCAATGATACATGGGACAAAGCAAAACGGGAATTGGAGAATACTTTCAGCAGAAGCTCCAGGCTCGAGATATGCAGAAGTATTATCGCAGAATTTGAACGGGCCAATCCTCGTGGTAAGTATAAGACCGATTTCGAGACTTTTTTAAGAGAGTCAAAATTGGAGGATTTTTATAAGGTGAGGGGAGAGGCCATAGTGGTATCGACAATTCATAAAGCAAAAGGGAAGGAGTTTGATAACCTTTATTTAATGCTGCAGAATTACAATCTGTTTACCAATGAAGCGAAGAGGTTACTTTATGTCGCTATGACCCGGGCAAAGAATAATCTTTATATCTATACAAACAACAATTTGCATTTTAGAAATATCAAAGTACAGAGTTTGGAAAATCGATATGATGATAACGAATACGCTGAACCCTCGCAAATAGTTATGCAGTTATCGTATAGAGATGTGTGGCTGGATTTTTTCAAAAATCGGCAGAAACAGGTTGTCTCACTATTGAGTGGTGATCAGTTATATGAATGTACCGATGGGCTGATGAATTCTGATGGCGTTGAGGTTCTCAGGTATTCCAAACGAACACAGGAGAAACTTGCCGAATTACATTCAAGAGGCTATAGCGTGGACTTTGCCAAAATAAACTTTATAGTAACATGGAAAACAAGTGAGGAGAAAGAGATACGGATCTTACTGCCGGAGTTACACTTAAATCGTAAAGTTTAGATTACTAATTTTTGATAATCATGTCCACCGGGCGCGAATGCCCGTAATTAATTTTTACTACCACTCCAGAGACAATTTATATTGTGTCTGCAGATGATAAAACTTCTGAAGTTTTAAATCTTCTATTTGATAACCTGTTACTATTTGGTTACAATTTAGTTATTATTTAATTTTTAGATATGGATATGGTTATTTAATATTAAATAGCTTCGGCTGTTACAAACTTGTTGAGGTACCAAATGCAAATGAAGTTGCGTTTTAATTGTCTTTTCTTGATTATAATTTTCCTGTTCAACCTGTCATTTTCCTCTCAGATCCTTTCAGGTACGGTTAAAGACGGGGCCGGGGCAAGTATCGAGGGTGCGACCGTACAACTGGTCATAGCCGATACATTCACGACTACGGATGCCTCGGGCAACTGGCAATTTGATTTGCCATCGTCCATAAAAATGCAGCGAATTAAAAATGGTTCTTTTTCGGTTGCTATCCAAAAGGGTCTGTTGGCTGTTACTATTAACGAACCCAATCTTCATGTGAAGGTCAGTCTTTACCAGCTCGACGGAACCCTTATTGATTGTGTGACTGATAAAAAGCTCCAGTCCGGGTATCATATTATAAATCCGATAAGGCAGTCTTTGCCGTCGAAAATAGTTTTGATAAAGGCCGATATCGGTGGTGCTGTGAGGTATTTTAAATTGCCGGTAATTGCCGGTATGGCCGGTCATATTGGTCCAGTCTCTAAGGGGGATAATAAAACTTCCAGGCATCTTGCCAAGGTGAGTGCAGTGATCGACACCATCAAAGTTACCAAAAGTGGTTATCAAGAAGCTTCTATAGCCATCGAATCCTATACATCCGGACCTCATCATATCGTTCTGAAAAAAGCCGGAGTTTCCTATCGTTTGCCGCCACCAAGTTATTGCCACGCCTGGGACTATGTCGAAGGCTGTATCCCGGGCGATCCCAGCAGTGCATGCGGTGGTGTCTGTTACACCATTAACGCATGCAGTGAGAACCAAACGTCGAAGCCTGGTGCCGATGTTGCGTTCATCTGTCCGAGATTCATGCTCTACAGCCCGGAGATGCTTCAGGCCGCGATTGATGACGGCAATGAAGAGTATCTCTACGCCGTTGTTGGCCACGACGTGGACCGCGGATTCATCGACGGCAACGATGAGAGTACCTGTTGCCAGTGCTACCAGATTATCTACGCCTGGCCGAGCCCGCATAACGAGCGGCAGGTTCAATTGAATCCTGACGATGTCAACAATCCGGCATCCGCGGTGCCTATTCCAAAACCGATTATAGCTCAGAGTTTCAACACCGCGGCTACGCAGAATACATTCGACATTTACATGGGAGGCGGCGGTTTCGGTGCTCACAACGGCTGCGGTCCAGGGCTTGGGGCGACCTCCACCTCCGGACAATACCTCTACGAAGCCTATCCCGAGGAGGGTGGCCACTCCGGCGGCGTGAAACCGATTACCCACTGGAGCGAGTGCAAGAACCAGTATCAATGGGTTACTGAAGAGAGCCTCGGGTCAAAAGAGTGTCAGGATAGAGTAACGGAAACCTGCAACGAGATTACCCATGCCGACCCGGATATTACCGAATATGCGAGAAACTCATGTATCAAGTCCAATCAGGTCGAATCTCTGCACCATGCCAACTGGTCCGTTTACGTGCGCCGCGTGGAATGTCCCGAAGCCCTCACCCGGGTTACCGGTTGCAAGCTACAGGACCAGGGCCTGCCTGAGGTGGACGGATTTATCACCGCCGAGCAGGCTGCAAAAGACGATTCTTTCTGGAAGCAAGGCTCCAACGGCAATATGTACGAGACCACTACCATGGAGGACTGCTGCCGCCCATCCTGCGCCGCGGCGAACTGGGTAGAAAAAAAAGGCCTCCCGGCCGACCCGGAATACAACGTCTTTTATTCCTGTGACCGAGCCGGGGTTCCCTTTACCGAACCGGAAAAATAGCCGACCTATTCTCAGAACATGGTTGGCTATTGATATTGTGATTGATCAGATGTAAATCAAGCATGGGTTAATCCCCCTCATCGGGTATAAATAGCGGTGCAGACATTTTATCTGCATTACCCCTTTGTTTCGGCTTTTCCAGATTTTTCCCTAAGCTTTTTCGGATTTACTCTAAGCTTTTTCGGATTTCAGGTCCGTTAAAATGGTTTAAGCGACCATTCAAATGGCTTAGAGATTGATGTTTTAAAAAAGATCTTCCTGCCAAAGCGCAAGAATAATCATTTTAACATTTAATCTTCAGATATTAAATAGTTCCAAATCTGTTACCGGCTCCGCTTTCGAATTTCTGATTTTCCTGTTTTTTCCCATTTAGAATTTTCTCCTAAGTATGGTAAGGCATGCGCCATTTATTAGTTACTGCTAAGCTTGCGGTTGAGTGCGTCAGAATGCGAGCAGTGTTGCCTACGAAATTTGAGACAAAACCTTTTTAGTTACATAAGTATTTTAAAATTGGAACGATACATAGCTTTCCACACGCCCCCAATATCAGTTTTTAGTTGTATTTTGGTTCTGTTTCGTATTTCTATATTAAAATTTCGAATTTTTAATTGCTACTGCGGGGGTCGTGTGCGCTCGGCGAGTATGAAAAATTTTAATCTCTTAAGAATTCAGGTGTAAATTTATCAAATTGGCTGATATTTTAACCATACATAATTAATAAAACGCTCTATAGTCGGGTTTCAATTTCTTGCAATGATCGTTCACTTAGCCCTCTGATACGTTCTGTGGTTATACAAGAAAGCTTGAGAGATGTCAAAACCTGTACGAAATCTGTTTGCTTTTTGCATCTTTTGGTACCTTGCATATGATATCCCGCTCTAGTGTAATAGTGATCCTGTTTGAACAGGGGGTATCCTTTTAATTAAATTACATTAATTGCGGGAAACAGACAAACCCCGCAATTAAAATTGCAGTCAGGTTCAATTTAGCACTTATAAACAAAGTGTAAATATAATCTTTCGATACCCAGAACAGTAAAATTTGAATATTCCCCTTTATACAAGCCTGAAAAGCAGTATAAATGGATCATTTTGTCAATTAATTTTAAAAATGTACAAGTCTTTGCACATGTTCACTGACATTTAATGGTATGTATATTTGTAAAATTTAAGTGAAAATATCTTCCTACCCGCTTCGGTATTTGAATTTATGTATTTTGAATATTCCAACCCGTTTTGACCGTATTTCTTTTATAACATCATTTGAGATATATGTTTTGAAATTTTATTGTTAATATATCAGGAATTTATTTGGTAAGGCATGCGCCCTTTATTAGCAACTGCTACACTTGCGGTATAGTACGTCAGAATGCGAGCTGTGTTGCCTTCGAAAATTTGAGAAAGACATCCGTGGGATGATGATTATACAAATGATGAACAATGGCCATATCAGGTCCAATTCAGATACACAAACCTGCTCAGACTGGAAACAGAAACACAAAAACCTCTGGTGAGAAACCCAGCATGTATGAATCCAATCTTTTCGGCACGAACGATTTATCTGTTTCAAAATCACAAATGGCAGGTTACGACTTTATCGGGTAAAGAGATTAAAAGTGGCTACGGAAAAGTTCTGGATATCAGTGTGCTTTCGGGCGGAGTGTATATGTTAAGTTATTCAGGCAGACATTTAAGATTCATGAAAAGACAAGTGTGTTAAAGTAAATAAAAGTTATGCTTATGGTGTGTGATATAATATTTATGTAACGAAGCTGGGGAATTTGTTACCTTGATGAAAAAAGGTTTCGAAGAAATAAGCTTCTGTTGGCGGGACAACCTTTAGAAAGAAGAGTCTCAAAAACCGCTACTACCCAGAGTTGTGTCTGAGACAGTTGAGCCTGAACTGGACTACGGGGTATTTACGCAAATTTGGTTTAAAAATGAAGCGTTTGCGGATATTTCACATCGATAGTGGGTATTTACAATTCACCCAATAAATCAGACCGATCATTTCTGACCGGCCATCTTATTAAAACTTTTCTATTTAGTAAAACGGATGTCAGTTTCTTTTTCTACTGACGATACCGGCAAGACCAAGAAGACCAAGACCAAGAAGAGAAACGGTAGTTGGTTCCGGTACTGATGCAGGAGCATCGGTATAATTAATCGCTAATGTTGAGCTTAAAAGCCTGAAATTCTGACCGAATCCTTGAGAAGTACGAGTAACGGTAATATCGTACGATCCATCTTCTACCGAAATTTCTGAAGAAACGTCAAAAACATGTTCACCTGAGATGTCATAATAATTAAATATCAAGAATCTGGTATTATCTGGAGTCAAACTATTAGTAGTTAGTCCAATTGTTACTTCACCCTCTTCCCACAAACCATCCTCATCTCCCAAAACAAGTGAAAGTGTTGCGTCATTAATAGATTCGGCTGCAGGATCAAACGTGATATCATGAGTATAGGTAAATTCATCTACCCCGAAAGAACCGAAATAAACACCATTCAGGTCTATTATTCCATTTATTCCTATTGGAAACTCATTTCTATCACTGAAATCAACAACATCTGAAATAAAACCTGCAAAAACCGATGAAACAGTCATCATAAGAAAGGTTCCAATAACTACTATTTTTTTCATAAAACATCTCCATTAATTGAAAAACATAAAATTCTTTAAAAGGATTACCTGCTGATTAGCAACAAATATGTAGCAACAAATATGCCAAATATAAAGTTGGCTGTAAATATCCTGATCAGTAGTGTCATGTAAAAATGATCAATGGCGATTTTGGCTGTTTAAAAACAATATCATGATACCGTTTTAGAAGATAGGGCTGATTTATTTATCAGATTAAAATTCAATAATACTGATAATGTGTAAAATTTTTCTGAATGTGTTAAGGATTCCTTACACTTTACCATCATGTTTTCTGAAGGGATTGTTTGTGTATGCCCCTCCTGATTATATTTTGTCAATAAAGATGCCTTAAAAGTGGTGTGAAGCTATACCTTATACCCGCACATGGTGAGCCGGTCATTTCCAAAATTGATCCGGTGCTTTTCGGCAAACAAAGCCCCTGATTTTTTGGTAGAGCCGGTTAAAAACGAGTATAATAAGTTTCTATGAAATTGAACAAAACCACCCGAAAATCAAATTTCCTTCGCGGTGAAATCCCCTTGGAGTTAAAGATATTAGATGGTTATAATGGATTTGGTTGGATCAGATAATAGAGCTGTTCTATTATCTGTTTTAAAATATTACAGTAAATTAGTATATCCTGTTTTTACAATTCTGCCACATTCTGCTCTGATAAGATAAATTCCATTTCTGAATCCTTTTTAATTCAGTTCAATCTTTTCGGCTCCTGAAATCGTATTGATATTTTTTGAGAGCACCAATTTTCCGTTTAAAGAGAATATACGGATTTTAACCATTTCTGATTCTGCTGCGTATATACATAGTACCCTGTTTCTGAAACTGAAATATAATCCTTTTTTTATTTCACTTTCAGTATTTATTATTGCACTGGTATCGCGATCAAGAATAAGTTTATCAATATTTGGCCCCCCTTGATCATCTGTTGATGTTAGTGTAATGGTATTGTATTCTTTGTTAAGTGCAAGCGTAATATTTTTGGACTGCCAGGTAGTCCAGTCTGTTGTTGCTTCAAACTCAATAGATGATATCTGTTCCGATCCATTTACAGATATCGACATTGTCCGTGACACACCTGAACCATTTGAAAAAATGATAGAGACGCCCCTTTCACCTGCATTATGGACATAGACAGGAAGCTTGGCAGAAGAACCGGTTTCATTATCAAAGTTAACATATGCACTGCCGGAGAAACCGGCATTTTTGTTTTCCTGTACCGAGTTATTCAGCACTGCATATTCTGCTTCATAGATAAAAAGGTCCAAAGGCACGAATGTGGCTGTTACTGTAAGATCATTATTCAAGGAAGAAATGGTACAGAAAGAATCTGTGCCTGTATAATCGCCTGACCATTTATTGAATGTCCACGCGTTATTTGAAGAGGCTATAAGAGTTAACGTCATATTTTGAACTATTTTGGAACCTTCCGGTATCTGTGTGATAGAACCGCCGGGAGTCGCCTGGGTTACAACAGAAAAATACTGTCTGGTATCTTCGACAAAATAAGCTGTTACAGACTTGTCATCGTTCATATTCACAGTTAACGGATTGGAGTTTCCTGAAAGATCTCCACCCCAGTGATCAAAAATCCAGCCTTCATTGGGTGATGCTGTTAAGGTTACATTTTGTCCATCAGAGTAACTGCCACCTTCCGGAGTTACTGTTCCCTGATCTTTTGCTACGGTAATTGTGAGGTTGTATTGCGTATTAGCTGCATCAATGTTATTAGAAACGGAACCTAATCCACCCATTGCATTTGCTGCACGAACTGTATATTTCCCCGAACCTGATGTTATTTTACAGTTGTTGGATGTAACGCATTTATAAAATTTATTGTCCCTGAAAATTATCCAGCAGAGCGCACTGTCATTGTCGTTCCATTTGAGAGTTGAGTCTGAAAGGCTGACCACTGGGGAACGCATCTGCTTTGTATATATTTCGGGCTGCCAGTTGTCATTACCACTCAATACATTGTTTACGGTATATTGTGAAGCTTCAGTGGCAGACAATACAGGATTCAGAGTAACCGTTTTGCCATCTATTGTGTATTTAGTACGCCGGTTACTGAGGTCGACCAATGAACCGGAAACTGTTTTACTTCCATATTCTGCAAAAATATCAGGAACGACAGATGAGCAGAACTGGATCAATGCGAATTTTTTTAATCGGGGCTAAGTACAGCTTTCCACAAGCCCTCAAGCTGAAGTAACAGAGCTGCAATAAACTGCTGCGGGAGTCGTGTCCGCTTCAACATGATATTAAATCTTGACATCAAAGGGCGCACGATTCGTATTCCAGCCCAAACCGGCCACCTGATCCGAAAGCTAAAGCTACATGCTCTGCTTAAGTAAGTGAACATGTTTTCCACAGTTTCGTTATTGATTTAAAGGAGTCCAAAACTAATCAAACACAACCACCCGATCCGTCCCGGATCTCCCGAATGTCTCTGGTGCGTACATTTCTTCTGCTTTTGCCGGAGGAACCACGAAATTCCCGGGTGTTGTGGCCCGTGCATAGTATACATATTCGTATACGCCTCCGTACACCAGAGAAGAAAACGCTTCCACACGCTCATCACGCATGTTCTGGTGTTCATACCAGGGTCTTGACCACCACCAGAATCTGTTTTGCGAAGATTCCTGCGGAAGCTCACCTGTAACTGCAATTGCCGGGTTCAGCACTTCAAGACCAGCCGGAAGCGGATCGACAAGCGCCACATGGTACCTTCTACCAGATGCAACCATCTTTACTGTCACCTTGACCTTTGCACCTGCTCTGATTTCCCAGACTCCGTCTTTCCTGTGTACTACGTCTTCTTTATCATCCATACCCTCATAGTTTCTCTCAACATGAAAACCATGATCTGCAGGATCAAGAGTCAGGCTTTTTGGTGCATAATTCATCCCGATCCGGTAATACATTCGCCCCTTGCCATCCTTTTGCAAGACCAGATTCTGCGAAGAATCCTCATCTGCCAAATAATGCATCGGGACATTTATCTGATGAATTTCGGTTGTACGCCCACTAAAAGTGTGTTCACCTGCATATTGAGAGCCAAGCCACGCGCGTGCTATAAAATCCGGTGTCCGGGATTCAAACTTTTTGAAGTAAGAATCAAGAGCCAGTAGGACAAAACCATTTTCCTGTGTGTTTCCCCAGCGGCCTGCTTTTCGGTGAGCGAGCAGCCCCCGGACAAGCTTTGGTATCAGATCCGATTTTGGTCGTGCTCTCATCAGTCCTTCAAGAACCACTGCATCCGCGCGTCGTGAAGAGTGGAAAACAAGGTGATAATCCTGTTCTGAAAAATCTTGTGTAAACTGCGCTGTACTGGCTGTTTCGTGCACGCGGTTTTGGAGATGACTAATAATGCTGTTAACCTCAGTTGACTGAGGTGAGTTGGAGAGGGTATAGAGAATCCAGCCCAGTGATCCTATGCTCCACTCCTCAAGCGTGGTCTCTTTCAGTAGACTGCGCGCTTTTACCTCATCGAAATCGCCGCCGACTGCCCTTACATACAGCGAGTATGCGATCACCGTTCGTCGTGCCCATGAAGAGTAGAAATCCGGGATGTAGCGCTCAATATTGGCTGTATACGAATTTGCGCGCTGGCGTACCTTTTGGGGAACATTGTATCCTTTCGCCTGTGCACGGGTTAGCGCATGTATAACATGCAGGGATGAAAAAGGATAAGAAGTTTGATGAGGTCTCCAGAAACCAAAGCCTCCATCCTGGTTCTGGCGACTTGCAAGTTCCTTGATATCTTTTTCCATTTGTTTTTTGATTTGTTCCGATGATGGAATCTCCGCGACATCAAACGATTGCAAGACATCCTGAAGAGCTGCAATGGAGATTATTCTGGAAGCCAGTTGCTCCGATCCTGCAAATTGATAATTGTATAGATATATAAAAGCATCTGTAAGTGCCTGAAGTGCAGTGGATGATGTTGATACCTGCACTCCGCCAAATTGCGGCCATATTTCACCTGGCCGTTTTACCACATGGGAAACCGCACCTTTATCTAAAGTCCCGTATGTTGCAAATGCTTCTGAAGTCGCGGGGGTCCAGACCGGAAAATCAAAGGATGCTGCATCTGCAAAACCGGCAGTTAAAGCTGCGATCTGAAAGCGAGCTGTACCGGCCGCCATAGTGGAAGCCGGGAAACGCACCTCTACGCGATCATTTGCAGGGACTTCTACTTTGTAGCCCTGTGCCTTAAGGTTTACATTCTGAGCGCGGGAGACCAGCTCTACATTCATCTTTTTATCTGTCTGGTTCTGCAGAACAACAGGGAGCTCAAAGGTGTCTCCAAAGTTCAGGAACCGGGGTGGACCTGGTCGCACCATAAGGGGTAGACGTGCGGTCATATTACTCTCTGAAGTCCCGAAGCGCCTTGGTCCATCGGCAGCAATCACCATTATTCTGTAACGTGTCAGATTGTCAGGTAATTTGACATTTACACTGAGCTTTCCGTTTTTGTCTGTAAGTCCGGCAGGATGAAATGCTGCGAGAGGGTTGAAATCTGAGCGGATTGCAATGTTGTTATAAGACACGGTTTCATCCTTAGC
>Ga0123335_1001807_pt1 | contig 33687 bp, 25 predicted proteins | sample BiotimSIPDNA_2_FD_89707 | JGI IMG/M metagenome (GOLD analysis project Ga0123335, IMG submission 89707) | Anaerobic biogas reactor microbial communites from Washington, USA - Biogas_R2 time_0 SIP DNA | ecosystem: Engineered > Bioreactor > Anaerobic > Unclassified | place: Washington, USA... | reverse complement strand
TGTTAAAATAGTAAAAGGCCATACATGGCACTTAGAAGGAGAAAAAATATGATATTTGACAAAGTTGACGAATTAAGTAAATTAATCGAGGAGACAAAACAATATTCCGATTATTTGGAAGCAGAAGTAGAGCTGGAGAATGACGGCCACGGTATAGACATGGTTAATGCGTTTTCTGATCTTCAGCAGGAATACATGAAGACATACAATGAAGGTAACCATGACGAGATAATCGCTTTGGAGAATGTATTGGAATCAAGACATTCTGAGCTTATGAATTACGCTGCAACAGGCAATTACATAAGAGCAAAACAGGCTTTGGATGAACTCTTACAGCAGATAACTAACAAGATAATGCAGAATCTCGGATTAGATGCAGGTCATGATGGATGCGGATGCTCATGCGATGATGGATGCTCATGTGATGATGGTTGTGAAGAAGGCTGTTGCGGAGGCTGCAACTAAATGGAAAATCTCACACCTATGATGAAACAGTATCTGAAAACAAAGGAACAGTACAAAGACTGCATCCTTATGTTTCGTTTGGGTGATTTTTATGAGATGTTTTTTGATGATGCTCTTACTGCATCAAAAGAACTGGAAATAACGCTAACCGGAAGAAATTGCGGTATGGATGATAGGGCGCCCATGTGCGGCGTACCCTATCACAGCGTTGATCCATATGTAGCTAAGCTTATAAAAAAAGGATATAAAGTAGCAATATGCGAGCAACTGGAAGACCCTGCATTAGCTAAAGGAATAGTTAAAAGGGATGTCACTAGAATTATCACTCCTGGAACGGTTAATGAGAATACTTTACTGGACGAAAAAGAAAACAATTATATAATGTCTCTTTTTAAAAGAGGTGATGTCTATTCATTAGCTGTATGCGATGTCTCAACTGGAGAATTATACAGCTGTCAGATAATATATGGTAACACTCTTGAAAAACTGATAAATGAAATTGTTAAATATAAACCCAAAGAAATTATATCGAATTTTGACACGCAGTTTGTTAAAGAACATATAAATGTATATATTTCTGAAATTCCATTGACATTATTCGAGTCATCTTTCCCGGAAATATCTATTAAAAGCAAAATTAAGACAAATGACTTTGATATTTGGAGGAATGCATGTTCAGCTCTCTATAAATATCTGCAGGAAACAAGAAAATCTGATATTTCACATATTACTTCAGTCAATGTGTATGAAGCAGAGCAATATATGTCTCTTGACTATAATGCAAGATATAATCTTGAACTCACAGAAAACTTGAGGGATAAAAAGAGGTATGGTACTTTATTATGGGTACTAGACAATACATCCACTTCTATGGGTTCAAGACTATTGAAAAAATGGATTGAGCAGCCTTTAAATGACATTAATGATATAAATTTGCGTCTTGATTCGGTTTCTGAACTTAAAGACAAATATATAATGCGTCAAGAAATAATGGAACTTTTAAAGAGCGTGTATGATATAGAAAGGCTAGTTTCAAAGACTGTAATGGCAAATGCCAACGGGAAAGACCTTATTGCTTTAAAAAATTCATTATACAAGCTCCCTTATATCAAGCAGCTGTCTGTTAAGCTTGAAACTGCTTTATGTATAGAATTAGATAAGGATGTTGATGTTTTCGATGATTTGTGCAGCCTTATAGAAAGAAGCATCAATGAAGACTGCCCTCTGATTTTACGTGAAGGCAATCTGATTAAATCAGGTTTTGATAGTGAAGTTGATGAATTAAGAAAAGCATCTCATGGAGGTAAAAGCTGGATAATAGCTTTTGAGGAAAAGGAAAAAGAAAGAACCGGCATCAAGAAGCTAAGGGTATCATATAATAAAGTTTTCGGGTATTATATTGAGGTTACAAACAGTTTTACTGACCAGGTTCCTGATGATTATATAAGGAAACAGACACTTGTAAACAGTGAAAGATACATAACGCAAGAACTCAAAAATATGGAGGAATCCATATTAGGTGCTGAGGAAAAACTTATCAGGCTTGAATATGAGATCTTCTGCAAAATAAGGGATATTATTGCTTCCAATGCCGAAAGACTCTTAAAAACAGCATACAGCCTTTCTGTAATGGATGTACTGTGCTCGCTTAGCGAAGTAGCTGACAGAAACTTATATGCCCGGCCGGAAATAACAGCTGTATGCGAGATTGATATCAAGGAAGGGAGACATCCTGTAGTAGAAAGAATGCCGACATGTCCTGAATTTATGCCTAATGACTTGTTTATAAATGATTCCACAGACAAGACACTGATTATAACAGGTCCTAATATGTCAGGGAAGTCCACATATATGAGACAAGCCGCCCTTATAACTATAATGGCTCACATAGGATCATTTGTACCAGCCCAATCTGCAAAAATAGGTATAACAGATAAAATATTTACAAGAATTGGGGCAAGCGATGATCTTGCAGGTGGGAAAAGCACATTTATGATGGAGATGAGCGAACTTGCATATATTCTGGAAAATGCTACAGACAGGTCTTTATTGATACTTGACGAAATAGGCAGAGGTACAAGCACATTTGACGGATTATCAATCGCTTGGGCAGTGATTGAATATTTGAATGAAACTAAATCATTACGGACATTGTTTTCCACTCATTACCATGAGCTTACTGTTCTAGAAGATAAATTCTTAGGTGTCAGAAACTATTTCATATCAGCAATTAAAAAAGATAAGGATATAGTATTCTTACGAAAAGTTAAAAGAGGAGCAGCTAATGAAAGTTATGGGATAGAAGTAGCACGTTTAGCAGGAGTACCAGAACAGTTAATTGTCAGAGCAGGGGAATTTCTCTCAGAACTGGAGAAAAGTGAGAACAAAAAAGCACGTATAAAGAAAAAGGAATCTTTTATGGAAGGCCAGATAGGAATACTGGAGTTTAATAAGAGGGATAATGGATATAAGGAAATTATTGAAATACTTAATCATTGTGATATTCAAAAGATGACGCCTTTGGAAGCATTAAACAAACTATATGAGTTAAAAAGCAAAGTATGAGGTAATCTTTTATGAGCGGTAAAATTATAATACTGGATGAATTCACATCGAATCAGATAGCCGCCGGAGAGGTAGTTGAAAGACCTGCATCTGTCCTTAAGGAACTTATTGAGAATTCAATTGATGCAGGAGCAGATAGAATAGAAATTGAAATAAAAAATGGCGGTATCGGATATATAAAAGTCTCAGATAATGGTAAAGGTATTGAACAGGAGGATATTCCCATGGCTTTTGAAAGACATGGGACAAGTAAAATCCGACAGATATCAGATTTATCAAATATAACCACTATGGGTTTCCGAGGTGAAGCCTTGCCAAGTATCGCTTCAGTCTCAAATGTCACTTTGACAACAAGGACTTCTGAAAATGAATATGCGGTAAAAGCTGTATTTGAAGCCCTGCAGCTTAAAAGCATAACAAAAGCAGCCCGAGCGCCAGGTACGACAGTAGAAGTGAGAAATCTGTTTTTCAATACACCGGCAAGATATAAATTTCTCAAAGGAGATATTCAGGAAACAAGATATTGCACGGATATAGTTTTAAGGTTGGCATTGGCAAATACTCATGCAGCTTTTATAATGATTTGCAATAATGAGGAAGTTATAAGGACAAACGGCGATAGTGAGCTTATTAACAGCATATACGGAGTATATGGCAGGGATATAGCAAATGACATAATAAAAGTTAATGCCCAGTCAGAAGGATTCTCTGTTTCCGGATATATAGGCAAACCATTTGCATCAAGAGGAAACAGGCAGCATCAAAGCTTATTTGTTAATAACAGATATGTGAAATATCCAGAACTGAATATATCAATAGAAAGAGCCTATGAAACCCGTATTATGAAAGGTAAATTTCCTTTCTATGTATTAAAGCTTGATATTCCAGCTCAAAATTTAGATGTTAACGTGCATCCTGCTAAGACAGAGGTTAAAATTTCGAATATAAGTGACATATTCGGGAAGCTTAATTTTATTATAAAAGAAGCGTTAGATAAGGAACAGGAGGTATTTGTACCTTCTTCAATTAAACCTACATATATAAAATCAGAAGAGAAAAAGGAAGAGAAAAATACGATTATAGATTTTAATGATCAGTTGTCAAAGTTTTCTGAAGAAGTACATCAGATACAACAAAACAGTAATATTTTTAATGAACAGAAAACAGAATACAAAGAACAAACGAAAGATAATGCTGTAAATACAGGTAAATTTGATAAAGAAAATATTATAAAAAATGAATATGATATAAAACCATATAAAATAGCAGGGCAGATATTTAATACATATATAATAATTGATAAGAATGAGTATATTTATATAGTCGACCAGCATGCAGCTCATGAAAAAATGGTTTATGAATTATTAAAAAAAGATTATGAGAACAGAACTGTTATTTCACAGCAGATAATGGTCCCAATTGAAGTTGTAATTACAAGTACCGAAATGCAATTCATATCACAAAATTCAGAGTTTATAAGAAGGGTAGGATTTGATTACTCCGAATTCGGTAAAAATTCAATTTTAATAAGGGAAATACCATCTACAATAAACGAATGCGATATAAAAGATGCATTCAAAGCCATGCTTGATGATATGCAGAATGAAAGAAAAGATAAAGTTCATACCGCACTATATTCACTTGCTTGTAAGGCTGCAGTGAAAGCCAACAAAAAGCTTGATGAAAAGCAAATGCAGTATATATTTGAAAATTTGATGAAACTGGATAATCCATTCACTTGTCCACATGGCAGACCGACAATGATAAAAATGACAAAGTATGATTTCGATAAGTTCTTTAAAAGGATTGTATAATGAATAATGTCATAATCATTACTGGCCCCACAGCATCTGGAAAATCATCAGTATCATTATCTCTTTGCGAGAGAGTTGATGGTGAAATAGTATCAGCAGATTCAATGCAGATATACAGATATATGGATATAGGCACTGCAAAACCCAATAAAAAAGAGTTAAATAAAGTCAGACATCATATGATTGACATATGTGACATTGCTCATAACTACTCTGTAGCTCAATACAAAAAAGCAGCAGTTGATTGTATAAATGACATAATAAACAGAAAAAAAATCCCTATAATAACTGGCGGAACAGGACTTTATCTCGATGCTTTACTATATAACATCGATTTTCATAAAGAAGAAAAAAGCAACAGAGATTATTTTGAAAACTATCTTAAAAATAATGGTAAGGATAAATTATATCATCTTCTTATGAAGAGAGATGCAGCTGCGGCTTTATCAACTCATCCAAACAATACAAAAAGAGTATTAAGGTATCTTGATATACTCAGTAATTATGAAGGAACTCTGGATGAATATAAAAAAAATGCTTTAAACAATTCGGGTTCTTTTATATTCAGTATGTATATTCTGGAAATGCCAAGAGAGGAACTATATTTAAGAATAGAAAAAAGGGTTGAAGAAATGCTTAAAGCAGGATTAGTTGAAGAAGTAGAAGGTATCCTGAACAGGGGATATGATACCAACTGTAACGCTTTATCAGCTATCGGATACAAAGAAATTGTGGAATATCTCAGAGGTTTATGTACCTATGAAGAAATGGTAAATATACTTAAGCAGAATACAAGAAATTACGCAAAAAGACAGATAACATGGTTTAAGAAATATAAGCATGCGAAATTTATCAATCCTCTAGTATATGCAGATGTAAATGAAATAGCAGAGTATATTAAGACAGATATCAGTTAAAAATCCTGAAAACCCCAAAAACCTTACCTAAAATTTGCAGATCCTTGTATACATATATCGGTTCATAATTAATATTTTCCGGCTGAAGACGTACTCTGTCTCGTTCTCTGTAAAATGTTTTGACTGTTGTTTCATTATCTATAAGTGCAACAACAATGTCCTTATCATATGCTACTTCCTGTTTTTTAACCAATATCATATCATTATTATGAATACCGGCATCAATCATACTGTCACCCTTGACTTTAAGCATGAATGTGACCCCGCTCTTAAGATATGCTTCAGGTACAGGGAAATATTCTATAATATTTTCGACAGCAAGAATAGGTGTTCCCGCTGCCACATTTCCAATGACCGGGACTTCAACTACCGGGACAGCTTCTTGTTTTGATAATGTCAGAGAACGGGAAATTGAGTCATTTTTCTCAATGTAACCTAAACGTTTGAGCTTGTTTATATATGAATGTGCAGTAGATGTAGATGGAATATTCATGTCTTTGCATATATCCCTGACTGAAGGAGCATAACCTTTCTCACGGATGAAATCCCTTATATATTCATAAGTCTGTTCCTCTCTGATTGATAGATAATCTTTCATTATTAATACCTCCGCTGCTATATATGTCAATTATAGCACAAAACATAAGTTCGTGTAAACAAATGTTTGATTAATTATACTCACTCAGTTGATAATATTGTTTACTTGAAACAGAAAATATGCAATGATATAATTGTGAAAATGAAAGGAATCAACTATGAAAAAAACAATTCTATCCCTAAACTGCGGAAGTTCCTCACTTAAATTTAACATTTTCAATATCAATGAAGATATGACAGTTACACCAATATTAAATGGTATTGCAGAAGAAATCGGCAATATAAGAAGAAGTACCATGAGGTTTTCATTTAATGGTGAAAAATGCAAATATCCTATATCTCTAGAGACACATGAGGACGCGCTCACAGAGATGTTTGAAGTTTTTTTAAAGAACGGTATTGAGAAAGAAAGCATATGCGCAGTAGGTCACAGAATAGTACATGGGGGTCCTATATATACGAAAAGCACTCTTATAACAAATGATGTGAAAGAGCATATCAAAGCCTTATTTTCAGTCGCTCCGCTGCACAATCCACAAAATTATATCGGTGTTGAAGTCACAGAGAAACTGCTTCCTGGTGTCCCTAATGTAGCTGTATTTGACACAGCATTTCATGGTACTATGGGATATGAAGCTTTCAGATATGCAATACCTGCAAAATGGTATCAGGATTTTTTAGTAAGAAGATACGGATTTCATGGTACAAGCCATTTATATGTATCTAAAAGAGCAGCTGTTCTGCTTAAGACACCGTATGACCAATTCACATGTGTGACAGCTCATCTTGGAAATGGATCTAGCATAACAAAAGTTGAAAACGGAAAGAGCAAGGATACATCAATGGGGTTCACTCCGCTTGAAGGTGTGATAATGGGAACAAGATGCGGCGACATAGACCCTGCAATAATCGCTCATGTTGCCGGCAGATATGCTGAAGAAGGAATGGATAAATGCGATGCATATGAAAAGACAACAAAAATGCTTAATAAGGACAGTGGATTGAAGGGTCTTGCAGGAACAAACCTTATGCAGGATATAAGGGCAAAAGCTATTGAAGGCGATGAAGAAAGCATGCAGATTGTAGATATCTACTGTTACAGGATAGCTAAATATATTGGTGAATATGCATGTACAACAAATAATCTAAAAGCAATTGTCTTTACAGCAGGAGTAGGGGAAAATGAATGGTTTGTAAGACAGAGGGTGCTTGAAATGTTAAAAGCATTTGCTTTTGAAATAGATAATGAGGCAAACAAGATCAGAGGAGAGGAAGTAGTTATCGGAAAAGGAAAGTTCGCCGGTAATGATGTTTACGCAATGGTCATTCCCACTGATGAAGAGCTTATCATTGCATATGATACTCTTGCAATAGGTTATCTTGGCGAACAGGCTCCGACGGTATATCCGTTTGAAAAAGTATAAACCTGATGACAAATTTAAAAGATATTTTGAGAAACACATATCAGTAATTGATAGGATTCATGAGTACGGCTATAAAGCATACTTTATAGGAGGGTGTGTTCGTGATGCTGTTATGGATAGAACTCCTGCAGACTTTGACATTGCTTCAGATGCAGAACCTGATGAAATCAAGAAAATGTTCGCTAACGTAAAGGAAACCGGAATTGCATTTGGTACTGTGACTGTAAAAACTGATAACAGCAGCTATGAGATTACAACATTCAGAAAAGAATCCGGTTATTCCGATAATAGAAAACCTGACATTGTTACTTTTTCAAAAAGTTTGTATGATGATGTAAAAAGAAGAGATTTCACAATAAATACCTTGGCATATGACAAAAATCACATATTTGACTATTTCAATTCATATGATGATATAAAAAGCAAAGTCATTAAAACTGTAGGCTCACCAGAAAGACGATTTACCGAAGATGCATTAAGGATATTAAGAGCAGTTAGATTCGCATGCACGCTTGATTTTAATATTGACAGTAAAACTTTGGATAACATAATAAAATATTCATATCTCTTAAAGTCTATTTCAAAAGAAAGGATTTACAGCGAGCTTTCCAAAATCATCAGTAAATCGAGGAGTTTGAAAATACTTTTTGATACTGGTATTGCATATCAGATATTCATATATCCTCAGTATATTAATCAAGGTTTTCTGAAAGAGGGAAGTTTTGAATGCAGATTAACTCATTTATTTTACCATTACCCTGATCTGCATATGATAATTGAGGAGTTAAAAAACCTGAAAACTGATAATAAAACTGCCGATACCTTGCTAGAAGTTCTTAAATATATTGATAACGATACAGATGAATCATCAATTAGAAAACTTCTTACCTTGATCAGTAAAAGCAGCATTTCTATTATATTAGAATTTAAAGAGCAGTCCAGGGTTGTTTTAGATAAAGTAATCAGCGAAGGTTATATAACTAAGGCTAATGAGTTAGCAATATCTGGTCATGATATAATGGCAATGGGATATTCCAGGAACAGTATAAAAGAAATAAAAAATTTTCTGCTTAACAAAGTCATTTATGATATTTCATTAAATACAAAGGAAAAACTGGAAGATATAATAAAACACACATATAATATTCCGATTGTAAAGCAGTGACAGTTAATATATAATCTCTACGAAAAATTGAACTGGAGATAAACTTGAAAAAAGACAGGATAAGGAATTTTTGTATAATAGCGCATATAGACCACGGCAAAAGCACACTTGCTGACAGGCTTATTGAAAATACAGGATTATTGACAAGCAGGGAGATGTATGACCAGGTTCTGGATAATATGGATATAGAGAAAGAACGTGGTATAACAATTAAATCACAGGCAGTCCGTATGGTATATAAACACAAGGATGGCAAGGAGTATATACTTAATCTTATTGATACTCCTGGTCATGTGGATTTCTCATATGAAGTCAGCAGAAGCCTTGCTGCATGTGACGGTGCTGTACTTGTCGTGGATGCTGCGCAGGGTGTTGAAGCACAGACCTTGGCTAATGTCTACATGGCTATTGATAATGACCTTGAAATACTACCGGTTATTAATAAGATTGATCTTCCTGCCGCGAGGCCTGAATATGTTATAGATGAAATAGAAAATTTAATAGGAATTGAAGCACATCATGCTCCAAAGATTTCTGCAAAAAACCGTATAAATATAGATGAAGTATTGGAAAAGATAGTACAATATCTTCCTTCTCCGGAAGACAGATCTGACCTTCCTGCAAGAGCCCTTATTTTTGATTCAAAATTTGATTCATATAAGGGTGTTATTATTTACTGCAGAGTAATGGACGGGGTAATAAAGCTTACTGATACAATTAATCTTATGAATACTAATAAGGAATACCAAATAGTAGAAATAGGTTATTTAAAACCCGGAGGATTTATACCTGCAACTGAACTGACTTCAGGGGAGGTAGGATACATAACTGCAAGTATAAAAAATGTTGAAGACACTAGGGTTGGGGATACGGTTACAACAGTTGAAAACAAAGCCAAAACTCCTCTTCCAGGCTACAAGGAAGCAGTTTCTATGGTGTTCTGCGGTATTTATCCTGCAGATGGCTCAAAATATAACGTACTTAAGGATGCATTGATGAAGCTAAAGCTGAATGATGCTGCATTGATGTTTGAACCTGAGTCCTCAGCTGCATTAGGATTCGGATTCAGATGCGGATTCTTAGGATTGCTTCATATGGAAATAATACAGGAGAGAGTTGAGAGAGAATTTGATCTTGATATCATTACCACTGCTCCTAGCGTTATATACAAGATTACGAAAACAAACGGGGAAGTACTGAATGTAGATAATCCTACCAACCTTCCTCCTATAAGTGAAATTGATTTTATGGAGGAACCTATTGCAAAAGCAGTGATAATAGTCCCTTCTGAATATGTTGGTAATATAATGGAACTCTGCCAGGACAGAAGAGGTACTTTCATTCATATGGAATATATTGATGATACACGGACAAAACTTGATTATGAGCTTCCTCTTAACGAGATAATATATGATTTTTTTGATGCACTTAAATCCAGATCCAAAGGTTATGCATCACTTGATTATGAAGTTTTAAAATATGAAAAGAGTAAGTTAGTTAAAATGGATATACTGCTTAATCAGGAAGTAATAGATGCGTTATCCTTTATAGTACATGAAAGCAAAGCATATTCCCGTGGAAGAAGAATGGCCGAAAAACTAAAAGACCAGATACCCAGACATCAGTTTGAAATACCTGTTCAAGCTGCTATCGGCGGAAAGATAATAGCTAGAGAGACTGTAAGAGCATACAGGAAAGATGTTATTGCAAAGTGTTATGGAGGTGATATCTCCAGAAAGAAGAAGCTTTTAGAAAAACAGAAAGAAGGAAAAAAGAGAATGAGGCAGTTAGGTTCAGTGGAAGTGCCTCAGGAAGCCTTTATGAGTGTTTTAAAGCTGGATACTTAGTATGAAGAGCGATTTAAGGATATATATTCATATACCTTTTTGTAAAGCGAAATGCAATTACTGTGATTTCAACTCTTTTGCAGGTATGGATTATATGTTCAAACCATATTTCAAGTCACTAATAAGCGAAATAGCTCTTTATTCAAATGAATTGAGAGGAAGAAGAATTGACAGCATCTTCATAGGAGGAGGAACCCCTTCCCATGTAGATGCGCAGTACATATACGAAGTGCTTGATTGTTTTAAATTCGATGAATCAGCTGAAGTAACAATTGAAGTGAATCCAGGAGCGATTGGATACAGGAATTTCGCACAGTACAGGCAGATGGGAATTAACAGGATAAGTTTTGGCATCCAGTCTTTCTGCGACAGGATTCTTATATATATGGGCAGGGTGCATAACAGGTCAACTGCAATAAATAACATTCATGAATGCAAAGCATCAGGTTTTGATAATATTAATGCTGATTTGATATTCGGATACCCAAAACAGTCTTTCGAAAATTATGAAGAATCCTTAAATGTTATTAAAAGTCTGGATATACCTCATGTTTCCTGCTATAGTCTTTCTCTTGAGGAAGGTACTTTATTGGATAATATGGTTAAAAAGGGAGTTATGCCATATCCAGATGAGGTTTTGGACAGGAAAATGTATGACTTGAGTATAAATAGCCTTCAAAAAGCAAATATTAATCAATATGAAATATCAAATTTCGCCAGAAATGGTTATGAATGCAGACATAATATAGGTTACTGGAACCGTGATGAATACTTAGGATTCGGTATATCCGCACACTCACTGTTCAACGAGACTAGATATAGCAATACCGATGATATACATCATTACATATCTAAATTAAGTAAATACGAGAAGCCTGTTGTTCATTGTGGTAAGCTTACTCAGGATGAAATTATATCTGAATATATTATACTCAAGTTTAGGATGAACAGCGGAGTAGATATTGCCAATTTTAAAGATGAGTTCGGATTTGATTTCGAAATAAGGTATGAAGAGAAAATAGAAAAACTTATGCTATCAGGATTAATTGACAAAACTTCTAATACATATTCCCTAACAAGATTAGGTATGGATGTAGCAAACAAGGTTTTCGTGGAATTTATTTAATAACCGCTGATTTACATGTTTCTCTTGCTCACAAAGCGGTATGTGAGTTATATTTAGATATGACAAGAAGGCATTTATGCTTTAAGAACAGGTGGCGCAAAAGTATTATGCACATTACGATAACAGGGATGCTTGGAAGCGGTAAATCAACTATATGCAAAATCATATCTGAACAAAAAGGTTATGAGATATATTCGACAGGCAAAATACAAAGACAGGTAGCATCTCAAAAAGGTGTTACAACTTTAGAGCTTAACAAGATGATGGTAGAGCATCCTGAATTGGATAGTATAATTGACAATGAAACAATACGTATTTCTGATGAAAACAAAAACAGGACGATAATCTTCGACTCACGTATGGCATGGTTCTTTGTAAAGGAATCATATAAAATATTTCTCACAGTAGATCCTTTTGTGTCAGCTCAGCGTGTGACCAAAGCAGACAGAGGGGATGTTGAAGGTTATGCTGATGTACACGAAGCAAAACTGAAGCTTATAGAAAGAGCGCAGGCTGAACATGAGCGCTTTATCAGAATATATAATGCGGACTATTGGGATTACTGTAATTATGATCTTGTTCTTGATGCCACATGGCACGATCCGGATACTTTAGCCAGTATAATAATGGGACACATGGACCTATTTATGGAAAGCCGAAAAAAAGAACAGATAATACTTATGTCTCCAAAGTCACTGTATCCTTCGTTTACTGTGAAGAATGGAAGCAATATTCAGAAGGATACAAAATTCTGGAATGCAGCCAATGTGCAGATTATTTCACGAAATCACTATAATTATATATTGAAAGGTCATGCAGTTGTTTTAAAAGCTTTAGAGAACAAAACAGAGCTTATAAAAGTCCTGTGCATAAAAGATAATCAAGCTGATAACTTAATTATCGATAATGATTCTGTAAATCTTTTTGAAAGTATGGGAGAATTCAAGTATTCAAGCCTGCCAGATAATGTGATTTAGTCACCTATTCATGTTATGTTCACATCATTTTGATAAAATACATATTGACAAAGGAATACCCAGGTGGTATTTTTTAGTATAGTTAGCACTCTTGAAGGCTGAGTGCTAAAAAGAGGTAAAATGGATAAGAGGGCTGCCGACATACTGTTGGTTATAATTGAAGAATATGTAAATAGCGCGGAACCGGTAGGATCGAAGAACATCACTGATAAGTACTCCTTAGGAGTATCCAGCGCTACTGTAAGGAATGAAATGCACCAGCTTGAAGAAGAAGGGTACATTACTTCCATACACACTTCTTCAGGAAGGATACCTACTGACAAAGGTTACAGATTTTATGTAGATTACCTTACCGAATACATTAAGCAGAAAGAAATTGAAGAAAAGATATATAGGCTTTTAAAAAGAGTTGAAATAGAGGACGCTTTAGATAATATATTTAAAAAGCTTTTTTCAGATAATCCATATACTTCTTTAGGAGTCTTAAAAAGAAATGAAAGCAGGATAGATACATTTCATATACTTTCAGTGGCCAAAGATACTTATCTTCTGGTTCTTATACTAAAGAACAGGATTGCTGCACACAGGCTTATAAAAGAACAGCTTAGCGAAAATGTTAAGGTAAACATACTTTCTGAGTATCTAAACGAAAAACTATATGGTATGACCCTTAGAGATATACAGAATGCAAGCTTCAGCTTTATTGATAAATTTGATCGTGATAATAAGACTTTTTTCATCAGGATAGTATCAGAGGTTATAGATATTCTTAATCAATACGAAGACAATGAAGTATTTCTGAAAGGAAAGGAGAACCTGCTCTCATTTCCTGATTTTAAAGAAATATCAGAAGTAAAAAGTATTTTTGATGCCTTCAACAGGGAATATGAACTCAGTGAGCTTCTTTTATGTTCAACAAATGATGCTTTTTCCGTTAGTATTGGCAATGAAATTAAAAATGAAAATTTCAATAAGCTTGCTATCGCAAAACACACATATGATCTTGGCTCAGAAGGGAAAATAACTTTTGGAATTGCAGGACCTACAAGAATGGATTACAAAAAGGTAATGAATTCTCTTAATAATATAGAGAATATATTAGGTAATATTATAGATGACAAAACTGAAAAGAAGGAGGTGCGGTAATGGCAAAGAATAAACATGATGAAAAAGATGTTAAAAAGCAGCAAGAAGGAGTAGATATTCCCGATGTGAGCAATGAAAGCCATGAAGACGAACAGGTAACACAGTGTTCAGTGGATTTTGAAAAACAGAATCAGGAACTGACTGAATGCTATAAACGCCTTGCAGCTGAATATGAAAATTACAGAAAAAGAACTGCCAAGGAAAAGGAAGATATCTATGATACTTGTGTCGCAGATATAACAGAAAAATTTCTGCCTGTACTGGATAATCTTGATCTTGCATTAGCTAACAGCAAATCAGCAGATAATGATATCCTGAAGGGAATTAAGTTGATTCATAAACAGTTTATTGACACGTTAACGAAACTGGATATTAAAGAGATCGACTGCCTTAACAAAGAATTCGACCCGAATATTCACGATGCAGTAATGATTGTGGAGGATCCAGACATAGAAACAGGAGTTGTTGTTGAGGTTTTCAAAAAAGGATATATTTATAAAGACCGTGTTGTAAGGCACAGCATGGTAAAAGTAGCAAAATAAAAAAGAATACTAATTTTAATAACAATAAAGTCAAAAAAAGTCAAAGACAAATAAAGGAGGACTAAAATGGCAAAGGTAATAGGAATAGATTTAGGAACAACAAACTCATGTGTTGCAGTTATCGAAGGCGGGGAACCGGTAGTAATAGCTAATGCTGAAGGTGCGAGAACGACACCATCAGTTGTCGCATTTTCAAAAACCGGTGAAAGACTTGTCGGTCAGGTGGCTAAAAGACAGGCGATTACTAATCCTGACAGGACAATCGTATCAATAAAGAGGGACATGGGTTCCGACAGAAGGATAAATATAGACGGAAAGAAATATTCACCACAAGAGATTTCAGCTATGATTTTACAAAAAGTCAAAGCTGACGCAGAAGCATATCTCGGAGAAAAAGTAACACAGGCGGTTATTACTGTTCCTGCATATTTCTCAGATTCACAAAGGCAGGCCACAAAAGATGCTGGAAAAATAGCAGGTCTTGAGGTTTTAAGAATTATCAATGAACCTACAGCAGCGGCTCTTGCATATGGTATGGACAAAGAGCAAGATCAGAAGATTCTAGTATTTGATCTTGGTGGTGGAACTTTTGATGTATCTATACTGGATATTTCTGATGGTGTTTTTGAAGTTCTAGCAACAAACGGCAATACCAGATTAGGAGGCGATGATTTCGATAATAAAGTTATTGATTATCTTGCTGATACTTTCAAGAAGGAAAACGGAATAGATTTAAGAAATGACAAGATGGCATTGCAAAGGCTTAAAGAAGCTGCAGAAAAAGCTAAAATAGAGTTGTCATCAGTAATGAGCTCCAATATTAATCTGCCTTTCATAACAGCTGACTCTACAGGACCTAAGCATCTTGATATTACTCTGACAAGAGCAAAATTTGATGAACTGACAGCGGATTTAGTACAAAAAACTATGGACCCACTCAGAAAAGCAATGGATGATGCTGGATTAAAGCCTGCAGATATTCATAAGGTTCTTCTTGTAGGAGGCTCCACCAGAACACCTGCAGTTCAGGACGCAGTTAAAAAGTTCATTGGGAAAGAACCATTTAAAGGAATAAATCCTGACGAGTGTGTTGCAGTAGGAGCAGCTATACAGGCCGGAGTTCTTACAGGTGATGTTAAAGATCTTCTTCTTCTGGATGTAACACCTTTATCACTTGGTATAGAGACTCTTGGTGGTGTATGCACAAAACTAATCGAAAGAAACACTACAATACCTACCAAAAAGTCACAGATATTCTCTACTGCGGCAGATGGACAGACAGCAGTGGATATTCATGTTCTTCAGGGTGAAAGGGAGATGGCCCAATATAATAAGACACTTGGCAAATTCCAGCTTACAGGTATAGCTCCAGCTCCAAGAGGAGTGCCTCAGATTGAAGTAACTTTTGATATAGATGCAAATGGTATCGTTAACGTTTCCGCAAAGGATTTAGGAACTGGAAATGAACAGAAAGTAACTATTACCGCATCAACAAACCTCAATGAGGAGGAAATACAGAAAGCAGTTAATGATGCGAAAGCTCATGAGAAGGAAGACAAACTGAAAAAGGAAGAAATTGATGTCAGGAATAATGCAGACTCAATGATATACCAGACAGAAAAGCTTCTCAAAGACAATGCAGATAAAGTTAATGCATCCGACAAAGCTAAGATTGAGGAACAGATTGAAAACCTTAAGAGCGCTTTAAAGGGTTCAAGTCTGGAACAGATTAAGACTGCTACTGAAGAACTACAACAGGCTGTATATAAATTCTCTGAAGAAATGTATAAACATACTGGTGCAGCTCCTGGACAGGAAGGTCCAAGCAGCAATGCTACAGATTCGAATGATCAGCCAAAAGATGACAATGTGTATGATGCTGACTATGAAGTAGTTGATGATGACAAGTAAGTTAGTATAGTATATAATAAATCGGTCGCTCAGGCGGCGATGAAAATCGCCGCTTGAGTGTAAAATAATATTGACAAGGGGCGTTACTTGTGGCAGAAAAAAGAGATTATTATGAAGTTTTAGGCGTTAACCGCAACGCTTCTGACGAAGAATTAAAAAAAGCATACAGGGTATTAGCAAAAAAATACCACCCGGACGTAAACAAAACAGCTGAAGCTGAAACACTTTTCAAGGAAATCGGTGAAGCTTACAGTATTTTAAGCGATCCTGATAAGAGAAGACAGTACGACCAATTCGGATTTGAAGGTCTTAATGGATCCTTCTCATCAGGTTTCTCTGGAGGGTTTAACCCGTTTGATATTTTTAATGATCTTTTCGGAGGAGGATTTTCCGGTGGCTTCTCATCATCTTCAGCAAGAAGAAATGCACCTGTTAGAGGCAGGGACATTAAGGAATCTATAAAGATAACTTTTATAGAAGCGGCATTTGGCACTAAAAAAACACTAAACATATCAAGAAGCGAATCCTGTGAGAAATGTAATGGAACAGGTGCAAAAGAAGGAACTGGGATGAAGACCTGTCCACAGTGCAGAGGCACAGGTGAGATGCGTATTCAGCAGAATACTCTGTTTGGGCAGATGATAACAGCTACTACATGCAGCAAATGCAATGGAAAAGGCAAAATTATCGAAGAATTCTGCGAAAACTGTAAAGGTTCAGGAAATATAAAGGTAACAAAGAAAATAGAGATTAACATTCCAAAAGGTATTGATAATAATCAGATTATCTCATTAAGGGGACAGGGTGATGCCGGCAGGAATGGGGGACCGGAGGGTGATCTTCTTGTTCATATCACTGTGATGCCTCATGAAACATTCACCAGAGATAATACAACAGTGTATTGCAGAATTCCAATAAGTTATTCCCAAGCTGTTTTAGGTGCTGAAATTACAGTTCCGACTTTAGAAGGTGATATGAAATACAGCATACCTGAAGGCACTCAGACCAACACATCATTCACCATAAAAAACAAAGGCATACCAGTGCTCAACAGAGAAACAAGGGGAGACCAGATATTTGAAGTATATGTTGATGTACCTAGAAAACTAAGTAAAGAACAGAGAAAAGCTTTAGAAACATATGCAACGCTCTTAGGTGAATCAACAGACAGAGAAAAAAAGAAAAAGAGACTTTTCTGATGGAATGGATAAAAGTTAAAATCTACTCAGATAAAAATGATCTTGAAACATTACAGTCTTTCCTGATAGACATAGGAATTAATGGCTGTACTGTAGAAGACAGTTCCGATTTTCTTGATTTTTTACAAAGCAAATCTTCAAGTTGGGATTACATTGATGAAAGCCTAATGAATCTAAAGGATATAAGAAGCAGTGTAACTGCGTATCTTTCTGATAATTCGCAAGGCAATATGCAATTAGCCCATATAAAATCAGTATATAAGGATATTGAAACAGAAAAGGTATCAGATCAGGATTGGGCAAACAACTGGAAGAAGTATTTTAAACCTATCGAAATCGGGAAACGCCTTGTAATCAAACCCTCCTGGGAAGAATATATAAACACAGACAACAGGAGTACAGTAATACTCGATCCGGGAAGTAGTTTTGGAACAGGCAGTCATGAGACGACACGATTGTGTCTTATTCAATCGGAGCAGCTTGTCAGAAGAGGTTGTAAGGTTTTGGATGCAGGATGCGGTTCTGGAATTCTTGGGATAAGCGCATTAGTGCTGGGTGCAGAAAAATGTATTTTTTTCGATATAGACCAATCTAGCATTGATACGACTGTAACAAATACTGATGTTAACAATGTTAAAGATAAGTCAGAAGCTTTCTGTACGAATATTTTTGAAGATAAAGACGCATATTCGTCGTTAATAAGCAAAGGCCCTTATGATATCGTGTTTGCAAACATAGTACCTGATGTGATAAACGCAATGCTTCCTTTCTTAAGTAAAACAGTCGAAGAGAATGGTTATCTGATCTGTTCAGGGATAATAGAAGAAAGAGAAGATGAAGTCAGAAATAATATGGTTAAATACGGTTTTAATAACATAAAAAACCAAAAGCTTAACGGCTGGGTCGCATTGATTGGGAGTAAGTGATGCATAGATTTTTTATACAGGCTGCTTTTGAAAAAGATATGACAATTCGCATAGAAAATGAGGATTTTTTACACCTTAAAAATTCACTGCGTATTAAGACAGGAGAGCTCATTGAGATATCTGACGGTCATATGAATACGTTCTGTGCTTATGTTAATGATTTTAAAAAGGATTACTGTGAAGCTGTTATAGGAGATAAAATACAAAATACAAATGAACCTGAATGTAAAATAACCCTGTATCCTGCAATCTTGAAGGGAGACCGCTTTGAAAATATGATACAAAAGTGTATAGAAGGCGGAGTTTATGCAATCAAACCTGTAATTACAAGTAATACCATAGTTGATTTAGATGAAAAAAATGCTGATAAAAAGGTGGAAAGATGGTCTCGAGTATGTAAACTTGCCTGCATGCAGAGTAAAAGAGATATTCTTGTAAATATTGAGAAACCAGTGAAACTATATGATGCTGTTGACTATTTAAGCAAAGTAAATGACAGAAAATACATATCATTTGTCTGTTATGAGGCAGAAAGAGAAAAATCTATAAAAAAAATACTAGATGAAGCTGTTGAGCATGGCAAGAAAGATATTAATATATTTATCGGTCCGGAAGGCGGATTTCAGGAAAAAGAAATAAAGAGGCTAAATGATCATGAAATACATGCAGTTCATATTGGGAAAAGAATACTAAGAGCTGATACTGCTGCTTTTAGCGCGGTATTTTACACAGCTATGAGATATGAACTATATAACGATTTAATAAAAAATGAATCATATAAATGATTCAATAAAATATTGAATAATTTTTATGGAGGTACAAAATGAACGAAAAAGGGAACATATCAATTAATACGGAGAACATACTGCCGATTATTAAGAAATGGCTTTATTCCGATAAGGACATTTTCTTAAGAGAGGTGGTATCAAATGCGATCGATGCCATAACAAAACATAAAAAAGTCGCATCTTTAGGCGAGAGCGCAAAACCGGAAAGATACAGAGTCGACGTAAAGGTTAATAAGAAAGATAAAACCATTACCGTGTCTGACAATGGCATAGGAATGACTTTTGAGGAAGTTAAGCAATATATAAATCAAATAGCATTTTCCGGTGCAATTGATTTCTTTGAAAAGTATAAAGATAAAACTGATGCACAGGATCAGATAATCGGACATTTCGGTCTTGGATTTTATTCAGTATTCATGGTTTCTGATTTTGTTGAGATACAGACCAGGTCATTTGTTGAATCAGAAAAACCTGTTTACTGGAAATCTGATGGAGCAAGCGGATATGAGATGTCAGAAGGTTCAAGACAGACACATGGCACTGATGTAATCCTTCACATAAACTCAGACAAAGAGAATAAAGATTTAGTGAATGTATGGAAGATGCGGGAAATTCTGGAAAAGTACTGCAGATTCCTGCCAGTTGAGATTTATCTTTCTGAGGATGGAGAAAAAAAAGATGATAAACAGGAAGAAAAACCTGTTAATAATACATCACCATTATGGCTCAAAGATGCAAAGGAATGTACTGATGAGCAATACAAGGAATTTTACAGAGAAGTCTTCCATGATTTTAAAGAACCTTTATTCTGGATTCATCTTAAGATGGATTATCCTGTTAACTTAAGAGGAATATTGTATTTTCCGAAACTTACTAATGAGTACAACACTCTTGAAGGGAAAATACAGCTGTACTGCAATCAGGTGTATGTTGCAGATAATATAAAGGAAGTTATACCTGAATTTCTACTTCTATTAAAAGGAGTTATTGATTGTCCAGACCTTCCATTAAATGTATCCAGAAGCTTTTTGCAGAATGACGGCTATTCAGGTAAGATTGCAGGTCATATCTCTAAGAAGGTATCAGATAAACTGAAGCAGTTATATAAGGATGATGCTGAGCAGTATAGTAAATACTGGGATGACATTAATATATTCGTGAAATACGGATGTCTCAAAGAAGAGAAATTTTACGATAAAGTTAAAGACTGCATTATTTACAAAGATATTTATGGTAAGTATCATACATTGGACCAGTATAAAAAGGCTGTTGAAGACAAAAAACAGAAAGACAAAATTTATTATGTCACTGATATGCAAAAACAGGCGCAGTACATTAATATGTTCAAGGAACACGAACTAAATGCAGTAATACTTGATAATATTCTTGACTCCCATTTCATTTCGTTTATAGAATCTAAAAACCAGGGCACATCTTTTATGGGTATTGACAGTGGAATTAAGGATGTACTTGGAGAAGACTCGAAGACAGAAGGATTTGATGATGTAAAAAAATTCTTTGAAGATCTTTTGAAAGAAAAAAATGTTGCAGTAGAAATACAATCCTTAAAAGCATCTGATGTAAGCGCGGTTATAACAGCTAATGAGTATGAAAACAGGATGAAGAGCATGCAGACTATGTATGGAATGGATTTGCCTTCAACAAATACTCTTGTTCTCAATATACAGAATCCAGTTGTTAAGAAATTAGCGGCTATTGAGGATGAACAGAAGAAAAAAGATGTCGCTATTTATGTATACCAGCTTGCGATGCTTGCTGCAGGTAAGCTTGAAAAAGAGGATATGACAGATTTTTTAAGAAGAAACAACGAAATGCTTAACAAGACAGCCGATTAGTATAGTATTATATACTAAGAATGAAGTACGGAGCGTGTAAAATATTGGGAAATGTAAGAAGGATATATGTTGAACGGAAAAACGGATTTGACTTAGAGGCAAAAGGCCTATTTGACCAGTGCATAACACTGCTTGGTATAAAAGAGCTTGAACGCGTCCGTATTTTTAACAGATATGATATACAGGGATTAGATGACAGCATTTATGCCGTAGCAAAATACGGCATTTTTGCTGAAATACAAACAGATATTGTATACGAAGAAGAACTTGAGGGAATTGAAGGAGGATATCTCTTTGCATATGAATATCTTCCTGGACAGTATGATCAAAGAGCAGATTCCACTGAACAGTGTATACAGCTCATATCGCATTTAAGACCTATTGTTAAAACAGCAAGAGTTATATGCTTATATGGAAATATTCATGAAAACAATATAAATACTATTAAGCAGTATATTATCAATCCTGTTGAGTGCCGTATTGCTAAGATGCAGAAACCTAAGGATCTTAGTGAGTATTTTGTTGTTCCTGAGCGTGTCGATATAGTATCCGGTTTTATAAAGTCAAATGTTGCTTCTATTCAAGAAATGCGACATAAATGCGGATTTGCGATGAGCAGTGAAGACTTGTTATTTGTTAAGCAGTATTTTGAATCAATAGGCAGGGATCCTACTATTACTGAATTAAAGGTTATTGACACTTACTGGTCAGATCATTGCAGGCATACTACATTCAATACCGTATTATCTGAGATTAAAATAGATAAAGACATATATAATGAGACTTGTGAATACGCGCTGGAAAAATACAAGGATATAAGGAAAGAACTCTATAAAGACAGAGAAAAAGACTTATGCCTTATGGATATTGCTACAATAGGCGCTAAATACCTAAAGAGTAAAGGCATGCTTTTGGATATGGAGGATACAAAGGAAAACAACGCATGTTCCATAGTACTCGAAGCTCCAATAAATGACAGTACAGAAAAATGGCTTGTGATGTTTAAGAACGAGACTCATAACCATCCTACTGAAATTGAGCCTTTCGGCGGTGCTGCAACATGCTTAGGAGGCGCAATAAGAGACCCGCTTTCTGGAAGAAGTTATGTATATCAGGCTATGAGGGTAACAGGAGCAGGAAATCCTTTTACTAAAGTAGAGGATACAATTGCAGGCAAACTGCCTCAGATTAAGATTATAAGAGAAGCTGCTAACGGTTACAGTTCATATGGAAACCAGGTCGGTCTTGCAACAGGACTGGTAGATGAGGTATATCATGAAGGATATGTGGCAAAAAGAATGGAGATTGGCGCAGTAATCGCAGCAGCTCCTCTGAAAAATGTCAGAAGATGCGACCCAAAAACCGGCGATGCGATAATACTCATCGGAGGCAGAACGGGAAGAGATGGTCTTGGAGGAGCTACTGGTTCATCAAAAACGCACACAGAGGAATCTCTTGAAAATTGCGGTGCAGAAGTGCAGAAAGGCAATGCTCCGACAGAACGGAAAATTCAAAGACTCTTCCGTAATCCCAAGATGAGCAGACTTATAAAGAAATGTAATGATTTTGGAGCTGGTGGAGTTGCTGTAGCAATAGGAGAGTTAGCAGAAGGACTTGATATATATCTTGATAATATTCCGAAAAAATATGAAGGTCTTGACGGAACGGAACTTGCTATTTCTGAATCTCAAGAAAGAATGGCTGTAGTGATTGACAAAAATGATATAAGCCAGGTTTTGAAATTAGCAGAAGAAGAGAATTTAGAGGCTACTCTTGTTGCTGTAGTTACAAATACGAAGCATCTGAGGATGTTTTGGAATGATAGAGCTATAGTAGATATAGAAAGAAGTTTTTTGGATACTAACGGTGTGAAGCAATATGCAGAAGCTCATATTACTAAGAAAGATGAAAGTAAAAACCCATTTATACATAAAAGCAATAAATCCAAGAGGGAACAGCTTTTTGAATCTGTATCAGATCTGAATACATGTTCTAAAAAAGGTCTAATAGAAAAATTTGACAGCACTATTGGTTCTTCAACTGTTCTAATGCCTTTAGGAGGCATATATCAGATAACACCAACCGAAGCTATGGCAGCAAAACTTCCTGTCTTAAATGGTAAAACAGATTATTGCACGCTAATGGCATATGGCTTTTTCCCTCAGATTTCTGAGTGGTCCTGCTTTACTGGAGCTTGTTATTCCGTACTTTCGTCTGTTGCAAAAATAGTAAGTGCTGGAGGGGATTATTCGAATATACGATTGACTTTCCAGGAGTACTTCGAGAGTCTAAGAAAAGATCCAAAAAGATGGGGTAAGCCTTTGCAGGCGCTTCTTGGAGCACTATATACCCAGCTCGAGCTCAATATGCCGGCAATAGGAGGCAAAGATTCCATGTCCGGTTCCTTTATGGATATGGATGTTGTGCCTACTTTGGTAAGTTTTGCCGTCAGCCATACTAATGCAAAAAATGTGTTATCACCTGAATTTAAAAAGCCAGACAGTACTGTAATAAGATTCAGTCACAGAAAAAAAGAAGATATGACTCCTGATTTTAAAAATTCGCTTTTAATTTTTGAAGCTTTCAAGGAATTATCCATACAGGAATGCATATTATCTGCTTCCACCATAAAACACAAAGGAGCATCTGAGGCATTATCAAAAATGTGTTTCGGAAACATGATAGGATTCGAGCTCTTGGCAGATCCAGAAACTCTGTTTACTCCTGGTTACTGTGACATTTTAACAGAAATTGATTCGGATAAAGTACCTGATATATCAGCTATTCTGAATAAATATAAGGATATTGATATTTCAGTTACAGGTAAAACTATTGAGAAACCTCTTTTTGTAATGAAAGAGGATTCTGTTACTCTTGATGAATTATTAAAAGCATACACAGATAAATATGAACCTGTTTTTACCACTCAAGCAGCAACCCAGAGACCAGAAATCACTAATGGATTATACAAAAGTAAAAATATATATTACAGCAGAACGAAGACAGCTAGTCCCAAGGTGTTTATACCGGTATTTCCAGGAACGAACTGTGAGTATGATACAAAGAGAGCATTTGAAGAACAGAAAGCTGTATGCAGCCTTTCGGTATTCAGGAATCTTGCAGCTTCTCATATAGATGATTCAGTCAAGGAATTTGTAAAAAATATTAATGAAGCGAATATAATCGCAATACCAGGTGGATTTTCAGCTGGTGATGAGCCAGATGGTTCTGGCAAGTTTATTGCTACAGTATTTCGAAATTCATATATTAAGGAAGCAGTACATGAAATGCTCTATAACAGAGATGGTCTCATTCTAGGCATCTGTAACGGATTCCAAGCCCTTATAAAGCTCGGACTGGTTCCGTATGGGAAAATAACTGAACTTCATGAAAACAGCCCTACATTGACTTTCAACAGCATAGGCAGACATATATCATGTATGGCTAATACGAAAGTCGTATCAAAACTCTCGCCATGGTTCGCTTGTGCAAATCTTGATGAGGTTTATACTATACCTGTTAGTCATGGAGAAGGAAGATTTATCTGTACAAAAGAAGAATATGAGAAACTTTCTGCAAACGGTCAGATTGCTACTCAATATGTTGATGATTACAAAAAACCTTCTTATGACATCAGATATAATCCTAATGGGTCATATTATGCAATTGAGGGAATAACAAGTGCAGACGGAAGAATACTTGGCAAGATGGGACATTCTGAAAGAATAGGGAAGTTTGTAGCGAAAAATATACCGGGCAATAAAGATCAGCTGCTATTTGCATCCGGCGTAAAATATTTCAGATAAGGTATCGGAGGAGAAAGATGATTTCTAAAACAGTTATTAAGAAAGTTATTGAATTTGATAATCCAGGAAGAATCGGATATGATTTCCTTGACGGATCTTTCAGAGATATAAAATATGTAGAGCTTAATATGCCGAAAAAAGAAGAATATAATTGGCAAAAACCAGAGTATTTTGCTGATATTTATCCAAAATATAAAAATTTTGACGGTTTTCTTCATTTGGATGAATATAACAACTTATGGGGAAGAATGACTCATGACACTACAGGTGGCGGAGAAGTCCTTGAAGGCGCATTAAAATCATGGAATGACTTAGATTCATATAGAGTTCCGCAAATAGATGATGAAAAAAGATTTGAAAAAGCTCATCTAAGCGTCGAACCTTATAAAGAAAGATTTATTCTAGGACCATTGCCTGGCTGTACATTCGCGATTATGAGGAATATTCGTAAAATGGAAATCTTTCTTGAAGATCTTATTCTTGAAGAAGAGAATGTTTTAAAGCTTCAGGATATGGTAATAAGTAAACTGGTAAATATGGTAGATATGTATGGTTCCATGAAGTGCGTTGATGCGATTTTCTTCTGTGAAGACTGGGGCACGCAGGATAGGCTTTTAGTATCTCCTGCAATGTGGAGGAAAATCTTCAAACCTGCTTATGTAAGATTATGTAACAGCGCGCATAAGAATAATTTAAAAGTTATTATGCATTCCTGCGGTTATATATATGAAATATTGGATGATCTTCTTGATGCAGGTGTAGATGTATTTCAACTTGACCAGCCTACACTGATGGGAATAGAAAGATTAGCAGAAAAAATAAATGGGAAAGCTACTTTATTTTCACCTGTGGACATACAGGCAATACTTCCTACAGGAAACAAAGAACTTATAGAAAACGGTGCAACACAAATGGTGTCCCTCTTTTATAAAAATGGCGGTTTAATAGCAAAAGATTACGGTGACTACAATACTTTGCATATTAAGAATGAATGGGCTGGATGGGCGCGCGAAAGATTTTTCGAAATCGGGGGGCATGATCCAAGAAAAAAGTAATAATTCACGCTTCTTATGATTTGTGATATTATGTATAAGATTGAACTTTTTGGAGCGGATAATTGACTAATATAGATAATGATAAGATAGAAAAAAAGGGAAATACAGACCAATATATAGAAAATGTAACTGATGATTCAGAATTAATACAAACTGATTCACATGAAAATATCGCCCAAGAATTAAATGAAGACCCTACAGAAGAACAACATAGTTTGCCAAATAAGGAAAGCAAGATATTTTCGTTTATTGATGGCATATGGAAATTCTTCAGTAAAGATGAAACAGAGAAACGAAGAGAAAGAAAAAAACATAAAACAGTAAAGATAATAGTATATAAGCCAAAGTCCCAATTCAGGAAATTCCTATCGCTCATGATATGGCTGGGATTCCTTTTCCTATTAGGATTCGTGTTTTATAAGGGTTATACTTTCACAAATACTCTTGTCAGAGAGGTTAATGTATTTGATGCCTCCGCTGCAATAGGAAAAATTGAACAGGGGAATGAAAAGGTTATAAATATACCTCGGGGAGCTACAACAAAAGATATAGCCAAAATACTTGTTGATGAAGGAATTATTACCAATGATACATATTTCTGGGTATATTCACTATTAATGGGTAATGAAGGTAATTATAAATCCGGTAACCACATTTTTGATGCTACTGTTACGTATGACTCTGGAGAAATTGATCTTGTAACAGCACAAGGTTATGAAATGCTGATTTATATACTTTCCCAAGACAGTGTGCCTAATCCTACAAAAAAGATTTTCTTCACTGAAGGCTTAACAATATCACAGACAATTCAGAAGTTTGTTGAAAACGGAATAGGTACAGAAGAGGATTTCTATAGAGTATGCGATACATTCGAATTTGAATATGATTTTGTCAGTTTAATACCTCAGGATTCCAGAAGGACTAACCGTCTTGAAGGTTATTTGTTCCCTGATACATATATTTTCGATATTACTGCTGGTGCTAATGAAAATATAAATAAAATGCTTGTTAATTTTAACAATAAGTTTAATGAAGCATATAGGGAAAAAGCACAAACTCTCGGATTTTCGATAGATGAAATATTAATCATCGCATCACTTCTTGAAAAAGAAGCGTCTACTATGGATGAAAGAGCTATGATAGCAGGTGTCATTTATAACAGGTTAAAAGCAGATGATACATATCTTAACTACCTTCAGATTGATGCTACTATACAGTATATTTACTTGAATGAGACAGGACAGGTTAAGGAATTTCTGACTAATGAAGACCATGAGATAATGAACAGTTATAACACATATATGTATAAAGGGCTACCTCCTGGACCGATATGTAATCCTTCTTTATCCAGTATAGCAGCGGCTTTATATCCTGAAACTCATAACTACTACTATTATGTTGCAAAAAATGACGGGACAGATGCTCATGCATATGCTACTACTCTTGCACAGCATAACTATAATGTCGCATTATACTCAAAATAAACATGGAAAAACGTTTCAGCATTGTAAATAATGATGTAGAGAAGTATATAGTTAACACTCTTGCTCCTTTAGATGATGAACTTAGAATCATACATGAAAATGCTCTGAAAGAAGGCATCCCTGTTGTTCGATTAGAGACTTTGAGAGTTTTGGAAACATATCTTGCAATAAAAAAACCAGATTCAATATTGGAACTTGGCTGTGCAATTGGTTTTACCAGTATTTTCTTTTCAAGATACCTTTCTGAAAAAGGCTTTATCGATACTGTAGAAAATGATATTAGCATGGTAAATAGAGCAAAATATAACATAAAGATGAAATCTTTGGATAAAAAGATAAATATCATTTACGCTGAAGCAATGGACTATCTCATAAATATAGATAGAAAGTATGATATTATATTTATTGATGCCGCAAAAGGGCAATATGAAGGATATTTCGACATATGTTCAAGGCTTGTTAATGATAATGGTATAATCATTGCAGATAATGTCTTGTATAGAGGCATGGTAGCAAAAGGTGACAAGATCCCTCACAGACAGAACACCTTAGTTGAAAGATTACGTGGTTTTCTTGATAGGATTACAAAGGATGAAAGGTTTAGTACATCGATATTATCTGTTGGAGACGGATTATCGATCTCGGTAAAGAAATGAAAAAGATAGAACTTCTGGCTCCCGCTGGAAATATGGAGAAACTCAGGATTGCATATGCATATGGTGCAGATGCAGTATATTTGGGTCTTAATAAATTCAGTTTGCGTGATAAAGCAGATAATTTCAATTTTGAAGAACTTGATAATGCAGTTGAGTATGCCAGATCTATAAATAAGAGAATTTATGTCACTTTGAATATACTTCCAAAAAACAAGGACTTGGATGGGATTATCCACACTCTGGAACAGTTATCTGATATTAAGACGGATGCAGTTATAATTGCTGATATCGGATTAATCGAGCTTGCAAAAAAATATGCCAGAAATGTTGATATTCACGTAAGCACTCAGGCTAATATTTTAAATAGAGAAAGTGCGAAGGCTTTTTGTAAACTAGGTGCAAAAAGACTGATTTTAGCCCGTGAACTGTCACTGAAGGATGTATCTGATATTAAGGAAGCTGTTGGCAGTGAACATGAGATTGAAATATTCATACATGGAGCTATGTGTATGTCATATTCCGGAAGATGCCTTTTAAGCGCATACATGACAGGAAGAGATGCAAATCAAGGTGATTGCGCTCAGCCATGCAGGTGGAAATATGCTCTTGTTGAAGAAAAACGTCCAGGCCAGTATTTTCCTGTATATGAAGACGATTCTGGTTCATATATACTAAATTCTAAAGACCTCAACATGATTAATCATATTCCTGAGTTATTAGAAAGCAAAGCAGACAGTTTTAAAATTGAAGGTCGAATGAAGAGTTCTTTTTATGTTGCTACTGTTACTAAAGCATACCGTTCTGCTTTTGATGATTATATGGAAGACAAACAAAAATACTTATTAAATCTTGATGAGTACAATAAGATTGTTTCGATGGCAAGCCATCGGCAGTTTACGACAGCTTACAGTCTTGAAGACAATAAAAATTTTGTAGAAAAAACAAATGCATCTATGATATATACTGATTCAAGTTATATAAGGGATTATACATATTCCGGTTTTGTTGAGGACTATAACCGGGATTTGAACCTGGCAAAGATACATGAGCTGAATCCGGTATTCATCAATGACAATGTTATCCTTATGTCACCGCATAAAGGCATTTTCGAACAAAAGGTTAATTATCTTTATGATGAGGATATGAATCCGATAGACAAAGCAAATCATCCAGCAATGACATATTATATGAAAACGGATATTCCGGTGGAGAATGATACCATAATTATTAAAAGAGGTGGACAATGAAGGATTCTATAGGTTTTATCGGAGCCGGTAATATGGGCTCTGCATTAATAAAAGGTATAAAGAGAAGTAACGAGAAGATACTGATATATGAACGTTTTGCGGAAAAAGCGATGTATCTTGTAGATGCTTCAACAAAACTTGCAGATAGTATTGATGAAATTGTAAAGAACTGCACTGTTGTTTTCTTATGTGTAAAACCAGATAGTATGGAAGAATTGCTTGAGCAGATAAAAGTAATGAGAGCTTCAACCGAAATACTATTCATCACGATTGCAGCAGGCAAAAAGATAGAGTTTTATGAAAATATCATTAAAGAAGGAAAATTTATTAGGGTAATGCCCAATATGCCAGCAGCTATAGGTTGTGGAATGTCAACTATATATAAGGGAAGTAATGTCTCAGAAGAGGATCTTTTAAAAGCAGTAGAATATATGAATTATGTCGGGAAGACACTGGTTGTGCATGATGAATTTTTAATGAATATTACGACAGCTATTGCCGGTTCAGGTCCGGCTTTTATATTTTTATTTATAAAAGCACTTATAGATACAGGTATAAAAAATGGTTTATCGTATGATGATGCAAAAATACTAGCATGTCAGATGCTAATTGGTTCTGCAAAATATGCGATGGAACAAGAAAGCGATATGGATAAACTCATATCAAGCATCTGTTCTCCAAATGGAACAACAATAGAAGGAATTAACATGCTTAAGGCTCATGATTTTGAGAATATAGTTGAGAAAGCAGTTGTTGCAGCAAAAAAACGCTCAATCGAGATGAGCAGTTCAAATAGTAATAGTTGTGAAGTTGAAATATATACAGATGGAGCTTGTATTAACAACCCAGGTCCTGGTGGATATGCAGCAATTTTATTAATTAATGGTACAGAAAAAGAGATAACAGGTTTCAAGGAGAATACGACAAATAACGAAATGGAGCTTACAGCAGCGTTACAGGGAATTTTACAGCTGCAAAACAAGTGCAGCATAACCATTTATTCTGATTCAGCTTATCTTGTAAATGCTTTCACACAGGGCTGGATAGATACATGGAAAAGAAATAACTGGAAAAGAGGAAAGAACGAAGAGATAAAAAATCTAAAGTTATGGCAGTCTCTTGATGAAATGAATCAGAAGCATGATATAAAATGGGTGAAAGTAAAAGGCCATAGCGATAATGAATATAATAACAGATGTGACCGATTAGCAAATAAAACAATTAAGGATAATTCAGCTGAATGACAAAAAAATATATTGAGCAGAATAATTCGCCAGAAGCAGTATTTCTGTATTCATTATTAAGAACAGTATTTGAGAGGAATCCCAGACAAAGTAAGAAACCGATTTCAAAAAATCGTCTTATTAAAATGTCTTCAGCACTTAATTATGCATCAAAACAGAAACTGACAGCAATGAATGCTGAGATGTATCTTAAGAAAAGCCGTCATCTTGTATATTCCTCAATTCCATATAAAGATAAGTTAAACATCAAGGAAAACTGTTATGATGAAATATTTAAGAACATGGCAGTTTGCGAACTGTATTTGTTTAATAGGTACAATACCGGCAGTAATGAGTTACCTGATATGTTCATGCTATTTGATGATAACAGGAATATATCTAAACTGAAAAATAATACTGTACTTTCAATATACATGGAGACATATTTGAAAAGGATGGCTAAGGAGCAGATCCAAAAGCTGATTCCTTCAAATCCCAAAGACGAATTTCCTGATACAAGAAGAATGAAAAGAAAGTTTGTCATACATTTGGGATTAACAAATACAGGCAAGACATACCATGCACTTAATGCATTAAAAGAAGCAAAAAGCGGTGCATATCTTTCACCTCTGAGGCTATTAGCTCTCGAAGTTCAGGAACGGCTGATGCAGGAGAATGTATTGTGCAGTATGATCACTGGTGAGGAAGAAGATATCATACCTGGAGCAAGGCATGTGTCTTCTACAGTGGAAAAAGCAGATTATGAACAAATATATGACATAGTTGTTATCGATGAATGCCAGCTTATTCAAGATGAATCAAGAGGATGCTACTGGACAAAGTCGATTTTAGGAATGAAAGCTGCTGTCATTCATCTTTGTGCAGCTCCAGAAGCAGAAGATATACTTGTTAGAATAATAAAAGATTGTAATGAGGATTACGATATAATCAGGCATGAAAGAAATACTGAGCTCATATTTTCAAAATCTCCTTTTACGTTGAATAACACTCAAAAAGGAGATGCTCTAGTCGTTTTTTCAAGAAAGAGCGTATTAAGGATTTCAGAAGAATTATCCTCTTACAATAAAAAAGCCAGTATAATTTATGGTGCTTTGCCATACAAAACCAGAAAAGAGCAGCTTAAGTTGTTTCTAGAGGGAAAAACTGATGTTGTTGTAGCTACAGATGCAATTGGTATGGGATTGAATCTGCCTATCAAAAGAATAGTCTTCTTGGAAACAGAAAAATATGATGGTAATACTACAAGGCCTTTAGTTCCTTGGGAAGTAAAACAGATAGCTGGTCGTGCAGGAAGAAGGGGGATATATGAGAAGGGATATGTATCTGCTATTTCAGATACTGAAATGATAAAAAAGTACCTGACTGTTCCTAACACTGCAATAGAGTATGCTTATCTTGGATTTTCTGATATCCTGCTTGATATTGAATGTGACATAACTCAGACATTAAGAGTATGGAAATCTATACCAACTGGCGGCTTTTATGTTAAACAGGATATTTCAAGAGTATTGAATTTGTGTGAGCAGATTAGGAAAATTTATGAAGGTTTCAATAAAAAGGAATTACTGAAACTTTCGTCAATACCCTTTGATGAAGAGAATAAGGAAGTTATGGGGCTTTTTAAGCAATATACTATGTTGTACTCATATTCTCAACAAATATTCAAACCAAAAATATCAGCTTATACTCTTAACGCCTTAGAAGATTATTATAAATGTTTGGATCTATATTACTCATTTTCAAAAAATATGGGATATATACCGGATCTTCAGTGGCTTAAAGAGACTAAACTGATTATAGCAGAAAAAATAAATAAGGAACTGATTTCTCGATCTTCATATATCAAGAGAAGATGCAGTTGCTGTAATCGTCCTCTGAGCAAAATTGATAAGACAGATATTTGCAGGAGCTGCATGAAAACTTTAAAAGAGGTTGATTTTGAACTGTATAAATCATAAGATATGTTAAGAGGATTTTTTAGAAGAATTTGCATTGGAGTGTAAATATGAAAAAAGCATTAATTATGTGGGGCGGATGGTTAGGACATGAACCTGAGCAGGTAGGCAGAATTTTTCAAAAAGTTTTGGAAAATGAAGGGTTTTCAGTAAATAACACGAATAAGATGGATGTACTGAATAATTTAGAGGAATTAAGAGAATATGATTTATTCATTCCGTTATGGACTATGGATGAGATAAAAAAGGAACATGTAGATAATGTATCGGAAGCTCTTGGAAAATATGGCACAGGAATGGCAGGCTGCCATGGTGGTATGTGTGATGCGTTCCGTCAAAGTACCAAATGGCAGTTTATAACTGGTTCCCAATGGGTAGATCATCCGGGAAATGATGGAATAGAATACACAGTCAATATAAAAAAATCATCAGATTCAGAAATTGTAAAAGGTATGAATGATTTTAAAGTGGTGTCAGAACAGTATTATGTTCATGTAGATCCAGCAGTTAATGTGCTTGCAACAACAAGATTTCCAGTATTTTCCGGATATTATGAGACTAACGGCTGTGTTGATGTTCCAGTTGTATATACAAAAAGATGGGGTGCCGCTAAAATTTTCTATAACAGCCTCGGCCATGTGGCGAAAGTTTTTGATGTACCTGAAGCATTGGAGCTTATGAGAAGAGGATTTATTTGGGCTTCCAGATAAATTTAAAATAGCATATAAGGGGAAACAAGATTATGAAAAGAGAAAAGATAAATGTTGGAGTTGTAGGATGCGGGAACATAAGCGGTATATATTTTAAAAATCTGACAACTGTTTTTAATGATATCTTAGAAATTTATGCTTGTGCTGATTTAATTAAGGAAAAGGAAGATAAGGCTTTATCTGAATATAATATACCTAGAGCAATGACTTTTGAACAGATGACAGCATGTGATAAAATTGATCTGATCCTGAATATTACACAGCC
>Ga0123335_1001806_pt1 | contig 33703 bp, 27 predicted proteins | sample BiotimSIPDNA_2_FD_89707 | JGI IMG/M metagenome (GOLD analysis project Ga0123335, IMG submission 89707) | Anaerobic biogas reactor microbial communites from Washington, USA - Biogas_R2 time_0 SIP DNA | ecosystem: Engineered > Bioreactor > Anaerobic > Unclassified | place: Washington, USA... | reverse complement strand
TATGGACGGAAGGGGCAGCCCTGTCCTCGTTGCCAAGGAGAGATTGTCCGGAAAATGATCGGCAGTCGCTCAACTTATTACTGTCTCCAGTGTCAACCATGATTATTCTACTTTACGGCTCTAATCGCTACTTAATCAAAGAGAAGCTAAACGAGATCGTCGAACGATATCGTCAGAAGCATCAGGGTTTTAATTTAGCGCGCTTTGACGCTCAAGAGGCGAGTTTTGCTGATTTTTGGCAACAGATACAACAACCATCAATGTTTGTTGAGCATCGACTGACCATCATTGAGAATCTTTTCCAGGGGGAAGACTTTAAGAAGAATTTTAAAAAGCAAATTGATCGGCTCAATCAAGGTCAAGAAGTGGTCGTGGCCTGGTCGATAGTTGAACGGACTAAAAAGGATGATCGAGAATTGGCTGATCGGATAAAAGTTGCCGGTCAAGTTCAAGAATTTGTTAAGCCAAGTAAAAACCAAACTCGAATTTGGTTAGCCAAAACAATTAAAGAACATCAGATGAATCTCCCGGAATCGCTTTTCGGAGAGTTGGTTGATTACGTCGGGGCTGATTGGCAACGTGGTCAAGAAGCGATCAGACGATTAGCGGCCATGAATGGTCAACCTGAAGCAATCAGCCAATTGCAGTATCAGGATCAGACTTTTCAAGAAGTTAATATCTTTCAATTGACTGGAGCAATTGCCCGAGGGGCGAAAAAGCAAGCTCTTAGTTTAGTCCATCGCTTCTTTTATCAAGGTGGTCGCCCAGAGCGCTTATTGCCGGTAATTGTTTATCAGTTTCGCCAGTTATTAATAGTACGTGATTTGTTGGAGCGTGGATCTGATTATTATCAGATCCGGCGAGCAGCCGGAGTTCCTCCATTCGTCTTCGGCCAGATTTATGCTCAAGCTGAACAGTCAGATCGACAGCAGTTAGCTGATATTTATCAGCAGCTCTTTCGGCTTGATTATCAAATAAAAACCGGCCGGATTGATTTCCGGACCGGCTTTGATCTGTTCATTGCTAGAATTGATTAACCCTTAAACAGACGGCGAATGCCAGACTTTTTACGAGCGGCTGTGTTCTTTTTAATCACATTTGTTTTGGCGGCTTTATCAACAGCTCGATCATAGTCCGGCAGAAGCTTTTGAGCCTCTGCAGCCTGATTGTCCTTGATCATTTTTTTAATCTTTTTCAGCAATTCTCGGAGATTTCTCTTTTTTATCGAGTTCTCCTGACGTCGTCTTTGATCTTGTCGTAAAGACTTTTTTGCAGATTTAGTATTAGGCATAATTTGAAAGTAATGCGACTTGATTCTATCATAAAGAATAGAAAATGAAAACTTTAAATAAAATTAAATCTTTAATTCGCAGTTTAACACCTAAAACATTGATTAGTTTTTATCACTGGCTTTGGTCTTTCGGAGGAGCAATCCGTTACCATTTTCCTTCTCGGGAGTTAAAAGTTATTGGAGTAACTGGAACTAGTGGTAAATCGACGGTAGTCGAATTAACGGCTCACATCTTAAGAGAAGATGGTTATCGAGTGGCTTCGGCTTCTTCGATTCGTTTTCAGGTTGCTGATCAAGTCGAGGAAAATAGACTTAAGATGACTATGCCGGGGCGGGGGGCGATGCAACGCTTCCTATACCAAGCCAAACAAGCTCAATGCCAGTATGCGGTCATAGAAGTCACTTCTGAAGGTATCAGTCAGCATCGTCATAAATTTATTGACTTCGATGCGTTGGTTTTTACCTGTCTTTCGCCGGAGCATATTGAGCGACATGGTAGTTTTGATAATTATCGTCAGACCAAAGGCAGGCTTTTTGCTCAACTGGCTAAAAGTCGAAAGAACAATCGTACAATAATTGCAAATGTTAATGATCCCCAAGCTCCTTATTTTTTAAGTTTCAAGAGCGACCGACGGATCGGGTTTGGTCGGGAATCGAATAACTCAGTCGATCAAGGTATCTATTTGGAGGAAATGTCTCTATCAGCCAAGGGGGGTCGGTTTGTTTTTAATGGTCAATTAGTTGAATGGTCTCTCTGGGGAGAATTTAACGTTTTTAATGGTTTGGCAGCTGCAGCTACGGCCTGGTCACAGGGGGTCTCTCTGTCAAAATCAGCTCAAATCTTAAGCTGCACTAAAGGTATCCCGGGGCGAATGGAAACGGTGCTCGATGATCCTTTTCGAGTGATCGTTGATTATGCGCATACTCCCAAATCATTAGAGTTTGTTTATCAAACAGTGGAGCAGAATATTGAAGGACGGCTCTTGGTGGTCTTAGGGGCCTGTGGCGGTGGAAGAGATAAATGGAAACGTCCCGTCTTTGGTCAGCTAGCGGCTAAATATGCTCAGGTCGTTATTCTGACGAACGAGGATCCTTACGACGAAGATCCTATGCAAATTATCGAACAGGTTCGATCTGGAATTCCAAAAGATTTTTCCGGACAACTACTAATCATAGCGGATCGCCGGATGGCAATTCAGAAAGCTCTTCAATTAGCAAAACCAAAAGATGCGGTAGTCATTACCGGTAAAGGATCAGAAAACTTAATGTGTTGGCAGAACGGGCGAAAGATTCCTTGGGACGATCGAGCCGTCGTACGAAAAGAGCTAGCTAGGTTAAAGGCTTGATCATATAATAATCCTCTAACTGATAGCCAAGACGCTGATAGTATTCTCTAGTTCCGACGCCAGCCGTAATAGCCATCTTTTCAATTTGACCGCCAAATTCATGGCGTACAATTTTCTCTGCTTGAGTGATTAACTTTTGTCCCAGGCCATGATGCTGGGTGGCTGAATCATCTTTCTGTCCTAGAGGAAGCTGCTGTCCATAGGCATGGACTTCTCGGATAATGGCGGCTTTTTCAAGGATCGGCCAGAAATGTTTTTGACCAGATAAAAAACTAGCTGGGATTCTTAAGCGCAGTAAAGCTGCTAAATGTTTTCGTTTTTGATCTTCAAAAGAGAGGAAAATTTCTTTTCCCTGGGCGGACATATAGTCTTCTCGAAACATTATTAGTGGTTCAATCAACTGATAGTCTCTTATTTCTCGGCAACGAATACATTGACAGGGTTGGTTTTCTTCTTTCATCTCTCGGAGAACAATCTCTCTCAGGTTGGTGGTTTTTACTGGCCCTACGGGGACATTGATTGAGGGAATGTCTCGAATCACTCGCTGAATACGACAATAGGTTGGAACTTGTCGTTTGACAAACTTGAGCAGGTCAATCAACTGGCGATCGGAATAGGGGTGATAACGACCCTCTTGCCACCATTGATAGAGCGGGGCTTCGGGCAGAATGGCCGTCGGGTAAATTTTAAGAAAATCGGGACGGAATCGTTGGTCCGAAAATAAAAGTTGGGCGGCGGCTTTTTCTTGAGCAATGTTAGCTCCGGGTAGATTTAACATTAGATGATAACCTACCTTAAATCCGGCCTCTTTCAGCCATTTAGTTGCTTGGGCGATAGCTAAAACTCCATGGCCTCGTCGATTAATGGATAAAATTCGATCATCTAGGCATTGAGCCCCAATTTCAACTTTAGTTGTTCCCAATCTTCTCATTCTCTGGACTTCTTCAGGATTGATATAGTCGGGGCGAGTTTCTAAACTAAGACCAATAATTCGATGCTCTGTCCGAGCATTTATTTGGTGAGTTTGGTTTAAATCAGAACTTGGTTCTTGATTGGCGGCTTCAAAACATTTTTGGATAAACTGTTCTTGGTAATCTAACGGCAAATAACTCCAGGTGCCACCGAGAACAATAAGTTTTATCTTATCGGTTGGGTGGCCGGTTTCAGTTAAAGCCTGAATCCGGCTAGCTACTTGCCGATAAGGGTCATATTGGCAACGAATGGCTCTCATGACGGCAGGTTCATTGTCTAGATAACTTACCGGTACTCCTGCTTGTCGAGGACAGTAAAGACATTCTCCGGGACAGGGGTAAGGCTTGGTCAAAACCGAAACAACGCTGACTCCAGAAAGAGAGCGAATTCGTCGAGTAACCAGCAACTTTGCTAGCTCGGGGCGAGGAGAAATCTTTTGTTCTCTAATTAATTCTTGATAAACTGAAAGTATCTGAGAAGTAGGCGGTTGTTGCCCGCATTCTTGAGCAATTAAATGTTTGACTCGCTCTAAATCATTCTGCGTTATCTGGGATTGAGCAGTTAGAATGGCGACAATTTTTTGAGAAGCCTCTTTAGGTGTTAAATTCATAAAAAACAAGTCAATCTAATGGTTGGTTCATTTTCTGCAATTGATTAAAACATTGAGCCGGATTACAATAGACTACCATGAATTTGGTTATTTTGAGAAGATGGAGATATAATTTCCCATCATTCTTTAGCCCCCATAGCTTAACGGATAAAGCACGGCCCTCCGGAGGCCGGGACGAGGGTTCGATTCCTTCTGGGGGTACTATTCTTCCAAAAAGAACTGGAAAATTGAGCTAATTTTGTTACAATATCAATGATGGATTGATCCATCAAAGATCTAAATTATTAAAAATATCTTTAATTTTATGCCTCAAGAAGATTTGGATGACAAAAATTTAATCGGCCAAGTCATTCATTACTTCGATCAGATCGGGGTGGCGGTGATTGGTCTAAGCAAAGCGCTGAAAGTTGGCGACCAGATCAGATTTGTTGGTGGTGAAACAGATTTTACTCAAGATGTTAGTTCGATGGAAGTGGAACATAAAAAGATCGACAAGGCTAAAGCGAAACAAGAAGTGGGAATGAAAGTTGAACAGAAGGTTCGTCCGGGTTATCGTGTTTACAAAGCTTAATTCTATGAAAATGCGTCAAAGGCAATGCTTTTGGCGCGTTTTCTTTGTCAATTATGTCGTTTAAAAATATTCTTTTTTTCCTGGTTACGCTTACCATCGGTATTTTCTTTTTTCTGATCATTAGTGGTCAGGTTGACTGGAGCCAGATTGTGGACTCACTCAGGATGATTAAGCCCTGGCAGTTTGCTTTGTTAGTGGTTTTGACTTTAGGAATACAAGGAATGGCGACCTTGTCGTGGCAAGAAACTCTACGCCATATCGGATATCGTTTGCCCTGGCATAAGCTTTGGCGAATTATGGTTATTGGAACGGCAGTCAGCTTTGTCACCCCAATGGCTTTTATTGGCGGGGAGGCAATCGTTCTTTATCTATTAAATATGGACATGAGAGTCCCCTGGCGGAGAGGGATTAATTCTCTAATTATTTACAAACTAGCCGACTTTTTGATAAGTGCCATTTTGATCCTAATTGGCTTGATTATCTTTTGGATCTTAATTGGATTTCAAAGTCCGGAACTAGTTTTATCTCTATCTTTAGTGCCAATTGGAGCAATTGCTTTTTCAAGCTACGCTTTCATTCGTATCCGTCAAAAGAAAGGGATTGTTAAACCAGCTCTTCACATATTCGGTTTAGAAAAGTTTCTTAAAGAAAAAAAGGGATCTAACTTCGAAAAAGAAGAGGCGGAAATTGTTAGCTTTTTTGATTTACGACAAAGTCGATCAAGGCATGTGCTAGGGGCAACGGTGGTCAAGACTTTGCTTGTATGGCTTCAGATTTTTTGCCTTTTCTTTTTTATTACTGGTCAAGTTTCATTTTCTTATTCATTGGTCAGCAACGCTTTTGCCGGATTAAGTCTTCTTTTTTTGCTTCCGGCTGGCTTGGGTAGCATGGAAACTCTCCAAGCTATTGGATTTGGTGCTTTGGGCTTAGGCAAGACAGCCGCCATTGGACTTAGTTTCGTTTGGCGAGGAATGTTCTTGATCGTCTGTGCCATTGGCATTGTTTATTTAATCTATTTTTCTGGCCGGATTTTAGAAGATAAGGCCGATGAATTGTTTAAGAAGCTGAAAAAATTTTGGTATAACAAAAACCCCCGGCCTTAATTAAAGCCAGGGATTTTTTCTTAGCTTATTTTCTTTACTATCTCGGTAAAACTCTCTGGTCTTTCTTGGGCTAGCTGAGACAGCATTTTTCGATTTATCTTAATCTCTGCTTTGTTTAAACCGTCGATTAAACGAGAATAGGTTATTCCGTTTTGGCGAGCAGCAGCATTAATTCTAAGCTGCCAAAGCTGTCGGAAATCACGTTTCTTTCGGCGCCGGTCAGTATAGGCATGAACTTGGGCGTGCCGATAAGCATCTTTAGCTAACCTAAATTTTGACTTTCGTCCCCAGCGGAAGCCTTTTGTGGCTTTAAATATCTTTTTCTTTTTGGTGGGCGAAGTTTGCCCAATACTTGCTCTCGGCATATTATCCTTTCATCAATTTTTTAATCTTTTTCGCCAAAGGCTGAGGGACCTCAAGCCAGCTGTTTTTAGATTGCTTGACCCTCTTGGTTTTGTTTTGCCGTAAGTGATTTTGTCCTGTTACTCGGCGCATCACTTTACCAGTGCTGGTAATCTTAAATCGACTACTTAAAGATTTTCTTGTTTTAGCTTTCATGTTTTTTAGATAAATCAGGAATGACCTCGTATTGAATTATCTTTGATTTGCGCGATGTTTGATTCTCAACTTTAACCGGGTGAGCCGCTTCAATCATGGCGATAAAGCCTTTCATCTTTTCTTCCGCCTGGTTTCTTAAAGCATTCTCTCGTCCTCGTAACATCATAATTAATTGAATTCGGTCACCCTTTATCAGGAATTTCTTAGCTTGATTGACTCGAGTTGTCATATCATGCTCCGAGGTGTTGAATTTAATCTTTAGTTTTTTTGATTCGACCGTGTCTGTCTTTTTTTGTTCCTTTTTCTTTTGATAAAGGAATTTACCTGCTTCGGTAATTCGACAAACTGGCGGATTGGCTTTGGCTGTAATCAAAACCAGGTCAAGGTTTTGTTCTCGAGCCTTGATTAGAGCCTCTTTCAAACTAAATACGCCGAGCTGTGCCCCATCTGAGTCAATTACTCTAATCTGGTTCGGCGATTTTTTGGCCCATCTTAGGCCCCGCTCAATTGCATTGTTGGCAAAATACTGGTCTATTTTCTTAAATATTAATTATAAGGTGGAGACGGTGGGAATCGAACCCACGTCTAGAAAGCCGATCAACGGGCAGTTTCTACGGGCGTAGCCCCTCGAAAGGGGTCTAAAGAGGGCGAATCAATCGCCTCAAAACGGATTCCTCCCCGAAGGGAGGCAAAAAAACTATGAAAGCTTATCCTGAAACTTTCAGGCGTAAGCGTAGGCGGGGGTTAAACCCCGAAGCGTGTTGACACTTGTAGTTTGCTGAGTGTTTTTTAAGGGCTCAGCACCTTAGCCCGCACCGCTCGTCTCGAAATTCTATCGAAGCCGTTCGTCCCCGGTCATTCTTCTCCTTTTAATGATCTTCTAATTCGACGTTCGTCATCTCGTTGTTTGATTTGCTGACGCTTATCGAATCTCTTTTTTCCTTTGGCTAAACCAACTTCTAGCTTAACCAGATTGTGTTTAGTATACATTCTTAAGGGCACGATCGTCAAGCCTTTCTCTTTCATTTTTCCAGTTAGATAACTAAGTTCTTTCTTGTTAATTAATAATAAGCGAGGCCTAGTTGCGTCATAATCAGATGGTTGGTTGGCCGGCTGATAAGCTGAAATAGTGGCTCCGGTTAAATAAAGACGGCCACCCAAGATACTTACATAAGCTCCTTTTAAGCTAACACGACCTAGTTTGGCCGATTTTACCTCAGCTCCGGTTAAAACTAAACCCGCTTCTAGTTTTTCTAGAATTTCATAATCGAAAGAAGCTTTTTTATTACGAGCAATTTCCATCTCGTTTATTTTAGCATTTTTGTCAGTTTCTGGCGAAAATGCTAGAATTAATCATTGATAAATGAAAAAAACAACTGCTCAAAAAATAAAAGATGAAGTCAGTCGAGTTCTTGATCGTTTAGGCTGGCCCAATCAAGATTGGCAAGTCTATGTTCCAGACCAATCCGCCCATGGTCATTATGCGGTTAATGTGGCTATGGTTTTAGCGCCTCAATTAAAAGCTGATCCAATGCAGTTAGCCGGTCAGATTACCAAAGAGATAACTGCTTATCGAACCGAAGTCGCTCGACCCGGATTTATTAACTTTTTTTTAACCAGCGAACAGATCAATCAAGAGTGGCGTGAATTTGTAACCAATTTTGACCAACAGTTAACTATTGATTCGCCCCGGAAAATTCAAGTTGAATTCGTTTCGGCTAATCCTACTGGTCCATTAACCTTGGGCAATAGTCGGGGTGGATTTTTCGGTGATTTGCTTGGAAACATTCTTGCTCGGGTCGGTCATCAGGTCGTTAAAGAGTATTATATCAATGACGCTGGCTTCCAGGTTAAAAGATTAGGCGAGGCTGTTCTCGGTCAGACAGAAGATGCTTATCGAGGTGACTACATCGAGGAATTAAAGCAGATCGTTAAAAGCTCGGACGCAAATGAAGCCGGTCGAGAGGCGGCTGATTATATTTTAGAGAATATGATTAAGCCTGATATTCAAAAGATTGGGTTAAATTTTGATATTTGGTTTTCCGAAAGAGATCTTTATCAAAAAAAAATCGTTGAAAAGACATTGACCGATCTTAAGAATAAAGGATTAACGATCGAGAAAGAGGGAGCTCTTTGGCTAGATACCACTTCTTTTGGCGACCAGAAAAATCGTGTTCTGGTAAAGGCAACTGGTGAGATGACTTATCTGATGACTGATTTGGCCTATCATCGTCAGAAGTTTGAGAGAGGATTTGATTTAGTTATTGATATTTGGGGAGCGGATCACCATGGTCACATTCAACCACTCACTCAAGGACTTAAAGCTCTTGATTGTCCGATTGAACGATTAAAGGTTTTAACAGTACAGTGGGTCAAGATTTTAAAAGACGGCCAAGAGCTACGAAGCTCAAAGCGACGAGGAGAATATATTACGATTGCCGAATTGGTTGATCAGGTTGGGCTCGATGCGGTTCGTTATTTCTTTTTAGATCGCAGTCTTAATTCTCACTTGAATTTTGATTTTAATTTAGCTATCAAGAAATCAACCGATAATCCAGTTTACTATATTCAGTATGCTCATGCCCGTATTAATAGTATATTTGATAAATTGAATTATTCTCCAGATCATAATATCTTACCTAAAACCAATCTTGATCATCCTCAAGAGATTACTTTAATGGCCTTGTTGTTACAGTATCCGGAGGTAGTTTTAAGCATTTCTCAAAGCTACGATGGGCATAAATTGCCTCAGTTTTCTTATCGTTTAGCCTCGGCCCTGCATCAGTTTTATCGAGACTGTCCGGTAGTTAATGCGGAGCCTGATCAACAACAAAGTCGTCTAGCTCTTTTAGCCACCGTTAAAAAGGTTCTAGGTGAATCTTTAAAGTTAATGGGCATTAATGCCCCTGATAAGATGTAATGGAAAAAGATCAAAAAAACAACATTGTTAAAGCCGAAGAAGAAATTCTTGATTTCTGGGAAGAAAATAAAGTTTTCGAAGAAAGTATTGCTCGACGTCAAGGGCAACCGCTTTTTTCTTTTTATGACGGACCGCCTTTTGCGACTGGCCAACCTCATTATGGGAACTTGCTTCCTTCAACCATTAAAGATGTTGTGCTCCGCTATCAGACAATGCGAGGTCGGTATGCTCCACGTTGGGTTGGCTGGGATTGTCATGGTTTACCCCTCGAAAATTTAGCGGAACAAGAGCTAAATCAAAAAAGTAAAGCCGACATTGAAAAACTAGGCATTGATAAATTTAACCAAACCTGCCGTAAATTGGTCTTCCGATACTTAGATGACTTTAAGCAAACCCTAAAACGGCTCGGTCGGTGGGCTGATTATGAAAATCGTTATGCGACGGTTGACTCCAATTATACCGAAAGTATTTGGTGGCTCTTTAAGCACCTTTATGAAAAAGGTTTAGTTTATCAAGATTATCGCACGGCTCCCTACTGTCCACGTTGTGAAACACCATTGTCTAATTTTGAACTTAATCAGCCGGGGGCTTATCGTGACATAAAAGATCTTTCAGTTTTTGTAAAATTTCCACTACTCGACGAAAAGGAAACTTATCTCTTGGTTTGGACGACTACTCCCTGGACTTTGCCGGCTAACTTTGCTGTCGCCGTTAATCCAGACATTGATTACGTTAAGATTAAAACTAAGTCGGAGAAATTAATTTTAGCCCAGTCTCGATTATCAGAGATTCAGGAACAGTTTAGCCGAGAAGAGACTTTCAGTGGTCAGCAGTTGATTGATCGAGCCTATTCTCCTCTTTATAATCTTCCACCAAGCAATGGTCGTGACTATCGAGTGGTTAAGGCAGATTTTGTTTCAACCGAAGAGGGTACAGGTTTGGTTCATCTGGCTGCTTTTGGCTTAGAGGACATGGAAGTAGCAAAAGAACAAAATCTACCTTTAAAGATAACGGTTGATCAGACGGGGCGCATGGCCACAGGATATAGTCTGCCGGGAGAAGGGCTACCGGTTTGGCAGGCCGATAAAGAAATATTAAATGATCTTCAGAAGAGACGGCTTCTTTATCGTACTTTGGAGATTGAGCACAGCTATCCTTTTTGTTGGCGTTGTGATCAGCGTTTGATTTATTATCCTATTACCAGCTGGTATATTGCTGTTGAGAAGTTTCGTGATCAGCTGGTCGCCAATAATCAACAGATTAACTGGGTTCCGGGGCACCTGAAAAATGGGCGTTTCGGAAAATGGCTCGAAGGTGCTCGCGACTGGGGTGTTTCCCGTAATCGTTATTGGGGGGCACCGATTCCGGTTTGGCAATCTGAATCAGGCGAAACAGTAGTTATTGGATCACGAGAAGACCTAAGGCAACAGAATTTTAGTAGTAATCGATATTGGTTGATGAGACATGGTGAGGCCGAGAGCAATGTCCAGGGTGTGCTGGTGGATAGCCAAAATGGTTTCTCCTTAACTGATCTTGGTCGGCAGCAGGTCCAAATTACGGCTGAGAAACTAAAGAAAACAGCTAAAATAGATGTTATTTTGTCTTCGGATGTTGCTCGTGCTCGGGAAACAGCTGAAATTGTTGGTCAGGTATTGGGGGTAGAGCCTCAATATTATCCGGAACTTGGTGAACATCAATTCGGAGTATTTAATGAAAAGCCATCTGCCGAATATCGTCAATTCTTCAAATCGCCGGAAGAATTCTTAACGCGAGCTCCAGAGGGTGGTGAAACCGGTTTAGAGGTTCGGCAGAGAGTCTATCGATTCATTGAAGAGCAAGATGCTAAGTATCAGGGAATGAACATTCTGGTGGTTGGACATCGTGGTCCCCTCCGTCACCTTGAATCAGCTTGTCTTGGCTTAACTGAAGAGGAACAGACTGCTCGACGATCAGAGCTTGGTCTAGATCTAGCAGAATTTCGGGAAATGAAGTTTGCCAAAATGCCCTTTAATGAAGAAGGCCGTCTTGATTTTCATCGTCCTTATATCGACACGATTGAGTTTAAATCTCCTTCAGGGGAGAAGATGAAACGAGTGGAGGAGGTTTTTGATTGTTGGTATGAATCAGGGGCAATGCCTTACGCTCAATTCCACTATCCATTTGAGAATCAGGAGAAAATGAAAAATTTTTTTCCGGCTGATTTTATTACAGAAGCTCTCGAACAAACTAGAGGCTGGTTTTATACGCTTCATGTTTTGGCGACAGCCTTAACCTTGGAAGAAGACGGCTTGGGCGTTCATCAGCCAGCCTTCAAGAATGTTATCGCTCATGGATTAATTTTAACCGAAGCGGGCGACAAACTCTCAAAACATGTTAAAAATTATCAGCCTCCGCAGATAATGTTTGATCGCTACGGAGCTGATGCTTTACGCTTCTATTTGCTCAATCAATCAACCTTAGGCGGAAACTATGTCTTTTCCGAGGATAAGGTCAAAGAATCAATGCAGAAGATCGTTAGCACTCTTGATAATTGTGCTACTTTCTATTTAACTTATGCTCCGTCGACAGAATGTGGCCAAGGGTTGCCGGTCCGCCTTGATTTGCTTGATCGTTGGATGATTTCTCGTCTGCATGAAACAGGACAGAAGGTGATTCAAGAGATGGATAATTTTCGAGTTGACCGAGCGGTTCGTCAGTTTGTTGATCTAATCGATGATTTCTCAAATTGGTATATCCGTCGATCTCGAAGTCGTTTACAAACTCCAGGTCCTGAAACTAAGGAAGCGGCTCAAGTCCTTCGTTATCTTTTGCACGGTATTATTAATTTAATGGCTCCCTTTACTCCTTTTATCAGTGAAAAAATATATCGATCTTTAAACGTAAATTCTGAACTTCTTTCAGTTCACCTAGAGGACTATTTTCAGCCTCAACCAGAACTGGTCGATAATAACTTAGAAGGAGAGATGGCACGGGTGAGACAAATCGTGCGCCTGGCTTTACAGGCTCGGGCTAAGTCGGGCCTTCGAGTTCGCCAACCATTAGCCGAACTGCGTGTTCAGGGATCAACTTTAAAAAACAATGATTTAGTTGATTTGATTATTCAGGAAATAAATGTTCGCCAGCTATTTTTTGTTGATCAAATAAAAGAATCGCCGGACTGGATTAGGGTTGAAGAAGGAGAATTAGTTTTAGCCCTTGACACTCGTCTCTCAGAGGAGTTAAAGGAAGAAGGTCGAGTGCGAGAGGTTATTCGAACTATTAAAACTTTAAGAAAGCAAGCCGGTTTGCAACCAACTGACAAAATAAAGATTCTTTATCGGGGATCGGAGGAGCTGGTGGCACTTCTAGAGCGATCCCGGTCGGTCATTGCAAAAGAAAGCCGCGCCGACGAAATTTCTTTGTTGAATAAAGAAGAGCTAATAGCCGATCAGGAAATTGTTATTGACGATCAAAAACTACTATTAGCAATTGCTAAAAAAGATGTTTCAGAAAGAAAAGACTGAAGCAGTTGTTTTAAGTCGTCAATTTCTTGGCGAAGCCGATAGTCAATTCATTCTCTTGACTAATCAATTTGGTAAGCTCCGGGCAGTAGCCCGAGGAGAAAGAAAGATTCTTTCTAAAATGAGGGGTGGGCTTGGTCTTTTTAGCTGGAGTGAAGTAGAGCTGGTTCGGGGCTATCGTCAGCCCATCATTACGGCGGCTCGGCCCAAAATGCTTTTTTCTAATTTAAGTCGTGATTGGTCAAAGTTTGTAATAGCTCAAAGGATGAGTCGAGACATTGAAGCTTTAACCCCTTGGGATTTGCCAGATGAGAATGCTTGGTTTTTTTATTTAGGAGCCTTAAATGCCTTGAATTTAATTAAAAGTCATTATCAACGTCTTTATTATTATTTTCTTTGGACTTTGATAAATAGCTGGGGTTATCAAATTGATCTTCATCATTGTGCTCGCTGTGGAAGTCAACTTCAGTCGGAAATATGCTTCTTGGTCGCTGAAGAGGGTATTATCTGTGCTAATTGCTGGAAGGCGAATGATCAGTCAGAGGAAATATCACCAAATACTATTAAAATTTTGCGGCTAATTGCCAGTAAAGACAAGACTCGATTGGGGCGTATTCGAACTAGTTCGGCCGACCGTAAAAATCTAGAAAAAGCATCGCGTTTTTTCATTGATTCAATCCGGACAGATCAAGATCTGAGTTCGGTTAACTGAGAAAGGTCTATTTATTAGGCGCTTTTTATCTTTTAGGTTATAATAAAAATTGATTATCAAGACTTACTATGTCCAAAGTTACAAAGACTATTTTAATTTTATTACTTATGGCTACCCTGATTCTGACGGTTGTTATCTGGTGGCTTTATCAGCGTAATGTTGCTTCACGAGCGGATATTTTAATGGAGTTAATTGCTCCAGAGTCGGTCGTGGTTGGGCAACCGATTGAGTATATTTTAAGAATTAAAAACCAAGGTAACTTTGCTTTATCAAATGCCGAATTGATGTTTGAATTCCCACGTCATGCTCAGCCTATTGAGCCTGCCCAGGGTATTGTTCGGCAAGGGCTTGAACAAGATATTTATCCGGGGCAAGAACAACAGTTTACTTTTCAGGCCAGGGTTTTTGGTCAAGAGGAAGAGGTTTTAACAGCCAAGGCTCGTCTCGACTATCAAATTGAAGGATTGCGTGTTTATTATAGTGCTGATACTTCGGCGACGACTTCTATTGCCGAAGTTCCTTTAACGCTAGAATTTAGCTTGCCTCAAACGGCTGCCCCCGATCAAGATTTTCAATTCTCATTAAATTATTTTTCAGCTCTTGATGAAACTTTAGAGAACGTTGGTATTCGATTCGCGGCCACTCGTGGGTTTGAACTCAAGGAAAGTTCTCCCGCTGGCACCGACGAAGCGGGCGAATGGCAGATCCCGTTTTTAGTTTCTCAAGACGGTGGACGAATTCGTTTAACTGGTCAAGCTGGAGCTGATGTTCCAGAGGTTGTTTTAAGCGCTCAACTTGGAGTCTGGACTGATCAAGGTTTTGTTCCAATAAAACGAATCAGCCGGAAGCTTGAAGTTTCCGAAGCCCCTCTCCGTCTCTCTATGCAGATTAACGGATCTTTCGATTACGTCGCCAATCCGGGTGACTCTCTCCATTATCAAATCTATTTTCGGAATATAACTGAGCGTCCGCTAGAGAATCAGTTTCTAACGATTTATTTAAAGGGCGATTATTTTGATCTGGACAGTCTTCGAGCGACTCAGGGAACTTATCAGCCAGGACACGATTCCATTCTTTGGGATTGGAGAGTTATTCCAGAGTTAAGATTTTTGGACCGCGATGAAGAGGGGCAAGTTGATTTTTGGATTGATCTAAAAGATGACTGGCCAATACGAAGTCTGAGTCCACAAGTTGAAATTGAAGTTGAGGTGGGTAGTATGCGCAATGTTTTTGCAACCAAGATTAATTCTCAGCTTTATTTAACACAGCAGGTTTACGCGGGGAGTGAATTTTTCACCGACCAAGGGCCAATTCCCTTACAACTCGGTCAAACAACCTCCTATACTGTTTTTTGGGAATTGACCAATACTTATAACGCGGTGGATGATATTTGGGTTGCCGTTGATCTACCTCCAGAAACGATGTTTGCTGATTATATTTTTCCGGTTGAGGAGTATCAGAATCTGACTTTACAGGATGACGGTCGTCGACTAGTTTGGTCGGTTGGTCGATTAGAGCCGGAACAGCAAGCCATTCTAGCCTTTCAGTTAGTGGTACAGCCGCAGAGCCTGGAGGCCTTAGAAAGTCCGTTAATTGGTCCAGCTGAGGGCCGCGGTCGTGATCTCTGGAGTAATCAAATTTTGTCTTTTGGTGCTCTAGAAGTGCGAGAAGTAAGCCAAATGCCAGAAGAAAGTCCATTTAATTAATTTTTGATTATGAGCGAAGAAAATTTAATGAAAGAAATTGTTTCGCTGCTTAAGAGACGGGGCTTTGTCTACCCTTCTTCGGAAATTTACGGGGGTTTTGGCGCTAGCTACGATTATGGACCATTAGGAATAGAAATGGCCAATAATATTAAAAATCTGTGGCGAACTGATGTCATTCGGGCTCATTCGCAAGTGGTTGAAACCGACGGAGCCATTATTCTTAATCCGCGAACCTGGGAGGCTTCCGGCCATTTGGGGAGTGGATTTGCTGATTCATTGGTTGAATGCCAGAAGTGTCATCATCGGTTTAAAGAAGAGGAGGTCGAAGATCGTCGCTGTCCTGATTGCGGAGGTACGACAACTGAACCACGAAGTTACAATCTAATGATGAAGACTTTTATTGGTCCTCTCGAAAGTACCCAGAATCAGGCTTATCTTCGACCAGAAACTTGTCAAAGCATCTTTCTCGACTTTCGATTAGTAGCCGACTCTATGCGACTGAAATTACCTTTTGGCATAGCTCAAATTGGAAAGTCTTTTCGGAATGAAATAAATCCCAAGAATTTTCTTTATCGTCAAAGAGAATTTGAACAGATGGAGATGGAGTGGTTTACGGTAGAATCTGAAACAGATAAATGGTTTGAATATTGGAAGGAGAGACGTCTAAAGTGGTATCTAGATCTTGGTCTGAATAAGGAGAATTTACGATTGTTCGAAGTCCCCAAGTCAGAAATGGCTCATTATGCTCGCCGAGTAGTGGATGTGGAATATAAATTTCCCTTCGGTTGGCACGAGATTGAGGGAATCCATAATCGGGGAGATTTTGATTTAAGTAATCACTCTCAACATAGCGGTCGAGAATTGAATTATAGTGACAATGATCATCCAGAGGCTTTCTATCCACACGTTATTGAAACTTCTGCCGGAGTAGGCCGATTAATGTTAGCTTTCATTTGTGATGCCTATCAAAAAGTAAGTGGCGGACGAGGAGAACAAAGTCAGCGTAGCGAAGAAGTGGTGATGCAATTATCATCTCGATTAGCTCCGATTGAAGTAGCGGTTTTGCCGCTGATGAAGAAGCCGGAATTGACCAATAAAGCCAAAGAAATCTTTGAACAGTTAAAGTTTTCTTTTCGAATTCAATATGATGAAACTGGTTCAATCGGCCGACGCTATCGTCGCCAAGATGAAATTGGAACTCCTCTAGCCGTAACTATTGATTATGATAGCCTGGAACAAAATGATGTCACCGTTCGAGATCGAATTTCCATGAAGCAGACCCGGATAGCGATTGAAAAGCTACCTTTAGTTTTGAGGCAATTTTTAAATGAAAGCCAATTTAATGAAAGTTAATCGACATCAATTTAAAAACGGACTGAAACTGATTACAATTCCCCGGCCGGGAACTAAGGCTACAGCTTTGTTTGCTTTTGCTGGTACAGGCTCGGGTTATGAGTCGAAAGAGTCGGCTGGAGTCTCGCATTTTCTAGAACACTTAATGTTTAAAGGTACTCTTCAGCGACCAACTCCATTAGCTGTTGCAGAAACAATTGATTCGGTTGGTGGGGTTATGAATGCTTTTACTGGTCGAGAATATACGGGCTATTTTGCTAAAGTTAATGCTCGTCATTTTGATACGGCACTAGATTGGCTTAGTGATATTTATTTAAATGCTAAGCTATCTGAGGATGATATTAATCGAGAGAAGGGTGTTATTTTAGAAGAATTAAATATGTATCTGGATACCCCAATGCAATATGTCGAGGAGCTCTGGTATCACCTTCTCTATGGAAACCATCCGTTGGGGCAAGACATTATTGGTACGCGAACCAGTATTCGACGAATGAATCGTCGCCGACTACTAGATCATCGCCGCACCTATTATCATGCGGGCAATACAACGGTGGTTGTGGCAGGACGGATTGACCCCTCTTTGGATGTTGTTCAAAAAGTTGGCCAAGCTTTTTCCACTATTCCGGTCCGAAAGAAGAAGAAGGCGGCCCCGCCTCTTCAGGAAAAACAAGTTCGGCCTGGTCTCAAGATTCAATCTAAGAAAACTGATCAGACTCATTTCTGCTTGGGAGTACGAGGCTATTCTCTGCGTCATCAAGAGCGATTTCCGCAAGCGGTATTGGCCGCATTACTCGGTGGCAATATGAGCTCTCGTCTTTTTTCATTAATTAGAGAAAAAAGTGGGTTAGCTTATTATGTTCGTACCTCATCGGATACCTTAAAAGATGCTGGCTTTTTAATGACTCAAGCTGGAGTTGATAACCGGCGAGCCGATCGGGCGATTGAACTCATTCTGTCGGAATATCAAAGGGTTAAAGAAGAGCCAGTGCCAACGGCTGAACTTCAAAAAGCCAAAGAGTATCTTAAAGGAGTCCTTTGGTTATCACTAGAAAATGCTGAAAATTTAGCCAGCTATTATGCCCAGTATGAGGTTTTGGGTATAAAACCAATGACTCCCGAAGAGATTTGCCGAAAGATCGATCAAGTTGATGCTTCTTCGATACAGAGATTGTCTCGGAAAATATTCCAAAATCAGAATCTTAATTTGTCGTTAATTGGACCAGCGGAAGAAAATCAATTTAACAAAATATTGAAAATAGCGTAAAATAGAACTAAATTCAGATTATGGAAAAAGATCAACCAACTTATAATTTAGATTTGTCCTGGCGAACAATTGTTAGGGTTGTTTTTACTATTGCTCTGATTTTTTTGCTTTTCGTTTTGAGAAATCTGTTGGTTAGTTTCATTTTTGCTTTAGTTCTGGCGGTTTTACTTAAATCAGCAATTGTCTTTTTTTATCGACGAGGGTTGCCTTACTGGGCGGCGGCAGTTTTAACTTATGGAATCGTCTTCGGTTTATTTGCTGTATTGCTTTACTTAAGCATTCCGCTGATTTTTGCCGAAGTTAAAAATTTAGCAGTAGTCCTACCCGGTTACTTGGAACAAGTTGGACCCTTCTTCTCATCCATCGGCTTCGAGATTAGTGCCTTTGGGGAATGGGCTCAAGAGAGTCTCTTGCCTCGAGCTCCGGAGAATATTCTACAGGCCCTAAGCTCGGTGATGGGTGGGCTAGCCAATACCGGTTTTGTCATCCTGATGGCACTTTTTATTTCTTTAGAGAAAAAAGGAGTGGAGGGGCTGATTGCCTTTTTGGCTCCGATACGCTATCAGAAAAGAGTGGTCAAGGCTTGGACGCGTAGCCGAAAACAAGTGACTCATTGGTTTGCCACGCGGATTATCTCAGCTCTATTCGTTATTGCAGCTTACTTTTTAATTTATCAACTCTTTGGAGTTAACGCTGCTTTAGTTTTAGCCTTAATTGCCGGAGCGGCTAATTTCATTCCTTATATCGGTTCTTTGGCGGCAGCTTTGATTGGCGCAGGGATTGTGGCTTTGCAAATTAATTGGGTGACAGCGATTATTGTGCTGTTTATTCTTTTTGCTATTCAAGCAGCCGAAGCTTATGTCTTAACTCCCTTACTGACTCGAAGAGTCAGCGGTTTGCCGCCCTATTTAATTTTACTGGCGCTTGCTATTGGCGGAACTCTATTTGGAATGGTCGGCGCCTTTCTTGCTATTCCGATGACGGCTATTATCTATCGATTCATGATTGATTTGAAGCAGGGAGAATATTATTCCGAAGAACTAGATTCAATCGAACCGGAAGATATTGCAACATGAAGGAAGAAAACTCTAAGGTTTATATTTCAACGGCCATTGACTATGCTAATGCCGAGGCTCATCTCGGCCATGCTCTGGAAAAAGTTCAGGCAGATGTTTTGGCTCGCTACTATCGAAGTCGGGATCGAGAGGTTTTCTTTTTAACCGGGACCGATGAAAACAGTCTGGGGACTATTCGAGCAGCCAAAGAAAAGAAAATTCCGGTGAAAACTTTTGTTAAAGAAAAGTCTGATCATTTTCGTCAATTAAAGGAGTCGCTAGATCTGTCTTTCGATGATTTTATTCGAACCACCGAAAAGAGGCACCAAGAAGCAGTCCAAAAGTTTTGGCGGAAAATTAAGTCCGATATCTACCAAAAAAAATATTCTGGCTTGCTTTGTGAAAACTGTGAAGCTTACTATAAAAAAGAGGAAGCGCCGGACGGGCTTTGTCCCATTCACGGAAAAAAGTTGGAAGAAGTTGAGGAACAGAACTATTTCTTTAAGCTTTCTCGATATCAAAAACAACTGAAGAAGATCATTGAGAGCGATGAGCTTAAGATAATTCCTGAAGCCCGAAAAAATGAAGTCCTGGGCTTTATCGATCAAGGCTTAGAAGATATTTGTATTTCACGATCCAGTGAGCGAATGCAGGGCTGGGGTATTAAGGTTCCAGGTGATGACAGCCAGACAATTTGGTGCTGGCTCGATGCCTTAGTCAATTACATTAGTGCCCTAGACTATGCAAAAGACGGCCAGAAGTTTAAAAATTGGTGGGTTAATAATCCGCGGAAGATTCATTTTATTGGGAAAGATATTATTAAGTTCCATGCTGTTTATTGGCCAGCCTTTTTACTCTCAGCTGGTTTACCGATACCACGGATGATCTTTACTCATGGCTGGTTGACGGTTGACGGTCAAAAAATGTCAAAAAGCCGTGGGACGGGAGTGGATCCTTTTAAGCTAAGTCAAGAATACGGTAGCGATGCAGTTCGTTATTTCTTATTGCGAGAAATTCCGTCAACCAAGGATGGTGATTTTAGTTTGGCTAAATTTAAAGAGCGATACAATGCTGATTTAGCTAGTGGCCTGGGTAATTTATTCTCGAGGGTTAATAAATTGGCCCGAGAAATGAAAGTGAAACCAGAGTTAACCGGTCTTGAGACTCGTCAGGCGATTAAAGAAGTTCAACAGGAATACGTTCAAGCCATGGCGCAATATGATTTTCGCGAAGCCTTAATGTCAATTTGGAACTTAATTGCCTTTTGTGATCAATATATTGAGCAAGAAGAGCCATGGCAGGGAGAAGAAGGGGCAGAAGAAGTGGTCGCTGACCTACTTTTCGTACTGGGACGTATTGCCGGGCTTTTAGAGCCCTTTTTACCTCAAGCTAGCCAAAGAATGCTTAGCCAGCTAGCGGGACAGAAAGAATCGAGCTCCCTCTTTCCTCGTTTGAAATGATTGATACTCATGCTCATTTAAACCTGGAGGATTTTGATCAAGATCGATTAAAGATAATTTCATTATGTCAGCAGTCTGGCATTAAAGTAATTAATGTTGGTATCGATTATCAAAGTTCTCAGCGGGCGATTGATTTAGCGCAGGAAAAAGGATTCTACGCTTCGGTTGGCCTTCATCCGAATAGCACTCCCGAAGATCCAGCTAGCCTGATTACCCTTTTAGATCAGCCAGGCGTAGTAGCCGTTGGTGAGACTGGTCTTGATTTCTATCGTCAGTCTAATGATCCAGCAGAAAAGATTCGACAGCAAGATTTGTTATTGATTCATGCCCAGCTGGCCCATCGTTTCCAGCGGCCAATGATTATTCATTGTCGCCAAGCTTATCCCGAACTCTTGGTTTTACTTCGTCGAGAATTAAGCGGAGTTCCGGGAGTCATTCATTCTTTTTCTGGATCTTTAGATGAAGCTCGGATCTTACTTAATTTGGGTTACTATTTGGGTTTTAATGGGTTGATTTTTAAGCAAAATCTAGATGAAGTGATCCGGAGCACACCCTTGGAAAGAATGTTAATGGAAACTGATTCGCCTTTTCTTTCTCCACCTTCTTTAGATCAAAATAGAAATGCGCCTCATTTAGGATTGCGTCCGGTAGTTGAAAAGATTGCCTTTATTAAACAAATTTCAGCCGCTGAAGTAATTGATTTAACTGATAAAAACGCCTATGATTTATTTCAATTAGAGAAACATGACTAATTATAAACCTCAGTCGGTAGAAGAGAAGTGGCGTTCAGTTTGGGAAAAAGAGAAGGTTTATCAAGTGGATCTTGATCGAGCTCCACGGCCTTTTTACAATCTGATGATGTTTCCCTATCCCTCAGCTGAGGGTCTTCATATTGGAAACACCTATGCTTTTGTTCACAGTGATGCTTACGGGCGGTATATGCGATTGAAGGGTTATGACGTTTTTGAACCGATCGGCCTTGATGGCTTTGGTATCCATAGTGAAAATTATGCTCTTAAGATCAAAGAACATATTCGTGATGTTAGCGCCCGTACTGAGAAGCGATTTTATGGACAGTTAAAACTGATTGGCAATGCTTATGACTGGAGCCGAACTTTGGAAACTTATCATCCCAACTATTATCGATGGACTCAATGGCTTTTTTTGAAAATGTACGAAAAAGGATTAGCCTATCGTCGCCAATCTCAAGTAAATTGGTGTCCTTCTTGTCAGACAGTTCTAGCGGACGAGCAAGTCATCAATGGTCGTTGTGAGCGCTGTCAAAGTTTGGTCGAAAGCAAGCAGATGGAACAGTGGTTTTGGAAAATTACTGATTATGCTGAAAAACTTTGGCGCAATCTTGATCGAATTGATTGGAGCGAAGAAGTCAAAGCGGCTCAACGAAGTTGGATTGGTCGGAGTGAAGGAGCCCGAATTAATTTTTTAGTTAAAGGCGGATCGAGACAATCTCGAATAGAGGTCTTCACCACCCGGCCGGATACTTTATTTGGCTGCACTTATCTGGTGCTTTCGCCTCAGCATCCGTTACTAAAAGAGCTGCAGTCAGAAATTAAAAATTCTAATCAGTTGGCTGATTATTTAAAACAGAATACTGTTAGCCAAGAGGATGACCACCAAAAGACGGGTCTGAGGCTGGAAGGTCTGGTAGCAATTAATCCAGCCAATCAAAAAGAAGTTCCAATTTTCGTCGCTAACTATATTTTAGCTGATTACGGAACTGGAGCAATTATGGCAGTGCCGGCTCATGATCAGCGTGATTGGGATTTTGCTAAATTGAATCAACTAGAAATTATTCCAGTAGTTCAACCGACCCAAGGCCAGCCGAGCGAGGACGCTCCTTATTTGGAAGATGGTTTTTTAATTAATTCTGATTTTTTAAATGGCTGTTCTACTAAAGAGGCTAAATCGCGAATGATTAGCTGGCTTAAAGAAAAGGGTTATGGACGAGCTGATATTTCTTATCGTCTTCGTGATTGGTGTGTCAGCCGACAACGTTACTGGGGTCCGCCAATTCCGATGGTTTATTGTCAAAAATGTGGCTGGCAGCCGGTTCCGGAGAGTGAATTACCCATTCTATTGCCCGACCTTAATGACTTTCAGCCAGATGGATCCGGGCGCGGTCCATTAAGTAAAGTACCTGAGTTTTATGAAACTCGTTGTCCCAAATGTCATCAACCGGCTCGACGAGAAACGGACGTTTCTGATCCTTTTGTTGATTCGTCTTGGTTTTATTTGCGTTATCTTTCAACTGATTTTGACAACCAGGCTTTAGCTCCTCGGGAGAGGATGGTCCGTTGGCTACCAGTTGATATGTATATCGGAGGACGGGAGCATAGCGTTCTGCATTTGCTTTATGTGAGGTTCGTCTCAATGGTTTTATACGATCTTGGTTACTTGCCCGAGGAAGAACCTTTTAAAAAGTTTAGAGCTCATGGATTATTGATTAAAGATGGATCTAAAATCAGCAAGTCTCGGGGGAACATTGTTAACCCCGATGAATATTTGGCTGAATATGGAGTCGATGCGGTTCGGCTTTATTTAATGTTTCTAGGCGACATGAGGCAAGGGGGTGACTGGCGAGATAATGGCTTAAAAGGAATGGTGCGATTCATTAATCGGATTTGGGCTCTTTATCAACTACCTCGTCAAGATTTGGTCGACGAAGAGACTGATCGAATGATGGCTCGAGCCATTAAAAAAACCTCTGAGGACTTAGATCAATTAAAATTTAATACAGCTATTGCTCATTTAATGACGTTGGTGAATCAACTCAAATCTAAAGGCAAGGTTTCGGTTAAGCATCTGAAACAATTGGCAATTATGCTAGGACCCTTTGCTCCACACTTGTCGGAGGAGCTTTGGCAGGAGCAACTTGGCCAAAAACAAGATCCTTTTCGTTCTGTTGTTAATCAGAGTTGGCCTCAATATGATCAATCCATGGCGGTCAAGAAGCAGATTACTTTTGTTGTTCAAGTTGATGGTAAATTGCGTGATCGACTGGAGCTTTCGGCTGGTTTAGATCAACTCGCAGCGGAAAAGAAAGCGCGATCTTCGGAACGAGTTCAGAAGTTTATTAAAGATCGAAAGGTAACGAAAGTCACCTTTGTTCCAGATAGGTTAATTAATTTTGTTACCGAATGATTAGAAAAAGCGTTTTAATTAGGGGCCGGGCGGGACAAGGTATTAATTTTACCGCGACACTTTTAGGGCAAATGCTTTCTTTTGCTGGCTATTATGTTTTTATCTATCGTGACTATGCCTCTTTAATTCGGGGTGGCCATAATTTCAATATTGTTACTTTTTCCGATCAACCGCTTTATTCTCATGATGAAAAGTTCGAAGCGGTTATTAATTTAGACCGCTCTAATCAGGATTTTCGAAAAGATCTAGTTCGAAAAGATTTAGTTCTGGATGAAAAAAAGGTTAATCAAGACGAATGGCCCAAAGACATTCCTCAAAATCAATATCAAATCAATAATTTTTTACTTGGTTATTTAGCGGGTTGTTGGGGGCTTCCAACAAAGTTTTTAACTCAAAGCTTAAGGAAAGAATTAAAGTTATGGCAGCTAGCTGCTGCAGCGGTCAAATTGGGTATCCGCCAATCTGTGCTACGGGAAAAGTTACCGATTTATCCGAGCCATGAGCGTCATCTACTAACTGGAACAAATGGAATTGTCATCGGATCTATTGCCTCTGGTTTAGATGTTTATTTATCTTACCCGATGACTCCGGCGACAGGTGTTTTAATTGAATTAGCCAATCAGGCCAAGCAGCGAAAGATGTTAGTTGCTCAGATTGAAGACGAGATTGGTGTTATTAATACTGCTCTCGGAGCAAGCTATGGTGGGGCGATGACCATGGTTGGTACTTCGGGTGGCGGATTTGCTTTAATGACTGAAGCTATGAGCTTAGCGGGAATGGCAGAGATTCCTTTGGTCATTTATTTATCTCAGCGGACGGGTCCATCAACTGGTGTCCCAACTTATAATGCTCAAGGTGATTTGAATTTTGCTCGTTTCGCTGGTCATGGTGAATTTCCTCGAGTATTAGTTGCCCCAGGCGATCCTCAAGAAGCCATTGATCGAACGATGGAGGCTTTTTATTTGGCTTATCGCTATCGAGTTCCAGCTATTGTCTTAAGCGATAAGCACTTGGGTGAGAGCTACTACAGTCTGGATCAAATAACTTTTCCACGAATTAAACCTGATCGATTTATTGTTGAGCGGCCAGGGGCTAATTATGAAAACTATGCTCTAACAGCTAGTGGGGTATCACCTCGAGCTGTACCCGGACAGAGGGCCTGGGCCCGAGCCAATAGCTACGAGCATGGACCAGATGGTTTTACTGTCGAAGACTCACAAATGGTTAAAAAAATGAACGACAAGAGATTTAGAAAAGAGTCTGGTTTGGCTAAAAAGATATCAAATTGGCAGCCAGTCCGAAGTTGGGGGCGTGGTCGTAATTTAATTATTGGCTGGGGTTCGACCCAAGGGGCTATTCGTGATAGTCTTTCTGAGCTCAGGGGCTGGCAGTTTTTGCAGGTTTCTTACTTGGCTCCTTTTCCTCGAGTGGAAGTTAAAAAAGCAATTGATCGAGCCGAGAGAGTGGTCTTGGTTGAAAATAATGCTACTGGCTTACTGGGCCAGTTAATTGCTCTGGAAACCGGCTGTTTGATCAAAGATAAAATATTAAAATACGATGGCCGACCGTTTACGAGTCATGAAATTATTAATCAAATTAAACGGATTTTATGATTTCCGAATTTGATACTTCTCAAATTAATACTTGGTGCCCGAGTTGCTTAAATAATATTGCCTTGCGCAGTGTTAAGAAATCTTTTGTTGCTTTAGTCAAAGACGGTTTGAATAAAAGAAAATTAACCGTAGTGGCCGATATTGGATGTGCTGGTAAGTTTTTTGATTATTTAAACGTTAATGGATTTTATGGCTTGCATGGTCGAGCATTGCCAACGGCCTTTGGCGTGAAAATGGCCAACCCAGAGCTAAAAGTGTTTGCTTTTTTAGGGGATGGCGGAGCTTATGCCGAAGGATTGAATCATTTAGTTCATTTATCAAGATTGAATCCAGATCTAACCGCTTTAGTTTTTAATAATCGTATTTTTGCTTTAACGATTAATCAAGTGACTCCAGTAACAGAATATGGATACCGAGGCAGCACCACCCCGGAAGGATCGGCAGATCATCCTTATAATCCATTATCAGTGGCTTTATCAGCCGGAGCTTCTTTCGTCGCACGTGTTTCGGTATTGAATCCAGAAATGATGGAGTCGGTTATTAAAAAAGCCTCTCAGCATCAGGGCTTCTCTCTAATTGAGGTTTTACAGCCCTGCCTGACCTTTCGTCCAGATGATCGAATTCAATTGCAAAAACAAAGTTATTTGATTAATAAACCTGCTTCTAGCCAAGCTGCAGCTCAAAAAATAATTAGATCTTGGAATTACGAATCTGGACGAATTCCACTCGGGGTATTTTATCAACAAAAACGACCTACTTGGGAGGAACGGCATCAAATTCAGAATTGGCGTCGCTTAAAAAGAAAAATCGGTTACCAATCTCTAAATCAAAAAAGATCATGAATCAAAACCGGCCCAAAGTTGTAGTGATCGGTGGGGGCACCGGCATCTTTTCGGTTTTGTCTGGCTTAAAAGATTATCCCGTTGATCTTTCGGCAGTTGTTTCGATGGCTGATAGCGGTGGCTCTACCGGCAGATTACGAGAGGAATTCGGAGTTTTACCGCCGGGTGATATTCGCATGGCTCTGGTGGCCCTATCTGAACCGCGTCAGACACTGGCTCAATTATTTACTTATCGTTTCGAAGGCCAATCTCTCAATCATAGTTTTGGTAATCTATTTCTAGTGGCTTTAGCAGATATTAAAGGAGGATTTGCTAATGGTATTCATGAAGCAGCTCGAATATTAGGGGCGAAGGGGCGAGTTTTTCCGGTTACGCTAGATAACGTTCATTTGCGAGCAAAACTAGAAAATGACCAAATCATTGAAGGCGAGGCTAATATTGATTGTCCAAAGCATGACGGTTCATTACGCATCGAACAATTATATTACGATAAATCTTGTCGGGTTAACCCAGAAGCTGCTCAGGTGATTCGAGAAGCTGATTTAGTGGTGATTGGTCCTGGTGATTTATTCAGCAGCATTATTCCCAATTTAATTGTTCCCGGCATTAAAGAATCTCTGGCTGAATCAAAAGCTCAAAAATTATATTTTTGCAACTTGATGACTAAATTTGGAGAAACAAATGATTTTCGAGGAGAGGATTTTGTCTGGGAATTGGAAAAATATTTAAAGCCCAATATATTCGATTGGATTATTTTTAATAATCACTTGCCTGATCGGGAGAGAGTTAAAAAATATGAAAAAGAAAATTCAAAGGTGGTTGAATATTCGATTGAAGCTTTGAAAAATCATCAAGCCCGTATTCTGGAAAAAGATTTAATTCGATCTTCTGGTTATATCCGTCATGATTTTGATAAAGTTGCTCAGGCGGTTCTAGAAGTAATACAATCTCAGAATAATGGCTAAAAAGAAAGTTAAAGCTCTGTTCCTTTTTTCTGGTGGTTTAGACTCTCTTTTGGGGGTAAAAATACTTGAAAAGCAAGGTATTAAAGTCGATTTAATTTTTTTTAAAAGCTATTTTTTCTCACCTGATCAAGCTCGCCAATCGGCTCGAGATAATAAACTCAAATTAAAGGTGATTGATATTTCGGAGGAGCAATTAGCGATTGTTAAATCTCCCCGCCATGGTTATGGTAAGGCTATTAATCCATGTTTGGATTGCCACGCTTTAATGCTTCAGCAAGCTCGACAAATAATGTCTGAAGGAGGTTATGATTTTGTGGCCACAGGTGAAGTATTGGGTCAACGACCAATGAGCCAAAGTAAGGAGCGGCTTAAATTAGTGGAGAAAGAATCTGGCTTGCAGGGTTTTTTAGTTCGACCTCTTTCGGCGAAGGTAATGCAAATAACTATTCCTGAAAAACAAGGATTGATCGATCGTCAAAAGCTAGAAGGTATATCTGGTCGATCTCGGAAGCAACAATTGGTCCTTGCCCGGAAATTTAAACTTGTTAATTATCCCACTCCGGCCGGCGGCTGCTTATTAACTGATCTAGAGTTTGCGAGGCGACTGAAGGGATTGCTCTCGAAGAAGAAAAAGATTAGCCCTTCGGATATTGAGTTATTAAAATTAGGTCGTCATTATTGGGAAGGGAAAAATAAAATTGTGGTTGGGCGCGAAGAAGCTGAAAATAAAAAATTAGTTAAATTGGCTGAGGTAGGAGATACTTTATTGACGATTAAGAAAGTAGCTGGTCCAACGACATTGATTCGCTCTTATGGCACTAGTAAGTCAGCCTCTGCTCAGGCTATTAAAAAGGCGCGTCAATTGACTCAGCAACACGCACCTCGAGCTCGGGGGAAAGAGATTGATTTTCGGGAAAAGAAAATTTAGTATTCTTTTTGAAGTCGATTAACAACTTCTGAGAGTGAAAGCAACTCAGTCTTTTCTTTATTTCTTAAACGCCATTCAATCTGATCTTTGGTCTTTTCGGAAATTACCAATCTGACTGGAATTCCAATGAGGTCGGCTTCGACTAGTTTTTGACCGGCATTAATGTCACGCTCATCCCAGAGCACCTCTAGCCCGGCTTCTTGTAGTTTTTGATATATTTCAAGAGCATTCTTAGCTCCGGGCAGCTCAATTAAGTGGACATCAAATGGAGCCATGGTTTTATTCCAGATAATGCCTTTATCGTCGTGAGAAATCTCCACCCAGGCTCCCATGACTCGGGTTGAGCCGATTCCATAGCTACCAAACCAAATTGGTTGTTTTTGGTTGTTTTGATCGGTAAAAAAGGCCTTCATCTTTTCAGCAAACCAAGTACCTAGCGGAAAAATATTACCAACTTCAATCGCTCGCGATTGGATTATTTTTCCTTTTTGACACTTCGGGCAGGGTTGGCCGACTTGACCCTTAAAAACTTCTTTATTTTGACCCCAATCACATTGATCGCAGTAGAAGATGACGTCTTCGCCTCCTTCGCTTGGAATCTGAAATTCATGAGTGTAGTTTTCAGTAAAAACTCCCCCTAAAGCCTCAGTTACTCGACAGTTAAAACCAAGTCGCTGAAAGATTCGGATATAGGCTTCTTTTACTTTTTGATAATAATCCATTAAGTCTGCTTCGCTAGCGTGAGCCGAATAAAGATCCTTCATCATAAACTCCCGACTGCGAAGGATTCCACTACGAGCCCTGGCTTCATTGCGAAATTTAGTTGAAAAGTGGTAAAGATAAATCGGTAGATCAGCGTAAGTGTTAACTCTCTTTCGTAATAAATCCATTAATATCTCTTCGTGGGTAAAGGCTAGTCCGTATTCTCGGCCACCGTCATCACTGAATTGATACATCACTTCTTTGGCTTTCTGCCAGCGTCCTGTCTCTTGCCAAATACTGCGAGGAGTCATTAAGGGCATCAACATCTCTTGCCCCTTAATGGCATTTATCTCTTCTCGAATAACCTGATTAATTCGATTGACGACTCGCCAGCCAAGCGGTAATAAAGTCCACGATCCTGCCATAAGCTGATCAATAAATCCAGCTCGAACCAAAAGCTGATGATTAATACTTTCAGCATCCTTGGGAGGTTCTTTTAGTGCATGGGGAAATAATTCTGAAGATTTCATATTTTAAAGGCATTTTAGCAGAAAGGAGAAGGGTGAGCAATTGATGGTCCGTCTTATTAAGCAAAAGCCCCTGGTCAATAAGCGACTAGGGGCTATAGGATTTACTTGTCAGGGATGTCGTCGAAGATAATCGGTAGCAAGTCCCTGAATCTTTTCAGAAGCGGAAGTGCGATCTCTCTCATCTGAGGGTGAGCCGTCTTTGAACACCGCATTCTAAAAAAGTGACGCCACTCTCTTAGATTGTAAGTAATAACGATCTCAGTCTTTAGAGAGTTGGGCAAGACAGATCTAGCCTCTTGAGGGGAAGCGCCAAGTTCGATTAATGCATCGTAAGCTTTCTCACAAGCGGCCATCGCCTCCTTCCAGATTCGATATTTTTCTCCCTCAAAAAAGAAGGGCTTGATGACTTGAATTCCATTAGAATGGTAATTACAGAAACGAGTTGATTCCTGAGCATAAGATCCAAGGCGATGACGCACTATCTCATGGCTAATACCTCGGTCACAGATTGCTCGAACAGTGATTGTCTCATGTTCAAGCATTGATTCATGGCCTCGGTCAATTAACTTCTTAATTAATCGACGGGCTGAATCGGCAGTGATTTTGTCTTCTGATTTGTAGCAAGTTCGAGCATATCTCTCTAAACGCTTTAGAATTTCCTCGCCTTCAATCTTATCTTCAATGATGGAATAAGGCCTTGAAATTTTCATCACTTCACCTCCTCTGGTTATAAAAGAACTGAGTTTTATTTAATAGCACAAAAACCTTCTAAAGGCAATAGGATCATCTAAAAGAAAGATTGAATAGTGCCGAGGGAGGGACTCGAACCCTCAAGGACTTGCGTCCACATGTGTTTGAGACATGCGTGTCTGCCAGTTCCACCACCCCGGCTATTTTGGCTATTTTTCTTGAAAATCGCAGTCTTTGCGACTACATTTTATTCTACCTTTCTTGTCTTCGACAAGCAAGCTCGAGCATTTGGGACATTTTTTTCCGGTTGGTCGATCGGAAAGAGCAAAGCGGCAATCGGGATAACGATCACAGGCATAAAAAACTCCTCGCCGACTTTTTTTCTCAACTATCTCTCCTTGTTGGCATTCAGGACATTTAACTCCAGTCTTATTATTTTTTAACGGCTCGGTAAAACGGCATTTGGGAAAGTTAGAACAGCCATAGAATTTCCCATAGCGACCCATTCTAATGACTAATGGGCTCTGACACTCTGGGCAAAGTCGGTCAGTTTTTTCAGTTAAATCTTTTTTCTCAACCGACTGATACTTATCTTCGAGAGTTTTAATAAATGGGTGATAGAAACTTTTAACAACCTCGATCCAACTTTTTTTATCCTGAGCTACCAAATCCAGTTCTTCTTCCATTTTAGAAGTAAAGCTAACATCAACTATTTCGGGGAAGTGCCGACTCAAGAGCTCATCGACGATTAAACCGATTTCAGTTGGCTCGAGTCGCTTATCGGTATTTTTATGGACATAACCTCTTTCTTGAATGGTTGAGATGATGGGAGCGTAAGTAGATGGTCGGCCAATGCCTAATTTTTCCATGGCTCGAACAAGAGCTGGCTCGGAATAACGGGCTGGAGGCTGTGTGAAATGTTGCTCAGCCAAAACTTCCTGAATGGTTAAAGATTCTTTTTCTTGGAGGGGTGGCAGAGGCTTCTCTTTCAGAGCACTGGGATATATTTTTAAGAATCCATCAAATTTTATCATTTGGCCGTTGACTCGGAGCCAGTAGTCTCCAGCTTGAATGTCAGCGGAAGTTTTCATTAAAACAGCTGAAGACATCTGTGAAGCTAAAGTCCTTTGCCAAATCAGGCGGTATAAATTAAGGGTCGGAGTTGTTAATTTTATCTTAGTCGGATGATCCCAGATATTGGTCGGTCGGATGGCTTCATGGGCTTGTTGAGCAAGCTTATCGCGACTGCGATAAAAATTCGGTTGACCAGGCCAGTAAGCTTGGCCGATCTCTTTTTTCAAATAATCTTCGGCTTGTTTCAGAGCTGTCTCTGCTAAATTCAACGAATCAGTGCGGTGATAAGTAATGTATCCTTTCTCGTAAAGATCCTGAGCTAGTCTCATTGTTTGCCGACTCGATAGACCTAATCGCCGACCAGCTTCTTGTTGTAAAGTACTAGTAGTAAAAGGCGGTCCGGGATGTCGACGACTTTCTTTCTGTTGAAGCTGAGTGATTAGGGGTTTCGATTTCTTAATAGCTTCAACTGCTCGATGAGCTTGATCTTCTTTTAGCCCCGGTTTAGTAATTTTTTCATCTTTTATCTTGATTAACTCGGCCTCGAAAGTAACGTTTTCTTTTTGAAGCTCGGCTCTGACTGTCCAATATTCTTGGGGTTGAAAAGATTCAATTTCTTTTTCTCGAAGGACGATTAAGTGAGTCGCTGCTGATTGAACCCGACCAGCAGAGAGGCCTCGCATCACTTTCTTCCAGAGAAAGGGTGAGAGTTGATAGCCAACTAATCGATCCAGAATTCGGCGAGCTTGCTGTGAGTTGACTAAGCTTAAATCAATATTGCGAGGTTGCTTGAGGGCTTTTTTAATAGCCTCTGGTGTAATTTCGTGAAAAGTAATTCTTTCGAAATCTTTCAAACCTAAGGCCTGGACAAGGTGCCAAGCGATAGCCTCACCCTCTCTGTCTTCATCAACAGCTAAGATAACATGGTCAGCGGTCGCCACCTCTTTCTTCAACTGATTAACAGTTTTGCGAGCTTTAGTTGGAATAACATATTGAGGCTGGAAGTCATTTTCCAGATCAATCCCCAATTTGCTTTTTGGCAAATCACGCACATGGCCCAAGCTAGCTAGGCAACGATAATCGGAGCCAAGTATTTTTTCTAAAGTTTTTGATTTAGTCGGTGATTCGACAATAACAAGCTTCATTCTTGACAATGTAGCACCATTTAGCAAAAAGACCAAGGTTGACACTCGGTCTGGGCTGGCTATAATAGCCTTGTATTTTTGCTCTCGAGTCTGTCTGCAAGTAGAGAGAAGAGTAATCCCTCCTTGTACTCGGATCTCTTTGAATATCAGGGTTCATTGGGTAATCTCAACTGTGCTCTGGTGGCTTGCAGATAGACTCGAGAGCAAAAAGCCGGCTTTTAGAGCCGGTTTTTTTAATTCTGAACAGAAATTTTGTCTAAAGCAGCTTCAATTAAGTTAACTAGCTGCTCAATCATTTCTTTGGCTAGAAGACGATCAGCTCGTCGATAAGGACGAAGAACAAAATCTTTTAAGTCGCTATTTTCTCCGAGCGAGGAACCGAGACGAAAGCGGAGGATATTTGAGGTGTTCAGATACTGATAAACCGAGGCTACTCCTTTGTGCCCGCCGGGGCTATGATTAAGACTGCTTTTAATCTGACCCAAAGGTAGAGCGGCTTCATCATGGATGAGCCAAATTTGATCAGGCGGTATTTGATATTCTTTAGCCAGGGCGGCGACTGCGACTCCAGAATTATTCATAAAAGTCAGTGGTTTAGCCAAAAGTACTGGCTGGCCGGCAATCAAGCCTTGGCTAGTCCAGTTCATTTTTTCTGATCGAAAGCGAGGTAAGTGATGCTTTTTACGTAATCGATCGATGGCTTCAAAGCCAAGATTATGAGGAGTATTTCGATATCTTCGACCCGGATTACCGAGTCCGACAATAATAATCATTAAGTTATTATAGCATGCCTTGATAATCGACAAAATTTCCATTATAATCAGTTATAATCTGGACTTATTACCAATGAAAAACTCCTTAAAGAGCTTTTTTTCTTTCTGTTGGGAAGTGGTTGAAGTTGTGGTTTTGGCTCTCTTGATCGTCGTCCCAATCCGATACTTTCTCTTTCAGCCTTTTGTTGTAGATGGCTCTTCGATGGAGCCTAGTTTTTATGATGGCGATTATTTAATTGTTGATCAAATCAGTTATCGATTTCGTCAACCGGAACGAGGGGAAGTAATTATTTTCTATGCTCCGACCGATCCATCACGACGTTTTATTAAACGTGTCGTGGGTCTACCAGGCGAGCAGTTAGAAGCAATTGATCAGCAAATTATGATTACCACTCCTGAGGGAGAGCAATTCTTCTTTGAAGATTACTATTCTCAGTCAACGGTTTATCGAAGTTTTTCTGTGGCTTTAGAGGAAGATCAATATTTTGTTCTAGGAGATAATCGCGATCGATCTTATGATTCTCGCTTTTGGGGGTATTTACCAGCTGAAAACGTTATTGGCCGAGCGGTGTTAAGACTTTGGCCAGTTAATCGAATTAGTAAAATTACTCCTTAATTATGGCCGAAGAAGAACTTATTCAAACCCCGAAAGGAATGCACGACCAGATGCCCGAAGATTGTGCTTACTTTTCTCGAATCGAGAATGCTTGTCGACGCCTGGCCAAGGACTATCGTTTTGATCGTATTGATTTTCCAATTCTTGAGAATGCGGCACTCTTTAAAAAAGGAACCGGCGAAACATCAGATATTGTTGAGAAACAGATGTATACTCTGCGGACTAAGAGTGGTGAAATTTTG